>Ga0334889_1005030_pt1 | contig 11309 bp, 7 predicted proteins | sample GraSluR1_MG_2_FD_207222 | JGI IMG/M metagenome (GOLD analysis project Ga0334889, IMG submission 207222) | Sludge microbial communities from methane-producing bioreactor in Wageningen University, Netherlands - Granular Sludge_8_08-R1 | ecosystem: Engineered > Bioreactor > Anaerobic > Unclassified ... | reverse complement strand
GCTTGTAGCAGATTGAGTCTGGATTGGTAAGCTGTGTTACTTGCCTGTTTTAGCTATATCAGTCCAGCGTTGTATAGCAAAAGGGAAAGTGATGTTAATCTTAAATTTGAATAAGATTATCACACTTGTCTGGTATTTATCAAATAAAAAATGCTTAATAGCTGGAATAATTTAGGCTCTGACAGGAATGCCCCGTTAGGGACGACATTATTTTTTATAGGATTATAGTGTAAAATTATCTAACCTTCGCCATCTACTGCTAAAATCAAAAAGAAGTTCAGGCAGTGGATTAAATAGTGACTTTTTCTAAATGTGAGAAGTCATATTTTTTTCAATTAATGTAGTCTGAGAACCATCTCATGTAAAGTGAGTATCAGTATTTCAAGTGATTGATGACTTCCCTTATATTGAAATGAAGAAAAGATTCTGTTCAGCGGGGACTATATCATTATTTGGCAGTGTTTTGAATAAATTTTTGCTCGCATTATGTTGATTAAAACCTTTAGCTGTGTTTGCCCGATCAAAACCCAAGTTTACATAATGTAAGTAAAATAAAAAAAAAATATCTCTTTTTAAAGTGCAGCTAATCAAGCGACTAAAAATTTTTTTAAATTTTTTCAAAAAAAAGTGATTAGATTTGAGTACTTCTTGACATATAATGGGTGAAGAAGGGGCAGTGCAATTTGTAACTAAAACCTGTACTAATACTTCATCAAATAGTTCATCAACAAAAGACTACTTCGGAATATGTACCGAAAAAGTGTTTTTTTTACTAACCAAAAATCAATATTATGAGTTTAAAAATCGAAAAAGCAGGCGTTTTAGCCATTTTCCTTCTTGGTGGATGGATAGCTGTTAATTTTAGTTCGTGCCATAAAAGCAGCGAAGAAGTACATACCTTTTTACTAGCCGATGAAAATCCTGCCGAACTTGTTGAGCAGTTTAACGAAGCCATGCAAGCCTGGAAACAGGGCGTACCCTTTAAGAGCGGCGAAAAAATCAGCATTGATTCAGCTATCTGGTATATTGATGCTACACTAAATTACTACTATGCCAACAGCAATGCCTCAAGTGCAAATTTTCACTGGGATACAGTATATGTGGAAATGAAACTGGTAAACGATTATGAAGCCATGTACCAACAGGTATTTGCCAGCTATGACGAATCCTTATCCGGATTATCCGAAAAATATCATGCCATCAGCGGCGAAAACAAACGCTTCGTTATGGCCATGATCAATGATGGCGGACCATTGCCGGATAATAAACGTAAACTGCAGATTGTTACTATTTCAGGTACTGGATTTTTCCAGAGTTCAGGTGATTTTGGGGAGGAGGATACTTTCAGGTATGAGGATTATGCTGAAAATGATTGCTTTGGGAATATTATCAATACCAATGCTCCAAATACTTTTGAGGCTGCATTATTCCAATTCTATAACCCTGATCCGGGTTCAAATTGTAGTTGGGCATTTTACGGGTCTACTGATGATATACAAATCAATTATTTGGATCATCAGTTGAACTATCCACTTACAAACTATTTGGATTACAAGGTGTTTGCTGCATCCGAGGCAGTAGCAGCATTTGATGAAGCTACGGAATGTCTTGAGTACAATTACAACAACTCCGGCATACACGAAATGCAGTTTTATTTTGACTACAAAAAAGCCTTTATCAATGAATGGCTTAATTCTGCTCAGAATACTGGTAATAAACGTTTTGCAATGGCAAAAATCAAAAGTGTATATGAAAATGATGTTCAAACCATCTATCATATACCAACTTTCTACTTCAGAAAACGCATGAAAGTTTGTGGTGTGGCTATTGAAATACCCCCAATTGATTAAATATGAAAGCTGTATTATTGACTATGCTGCTTTTGTTTTCCACCCTAAGTGTTGATATGCTTGCCCAAAACACTTTTGAGTTTGAGTTAAATTATCCCATCAGGAAGGATTCTCGTATAGCTATCGAAGATCAGCTTGGAAATATCTATGCCCTTATTTCAGAATCTACGGGAGTGAACTTTGCACCCAGCACACCTACTAAATCCTATTTGTTAAAATTTAATGCCTACGGTGATACTTCTACCATACATTTTAACCTGGGCGATACACTTTTCAGATTAAGCCAGATCGTAAAGGACAAACACAATGGCTATTACTTGCTGGGCTATGCTCAGCCAGTAGAAGAAGAAGAGGTGTTTTTAGTTATCATTGGAACTGATAGCGATTTTAACCAATTATGGACGAAGTACCATTTGTTAGGGAATTATTATAGAGCAGCTGTAGATAAAGTGTTTGAATTTGACAATAAATACATGCTGCTTTTTACAACATGCGACTTTCCTTGTACCAGTGACTACTTAAATTTCGCCTGGATGGATACCACAGGAATGATTTCGGATGTTACCACATTTGAGTATCGCACACAACCTATGCCTGATTATTTATTAAGCCCTGATTCCAGTCAGCTTTGGGTGTTTTCGATGGCGATGGTTGGATTTTATGGGAGTTATCCGGTTCGTATTAAATTTGATACCGCTTTTCAGTATATTGATGCGGCCTATTTGCCTGATGGTAGCCACGCCAATACCAACGTAAGATGGATATCAGACACCACCTTTTTATACTCCTATAACGAACTAAGGTCTAATAGCACAAGTAATGATGATGAAATGTATCTGATGATCAGTGATACCTCACTCAATGCTGTGCATTATGAATATTATGGCGAGCAAAATTCGAAAGATGTTTGCGGCTTTGGCAGTAACAACATTGATTTTATTAGTCCGGATTCCATCTTCTTTATAGGATATAGAAATCAGAAAGTAGGCATACCGGAACCTGGCAGAGTGAGTTGGCTAATGACCGGGCAAACCGACAGGCAATTGCAAACACGCTACTTTAAGTATTATGGCGGCGACCGCTATTATGATGCCTTTTATGTATTGGCCACGCGTGATGGCGGCAGTTTCATTTGCGGGAGTTGGTACAACCACGACACACATATCTCTAATCCAATCTTTTTAAAACTAAACGAGGAAGGCTTGATCACAGCAAGTTCAGAAACCTTTATGAAGGAGCGCAATATTGCTTTCTGGCCGGTTCCTTTTTCCTCGCAACTTACCTATGAAAGCGTACGGCCTTTTTCGAGTCTTCAGCTCTATGACAATATGGGAAGATTGGTTTACGAAACAATTGGCCGGGAGCTAAATGGCAGCATAGTAGTCGATCATCTTGATGCAGGAATTTATCATTACAAAGTAACCTTTTTAAACAACATTCTACCTGAAACAGGAAGGATAATAAAAACCAGATAATATGAAAGCAAAAAAATCAGTGAAATGTTTATTTGTTTTGTTTTTGATACTCTTTGCTTTGGCGCAAAATAAACTTTGTGCTCAAAACAGTACATGTGTTGATTGCAGCAATAACAATGTTAAAATTGGGTATAACAATAGCATAAACAATGCTTATCAATTTCAGTCGATTCTGGGCAATGGCAATACCACGCTTCGAAATAATGCAGTAGCAATCGGTTCTGAATCTTTTTCCAGGCACAGTCATTCTTATGTTATAGGCAGTTTTTCCGAAGCAAATGGAATGCATTCATTTTGCATTGGGTCTAATTCAATTGCCCAAACGACATATAGTTATGCTATTGGATACAGTGCAAAATCCATGTTTGGAAATGATTTTGCAATCGGGAATTTTGTTAAAACAGGAGCAACCGGAGGGTTTGTTTTTGGTTTAGGAATCTCTTCATCTGAACCATTGACTAACCCTGTTGAAAACAGTCTGGCAATAGGAATGAAAAGCACAAAACCAACCCTATTTATAAGCGAATCAACAGCATCAAGTGCAAATAATCTCACAGGTAAAATCGGTATCGGCAACGTAACTGCTCCCCAGGCCAAGCTGCACATCCGTGCTGATAAGTTGGAGGATGCCAGCTTGTTGCTGGAGCCTAGTGATCCACGTCAATTGGCCAAACTCCAGCTATTGGATGGCGGCAGCGGCCTCACGGCAGGCATTAAAAGCGGCTTACAGCTGTTTACCAACCTGGAAATTATGCAGTTTGCTGCACCACAGTTTGTTTTTGATGGGCCCGTAAAGGTTGCCCTACTCGAAGTAAATGGTGCTTATAACCTGCCCACTACAGCCGGCACAGACGATCAGTTTTTGCGTGCCGATGGCACCTGGGCAGTTCCCGATGCTGGAGTCGAAAACTATTGGCAACCCAGTGGCAACAATATCTTTTTTGGTAATGCTGTGGGGATAGGCTTGGAGCCCAAAGAACGGCTATCCATCGACTCGCCCTATGGCAGACCCATCCATTTTCATATTGGAGGTTCACAGGGCATCAACAACAATGCCTGGTACAACGGCACAAACAATGTTCGTTCAGAAGATGGCCCTGCCTATCAAATTTCTTTTTCCAACCTCAACATGGCCTTTAAAACAGCCGAAAACGAAAATGCCGGAAGTATTGTAAACTGGAACGAAGCCCTGGTAATTACGCAGCAGGGTAATGTGGGGATTGGTACTGCTGAACCATTAACTGAAATGGACGTAAACGGTAATATTAGTGTAAATGATGCCATTGTTGGTAAAATAGGGAAAAGCAAATGGTTGGATTCCAATTTTCTTACACTATTGGGCAGCACAGATTCTCAAGCTTCTAAAATTATGATATCTAAAAATAATGCAATAAACCCAGTTATTAAAATTATGAGCCCTACAGAGAGCGGTGAAGTGCAGTTATTTGCTGGGGAGGTATTAAATACTATTGTGCGTAGAAACGAATTTTTAATTGGCAATGGCAATATTAGTATGGAGCTTAAGGTTAGTGGTAAAATATGGGCTCATGAAGTAGAAGTAAAACTTGACGACTGGTGGGATGAAGTATTTGATGAAGAATACAAGCTGATGCCACTTCCCCAATTAGAGGGATTTATAAAAGAGTACAAACATCTTCCTGACATGCCCTCAGAAGAAACAGTTCTTAAAGATGGAATTGAATTGGGTGAGATGAATGCTTTGTTGCTCAAAAAAGTAGAAGAACTAACCTTATATGTTATTGAGCTAAAAAAGGAATTGGATGATATGAAACAACAACAAAAATAAGGCAATATGCTGTAAAGACTTGTATATTAAACACATAAAGTTTGGATTAATAAATAAATAGTAGCTATTCATTTTCGATAAAGCTTAGAATTCATTCAAACAAAATCATAAATCATGTATAAAACCCTAAATAAATATCTTTCGCTCTTGTTAATACTGACAATTTTTAGTTTTTCACTAATGGCTAATGAGCCAGATAAGAAAATTATTCAGCAAGTTGCTGTTAATTTTTACGAGAATTTAATAAAAATTGAAAAGAGTGAAAAAAGCACTGAGATACTTGAAATTATGGAACATAGTTTAAATAGTACAATATGCTATTACACAGTGTGTTTTGTGGGCGGAGGATATGTGAATATTGCCAGTAGCTATTCTTCCGTACCCATATTATCATATTCATTAAACGGGCGATTTTCGCCCATCGAAAAAGCACCACCCGCCTATCAGGATTGGATGGAATCCTATAAAATTCAAATATATGATGCCATTCTAAATCAAATTGATAATACTGCAACTTTAGGTAAATGGGAAAAATTGCTAAAAAAGGAACAGGCAACCCGATTAACAGTTATAAATCCCTTAACTACTTCTAAGTGGGGACAAAGCTATACAAATGACGGACATTGTCCAGGTTATAATTCATTAGCGTCCTCAAATATAGGATGTGCCTGCAATCACTGTGCAATTGGATGTGTTGCAATTGCAATGGCTCAAATCATGTATTATTGGAAGCACCCTCTGAATAAAGGTTTTTATAATTATTACGATTGGTGCTTTATGAGAGATGAGTTAATATCCGATAATGGCACCAATCCTACTTTTGCAAAAGAACAGGAGGCAATTTCAAGTTTAACCTATGCTTGTGCAGAATCAGTAGGCATGAACTATTGTTCAGATGGCTGTGGTTCAGGAGCCACTACCAGTGATGCAGTTGATGCATTAGTTTATTCTTTTGGTTATCATGGAGATGCTGATTATCGCAGGAAATGGTGGTATAGTAATACAGCCTGGAAAAATTTCATCAAAAGTGATCTGGATAACAGGCAACCAATAATTTATCGTGGAGAAGGGTCAGGTGGTCACGCATTTATATGCGATGGATACGATGAAAGAAGTGATGGAGATTATTTTCATTTTAACTGGGGTTGGTATGGGGCTTATTCTGATGACTGGTTTACACTGGACAATCTGACACCCGGCAATCAACATAACTATACAGATAGTCAAGCTGCAATTTTCCATATTAAGCCAGAACCTTCTGCTTATATAGATTATTGTCGGGTAGGGGTTAATCTTTTTAATCTGTATTTATCATATTATAGCACCGGGGGTACAAAAAAACCATGGGAAATAGTTCCTGAAAACATGCAGGATCTTATAAGTTGCAATTCATCAGCTCCAGAAAACTGGAATACCATACCAACCGGTGTAACTGCAAATTATATTGCACATAACAGGATTATTTTGAAGGAAGGATTCAAAATTGAATCAGGTGCTAACTTTTTAGTCAAAATTGAGACTTGCCTAAATTGTGATGGCAAGAATAAGTTGGAGAGTAAAGTAGAACCTGCTTATCAGGCTGTAATGCTTGGCTTTGACCAAGGGAAGAATGACAATCAGGATTCTGATAAGGAAGATAACATAATAATTGAAGTTTATCCAAATCCATCAAATGGTAATTTTAACATTTTGGTAAATAATCTTAGTCTAATAGCCCCTTTTTCAATAGAGATAACAGATTTTTTAGGTAAAACCGTTTTTTATAAGAAAGATATAATCAATAGTATAACCGATGTTCATTTAGAATCCAATGAGCGCGGTATTTTTTTTGTTTTCATCAATTTTAGGAATAGTACTATTGTGAAGAAGGTAATTACTAATTAAAAAAACGAGAAATGAAAAGAATAATATTGATTTCTCTATGTACCATCTGCATTCTCGCTTCATGTAAAAAAGATTGTCCGGATAAGCAGTATTGGATGAGTATTGCATTTGCGAATAATACAGAATACGTAATCAAGGTTGAATTATTTCCTAAATCTGAGTATTTGCACGGTGATGTTTTCTATAAAGGAAGTGCTATTGGTGGTGGTTATAAATACAAAGAATTTTTAATTGATACAGGATTTGTTCCAATATACTCGTTTAAGAATATTCTTTACACAACTGATGACACACTCTTAAATCCAACTCAATTGTTAGCCCAGGTTTTTGATAGTATTTACCTTACGATTGGAAATTCATCAAACGAAAAAATACTATATTCGCCTGATTATTCAGTCAACATGAATGAAAATCCATTTCAAGATTCGTCAGTTTGGACAAGTAAATGGATTAATTCATCTACCCCCGACAATGATTGTGAAAATGAATCAGAGACCAAAATGTGTAAGTTTTATTTTGACAATCACTATTTTGAATAAGAATTATACCCCCAATACCACAAAACCACCGTTACTACCACCAATGCCCTTGGCCAAAGCAATAGCCGGCAACACAATGCCGCCGGCTGGCTCATAAAAAGCACCGACGCCCTTGGCACCGAAGTAAAATATAGCTACTTTAGCGACGGAAAACTGCACCAAACGATGATAGCCTCAGCACCATCCACCCTGATCACCCTTGCCTACAACGGCCAGCGCCAGCGTACTTCCCTGAGCGATCCCAACTACGGGCTGATGCAAACCACCTACAGCGCCTTTGGTGAGCTGATCAGCCAAACCAGCCCGCGCAACCACCAAACCACTTACACCTACGACAAACTGGGTCGCATGACCACCCGCACCGAATCCGAAGGCACAACCACCTGGAACTACGCCACGGCCATCCCCGAGCTTGGCGTGCTGCAAAGTGTTGAAAATACCACCCACAACACCTCCTACACCTACGACGAACTGCTGCGTCCCGAAACCATAACCGAAAATATCAACAAGACCGCTTACACCACTAGCTACACCTACGACCGCAACAGCAGGCCACAAAGCATTACCCACCCCAGCGGGTTTACTGAACAGCTCAGCTACAACCGCCATGGCTACCTGCAGCGCATCAGCGATGCCCAAACCGGCAAAAACCTCTGGCAACTGCTCGATCAATACCCGGCAGGCTTGACAAAGCGTTCAGCCACAGGCAACGGCACCCTGCTCAACTACTACAGCTACAATCCCGAAACCCTGCGCCTGACCAACAGTTTGGTGGCCAAGCCGGACAAAACCATGATCCAGCAATTTGGCTACGACTACGATGCCATCGGAAACATGGCCTACCGCAGCAAAACCCTCCCGGGCGGCCAACAGCTGAAAGAAGAGTTTTGGTACGACCAGCTGAACCGCCTTACCGACATCAGCCTGAACGGGCAAACCACAGGCGGCCACAGCTATAATGAGGATGGTCTTGGCAATATAAAAGCCAAAACTGCCGATGGACAAACAGTGTACAGCAATGCTGAATATGGCGAAGGCGACTTTGGTCCCCATGCCATTACCTCAGCAGCTAACACAGCAAATGCGTTTGCTGAAGAAGAGCAAATAGCTGAATACACCTCATACGAGCAGCTCAAAAGCCTCACACAAGGCACGCTTCACCTTTCAATCATGTATGGTCACCACCACCAGCGCATCCGGCAAAAGTACCGGGACGAAGCAACACAAACTACCACCCTCAAGCTGTGGGCCGGCGACTGCGAGTACATCACCCACAACGGCCAAACCACCACGCTCACCTACCTGAGCAGCCCCGATGGGCTGTATGCCCTGCACCGCATCCTGCCCGATGGAAGCAGCAATATCCACTACCTGCACACCGACCATACTTCGACTGCGCTCAGTACAGGTTTAGGCAGCTGGACAGCGGTAACTGATGAAACAGGCAATGTTGTTGACGAACAAAGCTATGATGCGTGGGGCAACAGAAGAAACCCAGCTACATGGACAAGCTACAACTACACTCCCCCCGAGCCACAATATGATCGTGGCTTTACCGGGCACGAACACCTTGACGGCTTCCAACTCATAAACATGAATGGCCGCATGTACGACCCTGTAGTAAGCCGCATGTTAGCCCCTGACAACTTCGTGCAAACACCCGATTTCTCACAAAACTTTAACAGGTATAGCTATGCGCTGAATAATCCGTTGATGTTTACGGATCCGAGTGGGGAGTTGTTTGGAATTGATGATATCATTATTGCCGCTTTAATTGTTGGTGGGGCATATCTTGGTGGCGTTGGCATGAATGACGGCGAGCTGAATCCTTTAAGCTGGGATTTGCAGTCACCTGATACTTACTTTGGAATAGGTTTTGGTGCACTACTTGGTTATGTTGGAGGGTATGGCTTAGTTAATCCTGGTACAGTGAGTTTTGCATTAGGAATAGGATCACTCGCAGCAGGTTTATACCTTACAGGTAATGCAAGTGATTGGAATTTTGAATGGTCAACTGCTGCAGGTGGCGGAGGAAACATAGATCTTTCGCAACCTGTAACATTTACTGATATTGTTAATGGATCAAATGAAAGGGTAAAACTGCCTGTTGTAGGAAACACTTCATATTGGGATGGCAGGTTTTTTCATGGAACCGAAGAAGAAGCCCGCCGTAATTTAGTAGAAAACAGCAAATTTTTAGGTGTTGAGACATCCTACTGGGCTACTAATAAAGGATACTATTTTGCCCCTTCAAGAGGAAATGCATTTTACCCTGAAGATATATTTGGAGAAGGTGATTTAAACCTTTCAGCCGGATACCGTGAAAATAAGTTAAGTAGTACTTATCGTTATGAAGAAGTTTATAGACCTGGTGATAACAATTTGTATATTTTGAATCCTTTCGTTTCAAAATATGGATATGTAAAAGTTAATTATAGGGCGCATACTCACCCTTTCAGTACCCCTCCAAGTGTGCCTGATAAAAATATTTCATTCATTTTAGGGATTAAGGGTAAAGTATTCGGCTGGAATGGTGCAGTTTACAATTATAGAGGGTATGGTTATATAGAATTTTTAAATGAACATGAATAGTATTATAATTTTTTTCATTTTTATTATTTTTAGTTTGTATCCTCAAGAGTTAAATTCCTTGGGAGATTCGCCAATTAATCAAATTGAAATTCAAATCACTCAAAAAAACTATAAACAATTTTCTAATTCGAAGCATGAAATTATGCTGATTGATTGCTTTACAAGAGGTGATACAAATTATTACAGGGTTACTTCTAGCATAAGCGCATTGGAAATACTTGCCCGAAAACCATGCGCATACATTGCTGAACAGAATTTGATGACCTACATATTCTGTGAAGATAGCATTAAAATATCCGATACACTTGTGCTTGGAAAAGCCTTTGAACAATCTTTAGAGGCCTTGCAGCTTCCGATAAGAGCAATCAACTGGAATGAGAATGGGTATTATGATTGCTCTGCTTTCTACGAATTAGTTATGGAATTTGATCCTTTCATTATTGAATACAGTTTTTTAAATGGAAAATTAGTAGAAGAAAAGTTCAAAGATGAAATGTTTTATAAAAGATTTCAGCCAAAGTGTATATTATCAGGTAAATACGAGGATAAATGTAATTGCAAATAACCATAGGATTTATCAGGAAAACTAAGCTATAAACAAGATCTTTTTTCTAAATTGCGAAATTACCTAAAAAAGTACTCAATGCATCGTTCAACAACAAAACCATGATCCAGCAATTTGGCTACGACTACGATGCCATCGGAAACATGGCCTACAGCAGCAAAACCCTCCCGGGCGGCCAACAGCTGAAAGAAGAGTTTTGGTACGACCAGCTGAACCGCCTTACCGACATCAAATTAAATGGACAGCCAACAGGCGGACACGATTATGACTCCCAAGGGCTGGGCAATATCACGGCTAAAACTGCAAACGGGCAACAAATTTACAGCAATGCTGAATATGGCGAAGGCGACTTTGGTCCCCATGCCATTACATCAGCAGCTAACACAGCAAATGCGTTTGCTGAAGAAGAGCAACTAGCTGAATACACCTCATACGAGCAGCTCAAAAGCCTTACACAAGGCACGCTAGGCCTTTTAATCACATACGGCCACCATCACCAGCGCATCCGGCAAAAGTACCGGGACGAAGCAACACAAACTACCACCCTCAAGCTGTGGGCCGGCGACTGCGAGTACATCACCCACAACGGCCAAACCA
>Ga0334889_1005009_pt1 | contig 11347 bp, 7 predicted proteins | sample GraSluR1_MG_2_FD_207222 | JGI IMG/M metagenome (GOLD analysis project Ga0334889, IMG submission 207222) | Sludge microbial communities from methane-producing bioreactor in Wageningen University, Netherlands - Granular Sludge_8_08-R1 | ecosystem: Engineered > Bioreactor > Anaerobic > Unclassified ... | reverse complement strand
CCGCCGCCATCGCGGCGGTGTTCAGCGATCGAGCGCGCGGGAACAGCTCCCGCAGCAGAATGACGGCTTCATCCTCGGCGGGGGTCAACCCGAGCTTGACGCGGCGGGCCTCCACGAGTGAGGCTAGCGGGTCGAAGTCAGAGGCGCCGAGATCGGTGATCACAAGCATCGCGGCCGCTCCGTTTTCGCTGGCGAGATAGTATGCCGGATGATGCACCGCGATGCGCCGGTTGCCAAGGGCTGGTCGATCCGGACCGGCCGCCGGCGCCAAGGAGGAATCATGCGCTGCCTGATCCTGCGGATCGCACTTGCGGGGTGCCTCGGTCTGGCCGGCGCTGGACCGGTCGGCGCCGGCGGGTTCAGCATCTACGAGGCCAGCGCCCGGGCCACCGGCATGGGTTGTGCGGTCACGGCGTCGGTCGACGACGGCTCGGCGCCGTTCTACAACGTCGCGGCGCTCGGCTTCATGGCCCCGACCGTGATCGATGCGAACCTGATGCCGGTGATGCCTCGCATGCGCTTCCGGCGGGCCACGCCGCCGGTGCCGGCGGCAACCGGCGAGACGGTCACCCAGTCGTTCCCGATCCCCGGCGGCGGCGCGGTTTTCAACCCGGCCGGCAAACTGGCCTATGGCCTCGGAGTCTGCGCCCCGTTCGGCCTGGGCGTCGAATGGCGGGACCCTCAGACCTGGACCGGCCGGTTCACGAGCTACGATGTCGATCTGGCCACGATCTACGTCATCCCGGCCGTCTGCTACCGGATTTCCGACCAACTGGCGGTGGGGCTCGGCGCCGATATCGCCTGGCAGCAGATCGAGCTGAGCCGCTTCAAAGGCCTGGCATTCGGCGGCAACAACGAGCTGGTCAACGTCGTCGACGTTCGTTTGCAGGGGTCCAGCAAGTTGAACGTAACGCCTTCCGCGGGCGTGATGTACCGTCCGAACGGGCGTTGGTCCCTAGGCTTGATGTACCACCACCACAAGACGATGCGCTACAAGAACCAGGACGGCGAACTGACGAATATCGCCCCTGACGCGCTGATCGCGGCCGTCGACCAGACGCTGGACGAGCTCGCGGGCACGCCGGGCCGTCGCACTTACCGGCTAGCCACCGAACTGGATCTGCCCCACATCCTGAGTCTGGGCGCGGCCTGCCGGGTGCATCCACGCCTGCTGATCGAGGTCGACGCGGTCCATTTCGGCTGGTCGAAGTTCGCCGAGCTGGATCTGCGTTTTTCGCCCGATCCGACCGGCAGTCTTTCGACGGTGATTCCCGAGCACTACGAGGATCGCTGGCAATGGCGATTGGGTCTGGATTTCGACCTGGCGCCCCGGTGGAAACTGCTCGCGGGTTACGCCCGAGACCGGACGCCGCAGCCGGGGGCCAGCATGGGACCCTTGCTGCCGGACAGCGACCGCCACGACTGGTCCGGCGGCGTGCAGTACCGCCGCGGCCCCTGGCGACTGACCGCCAGCTACATGCTCGTGCACAACGAAGAGCGCAACAATCTCGAGAACGGCGGGCCGGCGATCTTCGCCGGCGAGCGGGACGATCCGCAGTCCGTCATCCTCAAGACCATGGAAGCCGGCACCTATAGCTCGCTGGCCCATATCCTGGCCTTCGGCGTCGGCTACCACTACTGACCCGGATCATCCGTGATGGCTCGGGTTCACCCAGGGAGCGCCGCATGCGCATCATATCCTCGCGCGTGACAGCGTTGCTCGCCGCCGGCGCCGTCTCGCTGGCCGGTTTCGGCAACGGCTGCAGCCCGGACGAGCCCGGTCCGACCGCGCTGGCGGTCGCCCAGCCAACAGGGCCGGACGCCCTGGCGCATTACGTGGCCATCGGCGACGCGTCGACCGCCGGCTACATGGACAACGGGCTGATCGCAGCCGGCCAGCTCGCGAGCTACCCGGCTCAGATCGCCGGCCGGCTCGGCTACACGCCCGCGCCCGGCGGCTCGCGGTGGTTCGCGCAACCGCTGGTCGCCTGGCCGGGCATCGGCGGAACCCGACTGCCCGACCCCAGCGTCGTCGCCGGCGTGCTGTGCTGGAACGGGACCGCCATCGCGTTGGCCGGGAGCACACCCGCAGCCGAGGTGGCCGAATCGCTGCTGCCGGTCCAGGCGTATCCGACACCCTATCACAATCTCGCCGTGCCGGGCGCCACGTTGCCCGATGTCGTCGCGGCGTTCGATGGCGCCACCAGCCAGCCGCCGGGCAATCCCTTCTTCGCGGTGGTGCTGCGCAACCCGGCGTTCGGCGACGTGGCCATGGTCGATCAGGCGATCGCCCAGGGTCCGACCCTCGCGACGGTCTGGCTGGGAGTCGGCGAAGCGATCGGCGCCGCCGCGAACGGCCAGCCAGCGATCGGGGACAACCTCATCGCGCCGGCTGATTTCGCCGCCGCCCTCGCCTATATCCTCGAGCGTCTGGTGGACGGGGTCACCGCGCGCTACGGCTACACGCCGCGGCTCGTGGTCGGCAACGTGCCGCAAATCCTGGCCCTGCCGTACTTCATCCCCAAGGGCGTCTTCGACGCCCTGGTCGGCAGCGAATTTCCCACCGTCGAGACCGACGTGTCATTCGTCCTGTTCCCCGCGCTGGCTGCCGTGCAGAGCGGGTTCGCCGGCCCGCTGGCAGCCGACGCCACGCTGACCGCCGCCGAAACCGCGGTCGTCGAGTCAGCGGTCCTGGGGTACAACGCCGCCATCGCCGACCTGGCCGCCACGTACGGCTTTACCGTCGCGGATATCGCGGGCCTACTGGCCGCGCAGCCTGCTGCGGCGACCACGCACTTCGTCTTCCTGCTGCAGCAGGGCATGACCGTGGCGCAAGCCGCGGCGACCACCATCATCTCGCTGGACGGATTGCACCTGAACAGCCGCGGCCAGAGCCTGGCGGCCAATGCGTTCTTGGCGGCGATCAACGCCGAACTGGACTTGGCCGGCGATCAACTGCTGGCGCCCGTGGCGGCGGCGAGCTGGGACCCGAGCTATCCGGCGCCCTGAGCGGCGGACCGCGAAAAGGCACCGCCGCCTTGCCTTGAACCGGCACCAAGGGTTACTCTGTGGTCTCGATATCGGGCAACGCGCGGCAACTGTTTGGATTTCCAGGGAGCGATCGACGTGAGAGGTGACGGCTGGCGCCGACTAGGCGGTTATGGTTCCCGTATCGGCGTGCCGCCGGCGGTCTTCCTGTTGCTGCTGGCCAACCTGGCCGTATTCGTGCTGCAATTGTTGACCATCGAATTGGGCCGTATCGATCCGCTCGGCGCCTGGTTCTCATTCATCCCCCACTGGGCCGTCCGCAAGCTACAGATCTGGCGTTTCGTGTCCTACATGTTTCTCCACGGCGACCTGCGCCATCTGTTCTTCAACATGATCGGCCTGTTCTTCTTCGGCCGGCAGATGGAACTGTACTGGGGCACGCGCACATTTACTTGGTTCTACTTCGCCTGCGGGATCGGCGGCGCCGTCCTGCACGGCGCTTTCTCGCTGACGGGTCTCGCCGCCTACAGTCCCATGGTGGGAGCCTCGGGAGCGATCTTCGGCCTCTTGCTGGCCTTCGGCCTGGCCTTCCCGCGCGCGATGATCTTCGTCTTCATGATCATTCCCCTGCCGGCGTTTCTGGTGGTGATCCTCTTCGCCCTGCTGTCGATCATGAGCATCGGCGGCGCCAACGTGGCGCACCTGGCCCACCTCGGCGGGATGGTCGCCGGTTTTCTCTTCCTGTGGATCTTCACCGGCGGGCGGTTGTCGGCGGTGCCGCAGTTGCCCCACAAGGGCCGCGCCCGCGGCGCCTATCGCTCGCTGAATGTCGAACCGCAGCGGCGCGACGCCTATCGCGAGGGACGCAAACCCGGCGTGCTGGACCAGCTCAACCGCCAATTCGTGCGCTGGCGCACGCGCCTGCGCCTGAAACTGTTGGGCGGACAGGCGAACCCGCGGCGCGGCGGCGGCACGGATCGTTCGGGCGGGGGCAATGGCGGCGGCGCCAAGCGCCAAGATTTACGGCGGGTCGACGAGATCCTCGAGAAGATCTCCCGCGAGGGGCTCAAGAGCCTGACTCCCGAGGAACAGGACATCCTGCGGCGGGCCAGCAAACGCCATTAGCCCGGACGCCGCAAGCATCGTCCTGCCTGACGGCCGACGTCGGGAAACTCAGCGGCCGCGCCGTCCGCGTGCCTTCCTCTCGAATTCGGCGATCAGATCCTTCTCGGTCTCCAGCGAGATGACGCGAAATTCCTCGACATGCAAGCTCGCGTCGTCCATCACGTTGATTTCCAGGTCGAAGGTCCGGCACAACTCGCGGAAGTGCTCCGACCGCTCCTCCAGCAGAAACAGGGCCAGCAGCGGGTTGGCCTGGATCTGCAGACGGCGTTCCTTGGTGACGATTGCGATACGGTGGACCAGCCGCTCGATGCTGTTGCTCTGGGTCTCCAGCGACATCACCTTGCCGGTGCCCGTGCAGTAGGGGCACGGATCGCTGAGCTGGCTGAGCAGAGACGGCCGCACGCGCTGGCGGCTCATCTCGATCAGGCCGAGACCGGAGATCTGGAAGACCTTGGTGCGAGCGCGGTCGCGTTTGAGATTGTTGCGCAGTTCCAGCAGCACCCGGCGCTTGTTCGCCTCGTTCTCCATATCGATGAAGTCGATGACGATGATGCCGCCGACATCCCGCAGGCGCAATTGCCGCGCGACCTCCGCGGCGGCCAGCAGATTGGTCTGCAGGATCGTCTCTTCCTGGCTGGACTTGCCGGTGAAGCGGCCCGTGTTGACGTCGATCGAGATCAAGGCTTCGGTCGGTTCGATGATCAGATAGCCGCCCTTCTTCAACCAGACCCGTTTCTCCAGGCTCTTCTTCAGTTCAGCCTCGATGTCGTAGTGGTCGAAGATCGGCAGGTCGCCCGAGTACAGACGGATGCGCTTCTCCAGTTCCGGCGCGAACGTGCGGGCGTACTCGACGAGTTTGCGCTGGTCGTCTTTATCATCGAGGATGAGTTCCTCGACATCCTCCTTGAAAATGTCGCGTACGAGGCTGACGACCAGTCCCACATCCTCGTGGATCAAGGCGGGGGCGACCGCCGTCTGCGCCGTCTCGCGGATCTGGCGGGTCAGGTTGTCGAGGTAACGCACGTCCTTGCGGATCGCATCTTCGGTCGTACCCTCGGCCGCCGTGCGAATGATGAACGCGCCCTTGTCGGGCCGGTGCTGTTGGAGAAACTGTTTCAGGCGCACCCGCTCACGGCGATCGGCGATCTTGCGCGAGACGCCGATGTGCCGGCCTTTGGGCATCATCACCAGATAGCGGCCGGGCAGCGAAATGTCGGCCGTCAGGCGAGGGCCTTTGGTGCTGATGGGCTCCTTGGTCACCTGCACGACGATATCATCGCCGACCTTCAGGATATCGGCGATGTCGGGGACCGGATCGCCGCGGCCGCGGCGATGGTCCTCGCCATGGTCTTGCTCGTCGTCCTCGTCGTCGTCTTCGCCGGTGCCGCCGTGCACGACATCGCTGGCGTGCAAGAATCCGGCTTTCTCCAGGCCGATGTCCACGAACGCCGCCTGCAAGCCGGGTTTGACCGAGGTGACTTTGCCTTTGTAGAGATTGCCCACGATCCGCCGGGCGTCAGCCCGTTCGACGATCAACTCGACCACCTCGCCGTTCTCGAGGATCGCCACGCGGATCGCGTGCGGGGTCGAATTGATGATGATGTCTTTGCGCATAGGATCCGTTTCCTAATCCGGATGACAACGTTAGTCGTTCAAGTGCGCGCGCAGCCAAATGCGTTCGCGCTGAATCATGATCGTCTCGAAGGGCGACACCCATGTCCCGCGAGTGTCGCGCCCGTAGAGACCAGTCCGGGTCACGGCGCACCAGCGCGGTTCGGGCAGCGCCGCACCAAAAATCGCGGCCAGCACGTCGTGCACCGGCAATCCCGCGCCGTCGGTGTCGCGCTGCAACCGCATCTGCAGCGCCGGCGGCGCGCCCGCGTCTGGATTCGGCAGCCACGCGATGTCGTCGTCGAACACCAGGCGCCGCACATCCACTTCTACCGGCGGCCGGTCCGGCCGGCAGCGTTTGTACGGCCAGGTCTCCGCGGCCAGAAACTCGGCGACGGCGGCGCGAGCCGCGGCCGGCGCGGGACCGCCGTCGGCCGCGGCCGCTAAAACAACCCGGTAGTCGAAACGCTCGACCTCAGCATCGATGCTCGGCGGCGTCGTCGATCCGACCACGATGCCGCGTCCGAGCGTCAGTCCCGCCGGTAGGGCGGCGGCCAGACGCTCGAACCAGTCCGGCTGCACCCACTGGAACGCCAGGTCCATGATCTCACACTCGCCGGCCACGCCGACCGCCAGCGGCGGACCATACTTGGCCAACGGATGTGGATGATACCCCTTGCTGTAAGCGATCGGCAAGCCGGAACGCCGCAGGGCCAGTTGCAGTTGGCGCTGAAAATCCAGGTGCCCAAGGAAGACGGCGGCACCGTGCTTGGCGAACTCCAACCGGCACCAGATCTTGGCCGAGGCGCGCTCGCGCCAGAATCGCCAGCGCGGGTGCTCCGGTGCCGCCGGCGGCGCCTCCACTGCCGCTGCCGCCGGTCCGCGATCGCTGGCCGCGGGCGGCGCGAGGTCGGCCGCCACATGACCCAGAGATCCGCCGCACGCCGCGCACACGGTACAGGTGCGTTCCCGCTTGCAGTCCGGCGTTGTGACGCCTGCGCGGGCTCTGTCCCACTCTGCCTGCAGGAATGACCGCGAGACCGGAGCCTGGATCACGTCCCATGGCAGCGGCGCTGCCGGATCTCGGGGTGCCACCACCTCTTCGCCGTCAACACCGCAGGCCTTGAACGCGCGGACCCAATGGTCCCAATCGAAGCACTCCTCCCAGCCGTCGAAGCGCGCGCCGTCGCGCCAAGCCGCCTCGAGCACAGCCGCCAGCGACGCATCACCCAGCCCCAGCACCGCCTCGAGGAAGCTCACTTCGGGCTGGCGCAGGCTCACCTTGGCTTTCAGCGGCCGCAGACCGTCGGCCAGATACCGATTGCGCCGGTCGATCTCCGCCCGCGGGATCTGCCCCGCCCACTGGAACGGCGTGTGAGGTTTGGGCGCAAACGGCGAGATCGAGATCGTGACCTGGCCGCCCCCGCGCGGCAACAGCGCGACGACGCGCCGGCAGAGCGCAACGATCCCGTCGAGATCGGCGTCGGTCTCGGTCGGCAGGCCGATCATGAAATATAGCTTGATCCGTGCAACCCCGGCGGCGACGGCCTGCGCGACAGCCTGCAGGATCTGCGGCTCGGTCAGCTGCTTGTTGATCACGTCGCGCAGGCGCTGGGTGCCGGCCTCCGGCGCGAAGGTCGCGCTGGCCGGCCGCTCGCGCCCGACCAGCGCCTGCACTTCGGCGTCCAGCCCATCCATGCGCAGGCTGGGCAGCACGAGATTCGTATGCCGGTCCGCAAACTCGGCCTGGAGGCTGCGCACCGCCGGACCGAGACCCGAGTAGTCGCTGGTGGACAACGACAGGAAACCGACCTCGCCATAGCCGGTGCGGCGGCTCGCCTCACGCCCGTGGTCGACCACGGACGCGACATCCCGCTCGCGCACTGGGCGCTGGATCATCCCCGCCTGGCAAAACCGGCAACCGCGCGCGCAACCGCGCATGACTTCGATCGCGAGGCGATCGTGTACCGGTTCGGTGACCGGGATCAGTTCACGCGGTGGAGGGACCGCATTCAAATCGGCCAGGATCCGCGCCCGCACCGGCGCCGGCGCTGCGGGCCACCAGACGCCCGGCAGCGTCCGCACGCGCGCCAGGATCTGGTCGCGCGACAACCGAGCCTGGCGTCCGGCGGCCACGGCGGCGACCACCTCGCCGAGCACCTCCTCCCCGTCGCCGGGCAGCACGAGGTCACAGAACGGGGCGACCACGGTCGGATTCATCGCGCACGAACCGCCGGCAACGAGCAGGGGGTCGCCTTCGCGCCGTTGGTCCGCGCGTACGGCGAGGCCGGCGAGGTCGAGCATGGTCAGCATGTTCGTGAAGGTCAGCTCGTAACCGAGAGAAAAGCCGATGATGTCGAATTGCCGCGCCGGCCGCCGGGTCTGCAAGCCGAAGAGCGGCAAGCGCTCGCGCCGCATCAGCGCCTCGAGGTCCGGCCAGGGCGCAAATGCCAGATCGCAGTACGCGTCCGCGCGCCCATTGACGAGCGTGTACAAGACTCGTAAACCGGTGTGCGACATACCGACTTCGTAGGCATCGGGAAAGCAGAGCAGTACGTTGCAGCCGCCGGCGCGCCAATGCTGCGGCCCGGCGGCCCCTGTCTCGCCGCCGATGTAACGCGCCGGCCGGTTCACCAACGGCAGCAACCGCCCGGCCAGCACGCGGTCCAGCCGGGCGGGATCGTCGAAGCTTGAATCCGGTTGCCAGGCGTCGATGCGGTCCGAGTTCATGCGCTGGTTCCACTGTCGGGACGAACCGGTCCCGCGGCGTCCGGTTCGCCGGCCGGCGTCTGATCCGCGTCGTGCGGCGAAGGGACCGGTCGCGCGGCCGGCAGGCCGGTCCGCGGTCTGAGGATCAATTCCTGCCCGGCGGCATGCCGGTCGAAGGCATCCTTGTCGACCTCGCTGTCGAAAGGCACGGGGTAGTCGCCGGTAAAGCAAGCGTTGCAGTACTGCTCACCCTCCCCGGTCGCTTCGAGCAGACCGGCCAGGCTGAGATAACGCAGGCTGTCGACCCGCAGGTAGGCTGCGATCTCCTCAACGCTGTGGCTGCTGGCGATCAGTTCCTTGCGCACCGGCGTGTCGATGCCGTAGAAGCAGGGGTTGGTGACCGGCGGCGAAGCGATGCGCAGATGCACCTCGCTGGCGCCCGCGCCCCGGATCAGCTTGACCAGCTTGCGCATGGTCGTGCCGCGCACGATCGAATCGTCGACCACCACGACGCGCTTGCCGGCGATGATCTCGCTGACCGGATTGAACTTGATGCGTACGGACATGTCCCGTACCTGCTGCGCCGGCGAGATGAACGTGCGGCCGACGTAGTGATTGCGAATCAGCGCCAGCTCGAATGGGAGGCCGGTGGCGCGCGCGTAGCCCAGGGCCGCCGTGTTGCTGCTGTCCGGAACCGCCATCACCAGGTCGGCGTTGGCGGGCGCTTCGCGGCCGAGGATTTCGCCGCTGCGGCGCCGGGCTGTCTCGACGCTCATGCCGAAGATGCGGCTGTCCGGACGCGAGAAGTAGACGTGCTCGAAAACGCAGCGGCGCTGCGGCCCGGCTGCGGCGAGCCGGCGGCTGGTCAACTCGCCCTGGCCCAGGACGGCGAGTTCGCCGGGTTCGATGTCCCGCAGGTAGCGGGCGCCGATGATATCGAAGGCGCAGCTTTCGCTCGCGACCACGTAGCTGTCCTGGAACCGTCCCAGGCAGAGCGGCCGGAAGCCGAGGGGATCGCGCGCGGCGATCACCTTGTCACCGGCCAGCACCACCAGGCTGTACGCGCCGCGCAACTGCGGCAGCACCGACTGCAGCGCTTCGACCAGCGTGGGCGAGCGATCCCGGGCCAACAAGTGCAGGATGACTTCGCTGTCGCTCGTGGTCGAGAAGATCGAGCCGGACTGCTCCATGTCGCGCCGCAGTTGCGGCGCGTTGACCAGGTTGCCGTTGTGCGCCAAACTCATCGCACCGCGGTGACTCGCGACCTGGATCGGCTGGGCGTTGATCAAGCTGCTGCTGCCGCTGGTGCTGTAGCGCACGTGGCCGATGGCGAAGGCGCCCGGCATGCCCTTGAGCCGGGTCTCATCGAAGACGTCGGCCACCAGGCCCATCCGCTTGTGGGTGGTGAGCAAGCGTCCGTCCGAAACCGTGATGCCGGCCGATTCCTGACCGCGGTGCTGGAGCGCATGCAGCGCCAGACTGGCCAGTTCCGCCGCGCCGGGCACGCCGGCAACGCCGACCACGCCGCACTCCTCGCGCCAGTGCCGGTGGCCGCTCATCGAAGCTCCTTCCGGTTGGCGGTGCTCGTACCGTCCGACTCCGGACCGCCGCGCACCGCAAGCAACCAACCCTCTTGATGCGGATTGAGCAAGAGCCCCTGCTCGCCGCTGCGCACGACCGCCAGGCTCTCGGCCAGCCGGCGCGGATCTTGATCGTCGGCGATCAGGATCAGACGCCAGAGAACCCCTGACAGCACCGGCCCGGATTCGCCCAGCGGCAGACTGACCACGTCAGCAGCCACACAGCCCGGCGGAACCGGTCCGCCCAGCAACCGGTCGGCCAGATCGGCGGGCACGGGGACGAAGTCGCTGCCGACCGGCTGTCCCGGCCAGGCGGCGGCCAGTTCGCCGCCGCGCAGCGAGGCGGCGTCTCGCCAGTCGCCCGCCGGCGGCGCGAGCTCGAAATGTCCGTAGTGGTGCTTGTTGGGATTGTAGTAGCGGCCGCGGCCGAGCAGTTCGGCCGCGAGCTCCCGGCCGTCTGCGGCGGTAAATGTATGCAGCTCGCAACGGTACAGCGCGCGCAGCGCCTTGCCTGTAGCCAGCCGGCGCTGCATGACCCGCACCGCCGTCGCGGCATGCAGGTCGACACCCTTGTGGCTCGTCAGCAGGGTCGTCTGGATCATCGAGCCAGCCTCCAACTCTCGCTCAGCATAATTCCACAAGCCGGCGCAGCAGCCACCAGCCGGGGCCGGCCGCTTCCAGGCGATCCGGGTCGTGCGCGGCCGCGCGGCGCAACGCGCCCCACGCATGCGGCAGGTCTTCCGGCACCATCCGCAATAGGAGCGCGCGCTCGGGATGCGGCATCAACGCAAGGACGTTCCCGCCGGTGTTGGTCAGGCCGGCGGCGGCCAGCAGCGATCCGTTCGGATTGCCGGCGAACGCCGAGTCGGAACCGCTAACATAACAACCGGCGGGATCGCCGACCGCCCCGCCCAGCGCCGTGTAGCGCAGAGCCAGCAGGCCGCCGGCGGTCAGACGATCGAAGAACGCGGGGTCTTCGTGCGTGAAGCGGCCCTCGGCGTGCGCGATCGGCAACGCGAACGGTCCGTCGCATCCAGCCAGAAACGCGCAGCGATTGCCGGGCACGGCCTCTACTGCGACCCAGCGCGCATAATAGCCACGGCGGCCGGGGATGCGGTTGGCGGCCAACGCCACTTCGACCGCGCCCGGCTCCAGGCCCGGCACCATGCCGCTCTCGACCAGCACCTGGCAGCCGTTGCAGATGCCGAGAATCGGCTTGCCCGCCGCAGCGGCCGTGCGCAGCACCTCTAGCAGGGGATCCTTCGCCGCAATGGCGCCGGCGCGTACGCGGTCCTGGTAGCTGAAGCCGCCGGGAATCAAGTAACCGTCGTACG
>Ga0334889_1005008_pt1 | contig 11347 bp, 9 predicted proteins | sample GraSluR1_MG_2_FD_207222 | JGI IMG/M metagenome (GOLD analysis project Ga0334889, IMG submission 207222) | Sludge microbial communities from methane-producing bioreactor in Wageningen University, Netherlands - Granular Sludge_8_08-R1 | ecosystem: Engineered > Bioreactor > Anaerobic > Unclassified ... | reverse complement strand
TGATGATGAGAAAGGGGATCGACCAGCTGCCGGTGGTGACGGCCCATCAGAAGCTGGCGGGGATGCTTAAGGACTCCGACCTCCTCTGGGCCTTGATTCAGCACTCCCTCGAGGCCGGGGCCTGAGGCAGGGAGACGCCGCTCCCTGCCCCCTCCTCTTCCTGCTTCATCTCTTCCGATATGATTTGGCGGCCCGGTTGAAGGGATCCAGAGCCGCCGCGCCTCCCGGCCGGTAGCTCCCCCGAGGGGCGGGATAGATCTTCTTCGCCGACGGCTGAAGGCCATGGGCGGAAGGGGCCTCTATCCATCTCCAGCCCTCCTTAGTCCGGGAGCTCCAAAGTCGAGGCTGCAAGGATCCCCATTATTCCCTGGGGATGCTCCCCGCCTCCGGCTCGAGGCCGATCATACCCCATATCCGCTCCAGATCCAGGAACTTCTCCGCGGCGGAGGCGAGCTCGTCGTAGCCTTCGCCCCGGAGGGCGGATCCCCGGACCAGGTTCTTCCTCGAATAGAGGTAGTCCAAGAAGGCGTCCCTGAAGTTCTGGTTGTTGAAGATCCCGTGGAGGTAGGTTCCTATGACAAGGCCGTCGTCGGCCACGGCGCCGTCGTCCCCGAAGGCCGGGGGGTCCCTGGAGGCGGTCACTCCCATGTGGATCTCGTAGCCCCACACCCTCTCCCCCACAATCCGCCCCAGGATCGGGCCGCCTCCGGTGACCGGCTTCTCCACCTGGACGGTCCTCTTCTCGTACCGGTCGAACCGGGTCACCAGGTCCAGGAGGCCGAGGCCGGGCATCTCGACGGTGGCGTTCTCGATCCCGAGGTCGACGATCCTCTTCCCCAGGATCTGGTAGCCGCCGCAGATCCCGAGGATCGGGACCCCGGCCCTGCGGAGGGCCAGGATCTCCCGGTCGGTACCCCTCACCCTCATCTCCTCCAGGTCTGCGACGGTGTTCTTCGTACCGGGGATGATGACGGCGTCGGGGCTTCCCAGGGGCTCGCCGGGGGCGACGTACCGGACCCTAGCCTCCCGCTCCAGGGGCTCAAAGTCGGTGAAGTTCGAGATCCTCGGGAGCCTGACGACGGCGATCTCCACCTTTTCGCCCCCGCCGCCCCTCCTCTTGTCCCCCAGGGAGACGGAGTCCTCGGAGGGGAGATCCAGGTCGAGGTAGGGCATCACCCCCAGGACGGGCACGCCCGTCAGCTCCTCCAGCATCCCAAGCCCCGGCTCCAGGATGGCGGGGTCGCCCCGGAACTTGTTGATGACGAGCCCTTTGACCAGGGGCCGGATCTCGGGGGGCAGAAGCGCCGCCGTCCCGTAGAGGCTGGCGAAGACCCCGCCCCTCTCGATGTCCCCCACCAGGATGATGGGGGCGCCGAGCTTTCTTGCGACGTAGATGTTGGCGATGTCCCGGTCGAAGAGGTTGATCTCGGCTGCCCCCCCGGCCCCCTCCACGACGATGTAGTCGTAATCTCGCGACAGCTCATCGATGGCCCGGTCCACGACCCCCTTCAATCCATCGATCTCCCGGTAGTACTCCTCCGCCGACCTATCGGCGACCGGCACCCCGAAGACGATCACCTGGCTCGTCCGGTCCCCCTTGGGCTTGAGGAGGATGGGGTTCATCAGCTCGGAGGGCTCCACCCCCGCCGCCCAGGCCTGGACCGCCTGGGCGATCCCCATCTCCTTTCCCTCAGAGGTGACCCAGGAGTTGAGGGACATGTTCTGGGACTTGAAGGGGGCTACTTTGAGGCCCCGATTTCGGAGGATTCTACAGAGGGCGGCGACGATGGTGCTCTTTCCGGAGTGGGAGCAGGTCCCCAGGACCACGATGAATCGCGTCATCAGGTCTCCGGGAGGGGTGGGAAGGCTTATTTGTCTTTTGGAAGGGGGGGATTGGTGTGGTAATAGGTAAAAAAAATTTTCTGCACCCTCTAATAGGAAGAGGGGCATCTGAGAATTCCCCGATTCTAGGACCCAAATTTGAGCTATTGAAGGCGATGGATTCGGTCATGCATAGCTGTCGTTTAAGGCACCTCATATTAGGGTTTGGGATCGCCGGCCGTTGGGTCACTACCCGACGATCCGTCGTTGCCCTCTTCGACGGCACCTTCTTACTCGATGTCGTAAGAGGGCATAGACGTGTCGTTATTTGCCGATACTTTAAATTTATCTGGGGCCTCCCCGTAGACTATGACGCTGTTTTTGCCGTAGCTATCTCCGGCTCTTTCGTCACCATCATGTTTGGCTTTCAGGATAATCGACCTGCTCTCTCCCGTATCCAGATATCCGAGGCTTACAGTGACATCACAAGGCTTGCCCGCCTCCTCTCCGAGCAGAAAGTCAGGGCTGCCTCCTTCGGAGTAATAAACGTTGTCGAAATCCATGCCCAGGGGCAAAGTATCATCCAGGGTTACGTTCTTCAGCCTAGTTTCACCAGTGTTACTGGCGGTAATTTTGTATACCACTATAGTTGCACCATCTGCAGTAACTGGTCTCTGATAAAATTGAACGACCTTCATAGACGAGATATTGGCGAAGGGTGACGTCCCCACCGTTACAGCAGGCGCCTTATCGGTTACAGGACACTGTTGTACGAAAGATTGTTGTACGAAAGACCACTTTATGTCATATTGGCCCTGATCAGGAATGTATGATGAGTTTAATCGTTCAGTCATCCTCTGTACTCTGACCAGATATCCAAATCCAAAATAACGCCAACCGGATTTATTTGCATCTGGCTTCAATGCCACGCCCTCAATGCGGTGCAAGTTGCCGTCATGATCAACGATGTAGCCCCGGGCGACTATACATGTCAGCGGTTCCCTGTATTTTTGTTCGCATGTCACATCGTCTAGGCACGCCACGAGGAGCTTCGCCGGCTTATCGAGCCAGAGGGTGCAATAATCACAATCTCCGACCTTGATCTGACCCTGGAACTCGAATATATGCCCCTTCAACGTCTCATTGATGAGATAGCTGCGGGACGTATTTTGATCCTTAAGGGCGAGCTGTTCAAGGCTGAAATCGTCGGGGTCTGGATGACCAAGGCGGATCTGATAAAGGCTCTGAATAGTTTCGTTGGTTTTCATAGTTATGGGTATCCTGTCTGGCCCTCCCTTACCTATCATCTCGTAATTTGAGCAACTTGCAGATATCGTCACCAGTAAGATGATCGCTGCCAACACCGCCAGATATCTTAGCTTCATCTCGCTCACCACCCTGATAAATGAAACCTCTTCGCGTCTCTCTCAGTCTGAAGAGGCGACTAATTATTAAACTCATTCTCGTTAAACTAATTTAAATCTATTGGTTTGTACTTATCGGATAAAGATTAGAGATGACCCGTAGAATTAACCAGCCTGATCAGCTAGCTGATCCGTTGGAACAATAAAAGGCCAAAGATCAGAGCATCACGTCTTATGCATTTTCGGCCATAATAATTAAAATTATTTTTTGATGAAAAATTAGCTTTTATGGTTGAATAGAATTCACTCTGATCGCACATATTGGAAGATTATAATGCCAATTGTAATCGTTTTTTTATTTTTATAATTTGTACAAATTATTTATTCTATGGCAATTCAACATATATACATTATTTAAATTTAAGTAAAAGATCATAAGATTTTTCATAATTATTTATTTATATATTTTAAAATTTAAATAATATTATATGAATTTTAATATCGTGTCTTTGACGAATAGGTTAAATGTTATTTTTATATATGTAATGGACATAGTTATTTAAGATTACAAAAGAGAAAAGTTAAAATATGAAGAAAAGAAGATAAAGGCTCATGGATCAGGAAACTAAGGATGCTTATAAATTGCTCGAAAATGCTGGATTGAGGCCACGCATCGAGCCGATTAAGATTTTTCCTGGGGATGTCCCAGAGAGGATGGGCTTAAGATTTAAAAGAGACTCAGGATTCATAGGTATGGACGTAGATTATATTAAGACTCATTCAGATAGATACAAAAGTAATACGAACCCCTACGAAAAAGACAAGGGCCTTCCGGATAGTATATTTTCCTACTTGTACGGTCTCAACCATAAAAACCACGTAAACGTGTATTATGACTGTGAAGATAGGGCCTTTTGGACGATGGCACATGTACGCCACAGATTCCCTGGCTTCCCCATAGGCATGATCAGTGGTGTTGCGGCAGAGGGCGGACCGGGCTTGACAGGAGAAAGGCACGCATTGAACGTATTATGGTGGTATGACGAAACCGTAAAGAGTTATGTTTGTTCATACTGGGATCCCATACTTGATAGATTCGTCAAGGGCATTAATCAAAAAAAGGCTGTTATAGGGTTTCCATTAGGTGCGGGAAGGTATGATCCCATACCAAATAATATCGATCCCCTTGACAATACCCTCATAGCGTTCGATGAAAAAAGGCTCATCTATCCACTTGATGGGAACGGTGGGGTATCGGAGTATCTAGAGAACAAAACCTACGAGAACCCTGGTGAATGCAAAGATCCCCATAACTCCATATACGACAAAAAGAGCCTCGATTTTCAGAATAGGTGGAAAAGATATGATGAGGCCCTTTGGACTTTTGTCCATGTTCGACGAGCTTATCCTGGATGTCCTATCGGCGTGGCTATCGGAACAATAGATGGGAAAAAGGTCTACGTGAACATAATATGGGGCTCAGACGGATCGGGGCGCATCATTCATAAATATTGGAATCCCGCCTTTGAACACGACGACAAATCGGGCGAATATTCCGGCAAGTTTATATCCGGCCCGATTAGTTTGAATACGGTCTTTATTTAGATTTTTTTTATCATATCCAGCGATGATCAATCTGAAATATTCGTCTGAGGGGGAGGGATGGTTCATTAGAAATGTAGTCCTTGTATCTGTGCTGATGTGGGTGCTGATTGCCGCTGCATCAGCAGGAGTAGTTACCAGCACTTTTAGTTGTACCAGCGACAATGGCACAATGACACATTACAGCTATTTTAAAGAGCCTCGACTCGAAGAGAGCAGTTATTCCAAGGGCTACAAGACGGGCTCGATGAACTACCTGGTAAATGGTGAAATCGACTTCACTGATGAATTTGGATATTACGATGGCCAGATAGACGCAGCCCATCCACCTTATGCAGATCACAACTCTAGCGTATATCATCGTCAGTATGTAAACTTCACAGGCGAGAAGGGGATATCAGAGTTCTATGCAAAGGGCTTTTATCCCAACAATCGGGCGGTATCTGCGTGGAAGAAGATACGATACGATGATCTAAATTATGTAAAATATTCCGGCGTTATGCATCTGAGCGGGGCGTCCCGCATTCAGGGCAATGGCAGATCCCCCAGCTATGCGGGGACATACGATCTTGGAGAGAGCCGAAGATCAAGCCGTATTAACGTAACAGCAGAAGCGGATATGGGTGCGAGACCTCCTGCGAAAACGGATAATGATTACGAATTTAGATACACCGCCAATGTCACCGATGGAATCATAGAGATCAAGGATGCCACCGCCTGGACGAACAGAACCGTCTCCCGTAATATAGACTGGGAACAGGACGCTCTGATCAGAGGAGACAACATCCATATAACGAACGATCTGATTGCAGAAAATATGTCGTATCCTGGTGCAGGCATCGACGAAGGCTGGCTCTCCTGCTGCATCGGCGGTGGAGAAGCTTACAAGCAAGACTATGAAAAGAGTCTTGTACCACTGGCAGGCTTTTATTGTGACGATGATGATAAATGCTACATCGGTCGCGATGATAATAAATGGCCCGATACTGGTGTTTACAATACGTTGAAGCCGAATCAGGTAACCGCCAACTTGATACGCAATCATGAGTGCATGCTTGATACAACAACAGGCGCCCTTAGATGTACAGCACCTCCAAAGTATGAAAAATTGCAGTGTAATTATTCCTACTGCCCTGGCTTCGAGTGTATATATCAGTTTGGAAATTATAGTGAAGATACATCCGGCGCTAAAAAACCCGTCGGACCTGGAGGGGGTCAGGTTCCTGCAGATGTGATTGAGCCCCTAGAAGAGTTCGTAAATAACAGCGTCACAGTCGAGAAGGTTTATAAAGAGGCTTATAGCACCTCTGATAGGGCAGTGTACAATATCGGGGTCACTTACGCACCGGCAGATGGGAAGGGAAACCTGACCAACGTCAACGTCACGGACCTTCTTCCGAAGGGATTTAACTACACCGAAGGCAATTCGAAGTTGGAGAATGGTGATAAATTCGAGCCAACATACGATAAAAACTCTAGCAGCTTAACGTGGACGATTCAGAGGCTTGAACATGATAAAACCCTTTGGATTATAGTAACGTTCTCTATAGCCAAAAGTGCGGACAAGAATGCTAACAAGGCATACGCCTCTTGGAAGGCAGAAGACGGAACAATGCAGAAGAGCAGAAGGGTAGGGGTGTCGCAAGAATAACGTTACCATGGACGAGGGGCGCCCCGCAAATAGATCGAGTGCTAGTAGGAGAGGGGAGATCCCGGTGGTGACTCCAATCCTCTACTTCCTACTCTGGTGCCTTTTCGGCCTTGAGGTTGGAATTAAGAGATGAAATCCTTCAGCTTACTGCTCCCCCGCCGCCTCCCGGACCCTCGCCGCGGGACCCTTCAGCCGGCAGAATTGGCGCCCTAACCATCCCGACCAGGTCCCCGCCCCCGGGCGCCGCCCGGACCTCACGGCGCCTCAGGTCGAGTCCTCCGCCCCAAATCCGCGGACGCTGATGATCTCTTAGAGTTCGGGATCGGCATCCTGGAGGAAGCCTGGCCGCCCTCATCAGCACCGCCGGGGCCCGCCCCTCTTTCGTCTCTCCTCGGGACCGCGGTCTCTGAACCTGACCAGGTGCCAGTTGTCGATCTCCCAGAGGTCGAGGGCCCGCTCCTCCTCCTTGAGGTACCCCCGCGCCCTCTCCATCAGCTCGGACCAGTCGACGTCGCGGCCGGCGAACTCCGGCCCCTCGACGCAGGCGAGCTTCGTCTCCCCGGCGACGTTGACGCGGCAGGCGCCGCACATCCCCGTACCATCGATCATGATCGGCATCAAGCTCGCCCTCGTCTCGACGCCGAAGGGCTCCGACGCCCTCGAGCAGGTCGCCATCATGAAGGTGCAGCCGATGAGGTAAACCCTCGCGATCTCCTCGGATTCGAGGAGCTCCCTCAGGGGGTCCTTCGCCCATCGGGCAGAGCCCACCGTCATATCTCCAGTGGCGACGATCAGCCGATCGGCTACCTCCGCGAGCCTATCGAGCCAGAAGTGAAATTCTCCCCTGAAGGCCTCGGCGATGTAGATCACCCGGTTCCCCGCCCCCTTCAAGGCCTTTGCGAGGGCATACCCCGGCCCCGTCCCAAAGCAGCCGCTGACGATTGCGACCGTCCCGAAGTGCCCCACCTCTGCGGCCTTCCCCAGGGGGCCGGCCAGGTTTGCGAGCCTCTGCCCCGGCTCCATCAGGCCGAGCTTCTTTGTAGAGAGCCCCAGCTCCTGGAAGACGAGGGTGACCGTCCCCCTCTCCCGATCCCAGTCGGCTACGCTCATAGGTATCCTCTCCCCCGCCTCGTCGACCCGGAGGATCATGAACTGCCCCGCCTGAATCTTCTCGGCTATATCAGGCGCCCTGATCTCCATCAGGGTGAAGCCTGGGGCGACCGTCTCCTTCCGGACGATCTCGTTGGCGATGGAGCCGACGGACCTTTCGCATATCGTCTCTTCCATGAGGATTCACCCGCCTAAGAGCTCCCGGGACCCTTCCGAGCCTTCGGAAGGCTCATCAACTCACCCCGGAGCTAGCAGGGACTTTATCCGATAGATACAAGATCCGCCTGTGGGTTGAAATACTTTCCCCGCCACCTTAACCCTCTATTCGAATCCGGAGATATCCTGCGACCTTGAACTGAAATTAGACCCGTTCTAGACGGCTTTCTGTTAAATTTAAATAGGGAGCTTCGAGGATCCGCCCCCAGAATCGGAGGGGTCCCGGAGCGATGGAGCCGCGAAGCCCTGGAAAAGGTTAATAGCGTTTGAGGGTTAAGGCTCGGGCGAGGACTCGTAGGGTAGAGGATATCCTAGCGGGCTTCGGAGAGGCTCCTCGAAGAAACCCGCTGACCTGGGTTCGAATCCCAGCGGGTCCGTCCTCCTTTTATACCGATATTTCGGCGGAGACCCCCGATTCGAAGCAGGTAGAAAACCCTTTTTGCCCATGGGCCCATAAGAGGGGCGCAGGTGAGGGTTTGGTCGACCTTCTGGGAAGAAAGAGGCGAGAGGAGGAGATAGGGGAGCTCCGCTCGAAGGTGGCTCTCCTGGAGGAGGAGAGGGACTCCCTAGCCCTCCAGATCGAGAGGCGAGATGAGAAGATCCGAAAGATGACGGCAGCCCAGCAGGAGGCGAGCCTCGCCCTCAAGGCCGCCGAGCAGAGGATCGCCGCTCTCCAGGAGGAGGGGTCTGAGGATGGAGGCGAAGAGAAAGGGAGACCGAAGCCGGAAGAGAAGAGCTGGACCCTGAAGCCGAGGGAGGTGGCGAGGCTCCTGGACCGGCTGGACGAGATCCGCTCCAAAGATGACGACCTCCTTTCCGCCTTCGTCCCCGCCGGATCGATGGGCTCCGACCTTCATCCCGGTGCGGAGGAGATGATCCGGCGGGCTGGTTCAGACCGGGGGGTGGCCGTCTTCTCCGACCCCCCCCTCTTCACCATCGGCCTTGTACCCCCCTTCCCCATAAAAAAGGAGGTGACAGCCTTCGCCTCCACCTTCAGGACAGGCCCCCTCCGGGAGATGCTGGATACCCCAGTCCTGGTGGTGGCGGCCCACGCCGGAGAGACCCTCCTGGGGCTGGCCCTGGGGAGGGAGGGCTTCATCGAGGAGGCGGTGGTGAAGAGCACCGTCAAGGAGAAGCACACCAAGGGCGGCTGGTCCCAGAGGAGGTTCGAGCGGCTGAGGGAGGAGGATATCCGCCAGCATGCAGCCCTCGTCTCGGAGAGGCTGGAGAGCCTCCTGGAGGGGCGGAGGTCGATCCCCGTCTACGCCGTCGTCGGCGGCGAGAGCGCCCTCGTGCGGATGATCCGCCCTGCCATCGAGATGCCGATCCTGGAGGCGAAGTTCGGCCGGATCGACCGGAAGGACCCGGCCGAGGTCCTGGAGGAGGTCTACGCCTTCTCTTGCCTCCGGGGATGAGCCGACGCCCTCCCTTCGGATCGAAGACTTGGGAAATGGAGCAGCTCGCGGGGGGGAGGAGAAGGTGGATACCTATAAAAGGAGGATGAAGAGCCGACCGGTTACGAAGGAGGGAGGATCTGGCCATGAGGGACTGGAAGAAGGAGAGGGAGGCATCAGACCCAGATATAGATGGGGAGGAGCTGGAGAGGCTCGCGAGGGACTGGGACTGGCACGTCCGCCGGGCGGCGGCCAACAACCCCGCCGCGCCCAAGGAGATCCTGGGGGAGCTGGCGAGAGATAGGGTCCAGTGGGTCCGGGAGGCGGTGGCCGCAAGCCCTCAGGCAGACGGCGAGATCCTCGATCTCCTCGCCGAGGACGGAGACGGCTTCGTCCGGGCCGCCGTCGCCCTCAATCCCAGGACATCCCCCGAGGTCCTCTCGGACCTCGCCGAGGACGAGACGATGGACTTTGACTATTCCCTCTCGAAGAACCGCTACATCGTCATGGAGGCTGCGGCCAAGAACCCGAAGAGCCCTGAAGAGGTGATCAGGGCCCTCGCCGACCACGGAGACGAGGGGGTCCGGGCCGCCGTCGTCTCAAACCCGACGGTCCCCGAGGACGTCCTCTTCGATAGGAGGATCGACCCCTCCTGGTCCGTCAGGACGGCGGCGGCGAGGAGCCCGCAGGCGACCGTCGAGCTCCTGGCCTACCTCGCCGCCGACCGGATCCAGGACGTCCGGGCCGCCGTAGCGATGAACAAAAAGACGTCGGCCTCCACACTCGCGAGCCTCGCCGCGGACCGGGATGTCGAGATCCGGGCGGCGGTGGCGTCGAATCCGATCGCCGATCCCGCGACCCTGGTGGCCCTCTCCGGGGACTGGGCCTGGAAGGTGAGGGAGGCTGTGGCCCAAAATCCGTCCACCCCCGAAGAGGTCGTGAGAGCTCTGGTGGGGGATGGGGATCAGAGCGTGAAGAAGGCGGCAAGGGAGAGGCTGGAGGGGGGGATCCGAACTTGATCTCTCCGATCTCGGCTCCGGACCCCATCCGAGTCGAGACAGTTTTGACTAACCCACCTCCCGCTTCAGCATCAGCGTCGCCGCCCCGAAGGCGATGACGAAGAACCCGACCAGGAACAGCAGGTCCGGCACCAGGATCTCTGATACCCCCGCCCCCTTCAGCATCACCGCCCGGAGGGCGTCGCTGGAGTAGGTGAGGGGGAGGATGTAGGAGATCGGCCTTATGAAGTCGGGGATCGATTCGAGGGGCCACCAGACCCCTGAAAGGACGACCTGGGGGAGGATGACTATCGGTATGAACTGGACGACCTGAAACTCCGTCTTGGCGAAGTTCGATAAGAAGCCGCCTAGGATGAGCCCTCCCGCCCCCAGGAGGAGGATGACGCCGAAGGCCGTCGGGTCGGGCTCCTGGAGGCAGCAGACCGATCGGCGGATGAGCTGAAGAACCTGACCCTGGACTCTCCAGGAGCCACCCCCGTCTGGTGCGTTCGGAACGAGTGGGGGATCAAAAACAGGGTCCGAGACCTCATGAAAAGGGCGGATGGAGAGCTCTTAATATTCTGCAGAAGCCCGGATTTCTTGAGGGAGCACAGATCCGATCTCTCATCCGAGCTGAAAGAGGGGTGCAAGCTCGTGATGATAGTCGATAGAAAGAAAGGATAAGTTCGAGGATCTGGGGTTAGATCTCCGGGAGATATGGGGGGGGAGCTGCGGAGATATACAAGGATATTAGGGTGGACGGCGTAAACTACAGCCTCGATTGCATGATGATCGCCGACGGGAAGGAGTCGATCGTGATCACCAGGATAGGAGGCGAGAGGCTGGCGGTGGTGGTGAAGCTGCCGGTCGTCTCGGCCCTTCAGAGGGGGGTTTTGGAGCATCTGGCCTCATCTGCTGGGAATACCCCGAGCATCGATCGCCAGAGGCCCTCTCCTCCTCCCTCTGGCGCTCACAGCTCTCCCGCCGCCTCCTCGAGCTTCGCGGTGCACGCGTCCATCAGCTCCGCCGCCTCCTTCACCCTCGCCGCGGCCTTCGGGCTTGCTGCCTCCATCTCCCTCGCCCTCGCCCGGAAGCTCTCGCTGTGGCTCTTGTTGTGCTCGATCCAGTGATCCAGAAGGTGCTCGATCTCGTGCGCATTCAGCTCGTGCTCATGCGACCCGTGCGTATCCG
>Ga0334889_1005003_pt1 | contig 11355 bp, 7 predicted proteins | sample GraSluR1_MG_2_FD_207222 | JGI IMG/M metagenome (GOLD analysis project Ga0334889, IMG submission 207222) | Sludge microbial communities from methane-producing bioreactor in Wageningen University, Netherlands - Granular Sludge_8_08-R1 | ecosystem: Engineered > Bioreactor > Anaerobic > Unclassified ... | reverse complement strand
GTTTGGCCTCGGTCTTCGCCCTTCCCGCCCTCTTTCTGCCCAATCTGCCGAAATGCCCCGGTTCCGGCCTGAAAACCGCATCCACCCTTCCGGGATTGTCCCTCAGGTACTTATCGACCAGTTCCTCAAGGTAGCGTGGGCACCGGGACAGCCTCTGATGCAGACCGTCCAGCAGTTTCTCCTCCTCCAGTTCATCCAGGGGATTTCTGCGGTAGGTCCATGCCCTGGCAACCGCGCCCATGATGCCGAAGGCCCAGCGCTGACCGATGCTTCGAAGAAACAGCTCCTTCCGGTGCAGACAGCCCTGAACATCCCGGGGATCAAGCCCGTCTGAACACTTCTTCAGAGTGGTGTCGAGCAGCTCGAAGACCTCCGGCGCATCCTTTTCCGGAACACCGCGAAGGCCGGCGGTAAAGGTGGGGATGAGAATGTCCGAATCGTAGCCCGAGGGCCCCAGGCCAGCGCCCAGACAGCTTTCGACAAGGGCCGCCTTCAGAGGGGCGGCGTCGCCGTCAAGAAGAACATCATCCAGCAGGGACAGCGCCAGGGACTCCACAGGATCGTCTCCCCGGTCCATAAGCCATCCTCTGAGCACGGTGCAACCCGCCCTTCGCGGGCCGGGTATGGGGTACACACCGGAGATGGGACAGCGAAGCCCGGGGCCGGTGATGATTGCGGGCTGAGAGTTTAAGGCTTTGAACCCCTTCAGCCGTTCGCCGAGGAAACCGGTGATTTCATTTTCGGGAAAATCCCCTATCACAAGAAGACAACAGTTGGAAGGGTGATAGTGTCTGCGGTGATAGTCCAGAAATGACTGGTATGAGAGCCGGGGAATCTGGTCCGGGTCGCCCCCGGAGCAGTTTCCATAGGTGGCGCCGGGAAAGAGCAGTGAGCGGAGCTGCCTCTCCATGAAGTCGTCGGGATCCGAGTATGCCCCTCTCATTTCGCTGTACACGACTCCCATTCTGGCAACGGAGCCGGATTCGCCGAAATCCATCCGGTGCCCTTCCTGCATGAAAGCCTGCCTGGTGAGAAGCGGGTGGAAGACCGCGTCCATGTATACATCCACCAGGTTGAAGAAGTCCTTCCCGTTCAGGCTTGCGCAGGGGTATATGGTTCTGTCGTCATAGGTGATTGCATTGATGTATGTGGCCATGCTGGTTTTCACCAGCTCCATGAAGGGGTCTTTCAGGGGGAATTTCCGGGAGCCGCACAGAACACAGTGTTCCAGAATGTGCGGAACCCCCGTGCTGTCTGTGGGGGGAGTCCGGAACACAGCGGTAAACAGCTTCTCCCGGTCTCCGGGGTTTCGCAGGAATACGAGGTCGGCTCCGGAGCTGATGTGGCGGGCCCTGAGGGCATGGCTTCTTATCCCCGGAATGTCCCGCCTTTCCGTAAGCTTGAATCCTCCCGCGAGATCTGGCATGTCGCTTGATTGCATTGGGTGGAACCTTTCAGGAATGTTGTTCGGACGAAGAATATAAGCCGGTGACGCGCCGGGGGGTGGATCAGGGGAGGTTCAGAGGTTAGATTCCTGAAGCCATGACCGAGATGAAAACCAAGCATATCGTTGTTGCCGCCTCAGAAAGAAAGGCGGGGAAAACCCTTTTCGCTCAGACCCTTATCGGGGTCGCGGCGGACATCGGGATTCGGTGCGTTTATGTGAAGCTGAGGCGCAGCCCGGAAGCCGTGTTCAGTGTTCGGGATGAAGTCGGGGCGGAAGCTTCGGATACCTCAAGGTGCTTCCTTGCCGGGGCGAAGCAGGTGTTTCTGGTGGAGTATCGCAACCCTTCAGAGCTTTCCGGTTTCCGTTCCGAAGCCCCGGCCAGGGGCGCCCTGGTGGTGTGGGAAACCAACAGCGCCGTTGACATTGTCGAACCCGATGCCCTGATCTATCTGGAAGTGAAACCCGGAACCGGCAAGAACCCCGGGCTTGCTTCAAGAGCTTCGCTGGTGGTTCCCGGTCCCCTGCCGGCTCCCCCCTCCCGGGAGCTGTGCGCCATGGCCTTGAACGTCTCGGGAATACCGGGCTGCAACAGCTTGTCACCGGAGTGGAAATGCTGGCTGTCCAACTCCAGGGGAGTGGTGATTGGTTCGGGAATAGCCGGGCTTCTGCACTCCATCGGGGAGACCGGAAGCATCAGCAGGGGGGCGGCGGCACGGAAGATATCCTACCGACGGGCCTGGACCCTTCTGTCCCAGGCGGAAGTCAACCTGGGGGCCAGGCTCATCAGAAGGACAAGAGGGGGAAAACACCAGGGAGGCAGCCGTTTGACGCTTCTGGCAGACAAGCTTCTGGCCGAGTACCGGGCCCTGAAGAACCGGATCGGCATTTCCCTGAAGAATACGGAGGACATGTGATATCCTTTGAGGAAGCGCTGGAAACCGTTCTGGCGCATGCGCCGATTCCGGAATCCCGGCAGTCGTGCCTCGAACAGGCCCTTGGAGCAGTGCTGATGGAAACCATCACCAGCGACATTCCAATGCCGCCCTTCCACCGAAGCGCGGTGGATGGCTATGCCCTTCCCGGCCCAGGAAGCATCTTTCCCCTGGAAAGGGAGATAACCGCCTCCCCGGGAACCCCCGGACCCCTGTCTCCCGGGCATGCAGCGCCAATCATGACCGGCGCCCCGGTTCCGGAAGGGGCGGACCGGATAGTGATGATCGAGTTCACCTGCCTGAACCGGGGAAATCTGCTGGTGCGCCGGATGCCTTCCCCCGGGGAAAACATCTGCTTTCAGGGAGAGGATGTCTCCCGGGGAAGCGTGGTTCTCTGGCCGGGCACTGTTCTTTCGCCGGCCGCTCTGGGGGTGGCGGCCATGGCCGGGAGGAGCAGTCTGCTGGTGGCGGAAAAACCCATGACAGCCCTGATGACCACCGGAGATGAGGTGATAAGCCCCGACAAGATTCCCGGCCCCGGAGAAATCCGGAACGCCAACGGAGTTCTCGGCTCTTCGGTGCTTTCAGCTGCCGGTTTCGGCCCGGTTTCGGTCTGCCATTCCCCGGATTCCCCGGAAGCCCTGAAAGAAGCAGCTGCGGCGGCTTTGGAAGGGGCGGATGTGCTTCTGGTTGCGGGTGGTGTATCCATGGGCACCCGGGATTTTGTGCCGTCGGTTATGAAAGAGCTTGGTTTCCGATTTCTGTTCGAAGGGGTTGCTCAGAAGCCGGGGAAACCCCTTTGTTTTGCGGTAAGGAACGGAAAAACCTTCTTCGGTCTTCCCGGAAATCCCGTCAGTGTTCTGGTGGCTCTGGAGGAAGTGGTCATTCCTTTTCTGAGGAAATCCTCGGGTTTCACACGTTTCAGAAAGAAGAGATTCACCGGTCGCATGGCCCACGACCTGCGGAAGAAGCCCGGCAGAACCCAGTTTTTCAGGGCAACAGCGGTTGCCGGGGAGCCCGGTTTTCTGATCAGTGTTCCCGAAACCCGGGGTTCCGGCGACCTTATGAGCGCTGTGGCCGCCAACTGCCTGGTGGTGCTTTCGGAAGGCTCTTTCGGGGCGTCAAGGGGGGAGGAGGCTCCGTTTTCTTTCCTGGGGTCGTTCGCGGGAGAGACGGTCTTTTCATGAATGAGCCCAACCGGCCTCCCCCGGTTCATCTCAGGCTTTCCGTAACCGACCGGTGCAACCTCAGGTGTTTTTACTGCATGCCGCCCCGGGGCGTGCCGGAGGTTCCCCACCACCGGCTGTTGTCCCTGGAAGAACTGGGGTTTCTGTCAGGGGTGATCCACCGGGCGCTGAATCTGGAGAAGATCCGCATCACCGGGGGTGAGCCTCTGGTTCGAAGGGGAGTCGCCGCGTTGCTGCCCATGCTTCCCGGGGTTCCCGATCTGGCAATGACCACCAATGGCGTTCTCCTCTGCGAAATGGCGGCTGAACTTGCCAGGGCGGGCCTGTCCCGGGTGAACATCAGTCTGGACAGTCTGGACGATTCCGTTCTCAGAAGGATAACCCGCAGGGATGTTACCCTGTCAATGGTGGAAAATGCTGTGAAATCGGCTCTTCACAATGGCCTTGCTCCGGTCAAGATCAACTGTGTGGCACTCCGGGGGGTCAACGATGGTGAACTCGGGCGCATCGCGGAGTGGGGCGCGGGGCTCGGGGCGCATGTGAGGTTCATCGAGCACATGCCGAGGGCTGTTCCCAAGGCCGGCGGGGAAACGGTGCTCAGGGATGAAATCGCCGCCCTTGCCGGTGGAGGAAAACCCTTGGGAAGAGAGGGCACCGAGGAGACCTGGGTGCGGTCAGACGGTGTTCGGTTCGGAATCATCGCGCCGGTGTCCGGACATCTCTGCCGAACCTGCAGAAGGGTCCGGCTCACTGCCCAGGGGATGTTCCTGCCCTGTCTCTCCGGTGTGGGCGCCGAGGATCTGAAGGCTCCGCTTCATGCGGGGGCATCGCCGGAAGAGCTGGCCAGGCTTGTGATTTCCGCCACGGAGCGGAAACCCGAGAGGGGTTTCTGTCATTCCCTGCCAATGTGGCGCATCGGAGGGTGAACATGAACGAGGATAACCTGCATTTCGATCGAAGAGGCACTCCGAGAATGGTGGATGTCTCCGGAAAGGGGGTCACCCTTAGAACCGCGGTGGCCAGGGGCGGAATCCAACTGGGAGATTCGAACCTTGAAGCCCTGGGCTTGTCGAAGAAGGGGCCGGTGCAGACCACCGCGGCACTGGCGGGGATTCAGGCGGCGAAAAGGGCGTGGGAGCTGATTCCGCTGTGTCATGCCCTGCCGCTGGAAAAGGTGGAAATCACCTTCGACCTTCAGGATCAATGTCTCTGGTGTCGCTGCGCCGTTGCCGGCGAGGCCAAAACGGGTTACGAGATGGAAGCCCTGGTTGGGGTTTCAGTGGCACTGCTGACCGTGTACGACATGCTTAAAGCGGCTGGAAAGGGCATGGTTATCCGGGAAGTGAAGCTGGTGGAAAAGACAGGCGGCAAAAGCGGTGCATGGAGGTGCGAGCAGTGAAATCCTTCGCGGTGCTCACCGTGAGCGATTCCTGCGCCAGGGGCGACAGGAAGGACGGAAGCGGCCCGGAAATCATTCACCTGCTTGAGAAGGCGGGATATGCCGCCGGGGAGTACAGAGTGGTGCCGGACGGAGTGGAACCGGTATCCTCGGCCCTGATCGAGCTGTGTGGGAGGGCTGCGCTGGTAGTAACCACCGGGGGTACCGGTTTCTCACCCAGGGATTACACGCCGGAAGCCACCATTGCCGTTTGCCAGCGGATGGTGCCGGGCATTCCCGAGATGCTCAGGGCCAGGTCCGCCGTTACTGTTGAATCCGCCTGGCTGGGCCGGGGAACCGCGGGTATTTGTGGGGGCGCTCTGGTGATCAATCTCCCCGGAAGCGTAAAGGCGGTCCGGGAATGCGTGGGATTTCTGCTTCCACTGCTGCCCCACGCCCTGGGTGTGCTGGACGGCAGCGCCGGAAGGTGCGGAGGTTAGCGGGTCTTTACTTTCCACTCCCCATTGTTTACCTTCATATTCAAATAGTACATGTAAGTAAACGATGCGTCCCGTGAAGTGGGGGTTCGTGATGGGGTATCTTTGGCTGTTTCAGCTTTTTCTCACATCCTCTACCGCTCACATCAACAACCAGTGGCTGGATGTGGAAATCACCAATGACCACTCGACAGGGTGGGCCGGGGCTGTTGTCTCTCTTTACGACCGGTACTCCGGGGTCTGGGTGGCCGACCAGTCGCACCCCTTTTCCCGGGTGAGGTGCCAGGGCTTCAGCCCGGCTTCCGGAACACTGACCACCACCGACACATCCGCAGTCTTCACCTCTCTGTCGATGCAGGGCCCCGATGGTGTTCTGCCGATCGGGATCACCATCACATACACACTGGTAGAGCGGGGTCTGGAAATCGGCTACAGGCTGGAGTTCTTTGAAGATGTGGAACTCCTGGATCCCCTGGAGTCCTGCTTTCATACAGTGGGCTGGGCGACAGCCAGAATCGAGAATCAAACCGGGCTGGACGAAACCTTTCCCCTGAACGCCAGCACATGGTTCCAGCGATTCAGCGGAAGCCAGCTCATCTATCTCGAAGGCGGAGAAAAGCCCCCGCTTCTGCTGGTGTTTCCCAATGTTTCAAAGGGGATCATCTGGGTTGAAGACTACGGCGTTCCGGAGATTTCCATGCGTTTTTTCGACACCGAGGCCCCCAGGGAAAATTGCATGGGCCCTGACCTGCATTCCCTGGTTCCCGGCGGCGAGGTTCGCGAGTACTTCGTCCGGGTGAGCCTTGACGAGTATTTCGCCCCGCTGTTCATCAGCAACCATCCCCACGGATACGAGAGGACCGCCGCCTGGATGCTGGACGAGATCCCCTTCATTCACCCCGGACAGGGTTACATCTGGGGGTTTTCCGAAACCTCCGAAGGTCCGGAACCGGTCAGCGCTTCATTGATCCGGCTGCTTGAAGATCATCCCGACATGAAGATGGACTGGCTGATACTTCCCGACGGGATTTTAACCCCCAACAGAGACTCCGCATGGTGTGAACCCGGGTGGGAGTGGAGCTGGTCCCACTGGCACTCCACCTGGCGGATAAGCACCGAATCCACACCGGAGTTCAGGCAGTGGCTCATCAACATTCAGAACAACGTTTACCCCTGGGCTGACAGGGTTCGAATGGGCAGCCACGGCTATCATCATACACCGAATCTTGACTCGGCCTACGGAGAGTTCCACGAATTCATAACTTACGAACCCTGGGAGCATAACGAACGATTCAGGGTAAACATGCTCGACATCGACGAAATCGGTCTGGACAGCAACATGGTGAATGTTGTGCGTTTCGCCGGCCATCGCACTTCGCTGAGTGGTCTGTACGCGGTGATAGACCACGGCTTCAGCTTCTACTGCAACGGGTGGAGACTTATCGACTGGTTCGCCGGCAAGCAGTTCAGAAATCAGTGGATCACCATGTACCAGACGCCCTCCGGGCGTATCTGGGGCTCCAACACCATCTGGTGGGGGGACACCCACGGCGAGCCTCATCCGGTTGTGTACATCTCCGAAGTTCTCGAGAGGGGGAAATTCGGCCTTCTCGGATGCCATCCCATCTCCATGATGGGGTGGGGAGTCTGTCCCGACGCTTATGCTCGAATCGACAGTATCACCACCTCCATGGAGCAGGACTACCCCCACTTCGGGTGGCTTTTCCCGGTAGAGTACGGCGATTACCTGGAAGCGTGCTACAACATCACGATCCGCAGAATCCGGAACCATGAAGGCATCCTCACCATGGAGTTCGAGGGAGCGGTTCCGGAAGGCATGACCTTCGCCGCCAGGCTTCACCCGGATGACCTGGTGAGCCATGTGACCCTGGACGGCGTTCCCGTCGACTGGGAACTGCGGAGCGGCGGAAGGCTGTTTGCGGTTTCCCAGGCCTTCGCTTCCGGGGCGCACACCCTTGAGGTTCTGATCATGCCAATGAACGAAGAACCCGGGGATAAGCCGGTTATCCTGAGGATCTCAAACCCATCCGCTTGCAGTGGGATTCACATCCGAATCGAAGGCCTTGAACCGCAGGGCCCGCTTCAGACAAGGCTGTTCGACCTGAGCGGCAGACTGGTTTACCGGGGGAATACGGTCTTGCGGGAAGGTACCGCTGTGATTTCCCCCGGCCGGATTCTGCCTTCCGGAGTTTACTATGTGATGGTATCTCACGGTGACTGGTCAGCTTCGGGAAGGACGGTGGTACTCCGCTGAGACTGTTGCCTTCAGGGCTTCTTGATCTCCTTCCATACTTCCACCAGCCCCTCCTCCCCCGGTTCCTGGCTCCATCGCCGGTTGACGAACAGGCTCACCATCCTGCTGTTGGACGAGGTTGTCTGGGCTTCTATACGCTTGGCGCCCCATGTATTGGCAATCCTTTCGCAGAAATCCGTCAGGATTCCCCCCAACCCCCGGTTCTGCCATGGGTCGCCCACCAGCACCGCGTACTCCGCTGATTCCAGCCCGGGGTCGGCCACCAGCCTTCCCACTCCGAGAAGCTTTCGATTCTGATCATTCCCGTGTTCGGCCACAATGGCCATTTCCCGGTCATAGTCGATGTAGCAGTGTCTCACCGCCGCATCATGGTTCGCCCAGTTGTAAAAGAACCTGAACCTGGAGTAGATCGACTCCCGGGAACAGCTTCCAAGAAGCTCAAGCCACATCGGCTCATCCTCCGGCCGCACCGGTCTTAGCAGAACCGGCGTTCCGTCCTTCAACACTGCTTTCTCCACGAACTCTTCCGGATACGGTCTCAGGGCCAGGTGACCGTAAGGTTTGTCGGGTACAGCCCCGGGGTCCACCAGAGCCCTGGCATCCAGGGCGGTCACTTCACCCGGACCGGCCAGAAGGGGGTTTATGTCCAGCTCGCTTATCTCGGGATTGTCCGAGGCCAGGTAGGAAAGCCTCATGATCGTTTTGACCAGGGCATCCATGTTCACTCCCGGCTTTCCCCTGTACCCCTTCAGCAGTGGCAGTATCCTGAGCTTTTCAAGCATTCTCATCACAAGTGTCTCGTTGAGAGGCGGGAAACCAAGGGTGTTGTCCCCCAGGATTTCGGCGTTCACACCCCCGGCTCCCACCATGATCACCGAACCGAAGACCGGGTCCCGCTTGAAACCCAGTATCATTTCCACCCCGGAACTCACCTTTGCCATTTTCTGAACGGTCACACCGTTGATTACCGCGCCGGGCTGCCACTGAGCCGCTCTTTCGACAATCCTGTCGAAGGCGGAACGGACCTGAGCGGGGTCTTTCAGGTTCAGCTCGACTCCCCCCGCCTCGGTCTTGTGGGTGATGTCCGGAGAGTCCAGCTTGAGTACAACCGGGTATCCCATCCCTTCCCCGGCCGTCACCGCCGTTTCCCGGTCCCGGGCCGGCAGGGGCATTGTCGTGGAAATCCCGTAGAACTCCAGAAGCTTCTTCGCCTGCCTTTCCGGGAGCATTGCCTTTCCCGCCGAACATGCCTTGCCGATGAAACTCCTGGTCTTCTCCCGGGATTCGGCAAGCTCGAGCCGAATATCCCGGGGAGTCTGGTGAAGGGATTCAAGGTTGCGGGCGTAGTTCACAAGGGTCATGAAGGCTTCCACGGCCTGCTCGGGAGTATCGTAAACGGGAATTCCGCACTCCGCGAGGGTTCTCATTCCCTCCCTCACGGTTTCCCCCCCCATCCAGGATGTGAGAATGGGCTTTCTCGTCGTGCCCGCCAGCTTACCGATGCATCGGGCAACACCGTCGGGCTTTGTCATGGCCTGGGGCGTCAGAATTACCAGAAGCGCGTCCACGCCCGGATCAGCCAGAACGATTGAAGAGGCCTTTTCGTATCTCTTCGTTCCCGCGTCGCCGAGAATATCCACCGGGTTTCCGCCGGACCAGAAGCCCGGAAGGCACTGGCTCAGCCCGGCGACACTCTCCCCGGAGAGGTCGGCCAGAACACCGCCCGCGGCCATAAGGGCGTCTACCGCCATGACCCCGGGGCCTCCGGCGTTGGTGACGATTCCCAGGCGGGCGCCCCTGGGGACCTTCTTTCTGCCCACCAGTTCCACGCAGCCGAATATTCCGCCCACATTCAGTACCCGGGCCATCCCCGCCCTTGCGAAGGCCGCGTCGTAAACCGAGTCTTCGGAAACCATGGCACCTGTATGTGAGGCGGCAACCGCCGCGGACCGGGGAAACCTTCCCGCCTTGTAGACGATTATGGGCTTTGCCCTGGCGAACGCTCTGGACGCCGTCATGAAACGCCGGGCAGAGGTTATGGATTCAACATACAGTACGATGGACTCCGTTGTTTCATCTTCCCCGAAATAATCGATAAGGTCTGCGAAATCAACATCAAGAGCGTTTCCCACGGAAACGAAAGCGGAAAAGCCGATTTTCTCCTGCCTCGCCCAGTCCAGCACCGAGGTGCAAAGGGCGCCGGACTGGCTGATGAACGCCACACTTCCCTTTTCCGGCATGGCCGGGGCAAAACTTGCGTTGAGGTTCAGCGCCGGAACTATCACCCCCAGGCAGTTGGGTCCCAGAACCCTCATTCCCGGCAGCCGCCTTCTAACCTCAGAGAGTTTCCTTTGCATGGCCAAACCCTCGGCGCCCGCCTCACCGAACCCGGCGGACATGATGATAACCCCCTTTACACCGGCTTCGGCGCATTCGACAAGAATGCCTTCAACCTCTCCGGCGGGGGAACACACCGCAACAAGGTCGGGGGTTCTGGGAAGGGAAGCAATATCGGGGTGGCACGGCACGCCCAGCACCGCCTCACTGCCGGGGTTCACCGGATAGACCACCCCCCTGAAGGCGCTTCCCACAAGGTTTCGAAGGACCCTGCCCCCGACACTGTTGGGGTTTATGGTCACGCCGGTGATGGCGATTCTTGTCGGTTTGAGAATACTGTCGAGCCCGTGAACATTCATTGCCGGCACCTCCGATCGAGAACTTCTGTGCTCCGAAGATATGCCCGAAGCATTCCGTGTTGCCAGTGGGAATATGTTTGCACGGTCAGGAAGGAGACGCGGGTTATGAAAACCGTTCCCCGGGGTTCAGCTGAGAACCGGTCACGGTTGTTGTTGCTGCTCACCGCGGGAATCTGGGGCTTTGCCTTCACCGCCCAGAGGGCCGGCATGGAGCATATGGGTCCTCTGGCTTTCAACGGGGCGAGGTTTCTTCTGGGCGCCCTGGTCCTTTTGCCCTTCTACCGCCGAAGGATTTCGCTTCCGATGCTGGTTCCCTGCGTCATCTCCGGCGCGGTGCTTTTCGCCGGAGCCTTTCTTCAGCAGTGGGGAATGGTGTACACCTCGGCGTCGAAGGCGGGGTTCATCACCGGGCTTTATCTCGTTTTCATTCCTGTGATAGGCTCGGTTTTCAGAGAAAGGGAATCAGCGGCGGCATGGGCCGGTTTCTCCCTGGCCCTGTTCGGGCTCTATCTGCTCAGTTTTACCGATGGCTTCAAAGCTGTGAATCCCGGAGACGTTCTGCTAATACTGGGAGCCCTTGCCTGGGCATTCCATGTCAGGCTGATAGGAAGGTTCGCATCGAGTATCCACCCCGGCGGGCTTGCCCTGGGTCAGTTCACCGTGTGCGCCCTTCTCAGTGTCGTCGGCGCGCTGGTTTTCGGCGAGAGTTTCAGCGGGGCCGGGGGCGCCGTTGTTCCCCTGGCTTACAGTGGAATACTCTCCGTCGGCCTGGCATTCACACTCCAGGTGTTCGCCCAGAAGCGGGTTCGGCCATCGGCAGCGGGGGCGATCATGGCCCTGGAAGCGGTTTTCGCCGCTTTGGGAGGATGGATGATTCTGGGGGAAAGCCTTTCCTTTGTGGAACTCGCCGGTTGTTTCCTGATGCTCGCCGGAGCTTTTCTTG
>Ga0334889_1004988_pt1 | contig 11392 bp, 14 predicted proteins | sample GraSluR1_MG_2_FD_207222 | JGI IMG/M metagenome (GOLD analysis project Ga0334889, IMG submission 207222) | Sludge microbial communities from methane-producing bioreactor in Wageningen University, Netherlands - Granular Sludge_8_08-R1 | ecosystem: Engineered > Bioreactor > Anaerobic > Unclassified... | reverse complement strand
AAGGAAATGAGGATGTATCTGTTGCTTTAGTTCCTGTATCACTGCTTCAGTATTCTTTAATTTCAGCCGGGCATTTTCAATTTCAATTGCAGTCTGTTTCTCCCTTAACATAATTAAATTTTGAATGATCAATATGACGGAATTGATAGTTAAGCCAAGAATGGCTGATCCATAGGGAAAATGTCTGGAATGCATATCAGGAAAATACACCTGACTATATAAACCCAATCTGAGCATTCTCGTTGCAAGAATAAGTATTATCATGGAGATAACATAGCTCAGAATAAATCTTATTACTCCTGCATGTTTGAATGACAAGGCATTCTCAGAGATATGAAGCAAAATAATGTTCAGGCCCCATACAGTTAAAGTTGCAAGGGTTATTACAATGACAGCTTTGGGAAACATGCTTAAGGAAACCGCCCTGTGGATAAATATGGGAGTAATAGCAAGGATTCCAATTAGCGGGGATGTATAAATAGCCGTTTTAAAAAGCCTTTTAATGTCTGTACCGGGTTTCATAATACCGCAAAATTATGAACTGAAGTTTAAGTTTAAAACAAAATAAAACTTAAACGGACAATTTCAAACCTGAAACAGACAAACAGGGATCACTTACGATAGTGAAAAATTAAGAAAGAAGACCGCTTTAATGCAGCCCCGAACACCCGATGAGATTGAAGAGTGAATAGAATAAACGCCTGTTATTCAATTAAAAAGCGGAGATGTTATTCTCCCTTTTCGAGCTCTCCAAGCCGCTTCTCTATCTCTTTCTGGGAACGTTTTAAGGCTTCAGCTTCCGACTTAAGCATCTTGATCTCATCTTCCTTGCTCACTGATGGCATTGATGGATAACCCGGCATATAACCCTGATACCAGGGAGCAAAGCCCCACCCCCGGCCAGGACCTCTGCTGCGGCCAAAACCTCTTCCAAAACCTGCTCCCCGGCCCATTCCTCTTCCCTGTCCTCTGGTAAATCCGGGTGCATCATTACCATAACAATAACCAAATGCTCTTCCGGTTCCGGGACCCAGTCCCAGTGGTCCGGTACGATCTCCTCCTGGCATAATTTCTATATTATATTGGTTAACATTTAATTGATGGATTATTTAATCGTCTTCTCAGGAAGTCCAAAATTATTTGGGGCTTCATACTACAAAGATAATAAATAAAATGAACATATGTTCACATAAATTATAAATATTTACAAATTTATTGCCAGAAAATTGAATAACAGATCCTTAATGAAAAGCTAAATACAGACAAGCAAGGATTAATTCCTGGTCTGGTCGCTGCACTGACGAATGTTGATAATCCCGGACTGAATGATGAACTGAAAGACGAGGAACATATATTTGAAGCAGAGATTTACTGATACCATATTGTTCAGGTTGCCCATATTTATAATTTCTTGATTATGTCTCTTCTCTGTTTTAATTTATGATATATGGAGAGTAATGTTGCGGATTAACCAGTTCGCGATATATAAAAAATATTCTTTTAAAATCCTCCCATGTATCTCTTTTTAGCGAAGGGTCACGCAGTAAGGCTGCAGGATGATAAACCGGCATTGCAATACGTTTATGTAAATCAATCCATTTTCCGTGGTCGCGGGTGATTTTATAACTGTCACCTGCCATGTATTTCAATGCTGTAGCACCAAGCAAAACCAGGATCTTCGGATTAATGATCTCAATTTGGTTTACGAGCCATGGTAAACAAACGGACGCTTCATGGGGTGTTGGAATCCTGTTACCGGGGGGCCTGCATTTGACAATATTACTGATAAAAATATGTTCACGACGTGTAAATCCGCAGGCATTCACGATCTTGTCTAGTAACTCTCCTGACCTGCCTACAAAAGGCCTTCCCTGAATATCTTCATCCTTGCCGGGTGCTTCTCCGATAATCATTATTCCGGCATTACTGTTACCTTCACCAAAAATGACATGATTGCGTGTTATAGATAATTCACATTTCCTGCAAAGTAAGATTTCATTTCTGAGTTTTTCAATTTCCTGATTCATTGTAAACAAATAACAAAATCATGCATCTTTATTAGTTATATCGTTTAGTTGAGTTATTTTGTCTGAATCGCATTCGCCGCATTGCTTGATCGGATGATCTGAGACAATGGTTTCATGGCAGTCATCACACCTGTACCAGTAATCATCGGTAATATAAGTTCCTCCCCGGATAATAATTGCTTTACCTTCGACAAATGCTCTGGCAACACTCTTACGGGCTTTATCATACAGCCTTGTAAATGTCGGACGTGAAATGTTCATTTTTTTTGCCGCTTCTTCCTGTGTCAGGTTTTCGTAATCAGCGAGACGCAAAGCCTCAAATTCTTCATACAACAGATCAACTGATTCCAGATCACGCATTGGGATTCCAAAAGGTTTATATCCCTCCATTACCGGTGGCATCTTGATTCTTCTGAATCGTCTTCGGTTAGGCATGGTTATTACCTTTGTTCTTTTGGCAGATTTATTGGTCTGACTAATTCATTCACCAGGCACGTCCCAAGCCATAACCTGATACCTGAGGGATACCCCGGCCACGTCCCCGGCCAAAACCATAAGCTGATACCTGGTTTATACCCCGGCCAAAACCATAAGCTGATACCTGGTTTATACCCCGGCCGCGCCCACCTCCTGGGCCAAGCCCGGCCCCACATGGCCCCATTCCTCTTCCTCCGCCGGCAAGATAGAGGCTATTATTCATTAAAAGAGAGTTTTTCTGTTCGTCTGTCAGAAGGTTCATTACTTCATTTCTGTGTGAGAGCCTGATGTTTTGCAATTTAATTGCAGCTTCATTTTTCTTACCCCAGTCAGTTGCCTCCAGTATCTCTTTTGTAACAGCTTCCATTTGTGTCCAGTGTTTCCCGGTAAGAGTGGCAAGTTCAGTCTTTTGCTTATCAGTAAGGCCGGACAGATTTTGAAACATACAGTATCCTGAATAACCCAGGCCTCTTGCAAATTGGGCATTAAGTGCAGAGCTGCCTGTTAGTAAAAACATCATCGCAAATCCGGTAATCTTTAAAATTGCTTTCATAATTTTCAACTTTTAATCATATACCATAATCGGCAAATAGCAAATTGAATTTAAAAAGAGAATTCCTCCAAAGATCATAATACAAATTTACACAAAAAATGGACATATGTTCATTTATGTGATCAATGTTCAGACAAAAAGTAAGTTTCAGATGATTTTGAAGGGGTACTATGTCGATGATCTTGGCACGGTTTTGTTTTAAGATAACTACTACATACAAGTAAGGCTATATATTGACAGATAAACTGAAAAACGTTTTTCCATCACAGTCAGATATATATTCAACACCGGTTTAATAAAATTGGTCAAAACCGGCTTGGTTATATTGATAATCTTGATTTAATTTATCAAAATATTCCTGCTACTTATAAAAAATTAAGCCAGTGGATGAGAATTTAATTATTGATTTTACTCCGACAGGTATGATCCCGCTGAAGAGTATGACACCTCATGTGCCGATAAGTATTTCAGAAATAATTGAGGATGTACGTCAGGCCTGTGAACTTGGAATAACAAAAGTACATCTTCATGCCCGGGATCAAAAGACCGGAAATCCTGTTTACAATAAAGAGGTATATGGAGAAATAATTGAAGGCATAAGAGGGTTTGCCCCGGAGCTTGTAATATGTGTTTCACTGAGCGGAAGGACATTTTTTAAATTTGAGGAACGCTCAGAGGCCCTGGAACTGGAAGGATCGCTTAAGCCTGACATGGGAAGCCTGACTTTGAGTTCATTGAACTTCAATAAGATTGCCAGTGTTAATTCACCTGAAATGATCATGGATCTTGCAGCAAAAATGAAAAGACTGGGAATTGTCCCCGAACTTGAAGCCTTTGATGCAGGTATGATCAATTTTGCCAAATATCTTATCAGAAAAGATTTACTGACCCCTCCGTATTATTTCAATCTATTGTTTGGTAATATCGCCTGTGCACAGGCTGATATATTATATGCAGGATTAATGATAAAGGATTTGCCTGAGAATTCATTTTGGAGCATTGCAGGAATAGGCGAGCAGCAATTGAAAATGAACTCGGTATCAATTGCAATTGGTGGAGGCGTGAGGGTCGGACTCGAAGATAACGTCTGGTATGACCCTGAGAGAACAAAACTTGCGACCAATATTGATTTACTCAGAAGGATTCATATTCTGGCGGAAGCTAATAACAGGAAAATTATGAAACCGGAGGAATTCAGGAAGAAAATGAATCTTGAACCAGGGTATGGTAAATATGGCCGTAAACTTAACCAGCACAGAAGTAATGACATCCAATTCAAAGACAAGAACTAAAGTTTCAAATATCCGGTTAATAAAGAGTAAATTAAGTCACGGACTTATTATACATACCCTTTTAAACCAGTTTTCTAAGATCGGGATAGCTATTACAGTCTATTACTGGGTCCAGGAAGGATTATTCCTGGACGAAATACCGGAACCTGAGGGAAATCCGGAGGATTATTCCCTTATAACTCTAAATAGCAACGACATAAAATCGATTATTCATAATGTCCGTGGTGTTACACTGAAAGAATTCCTTGACAGGCTGGAAGATGGACAGATATGTTTTGGGATGAAATACAAAGGTGAAATTTCCTCAATAATGTGGGCAAACATAAAAAGTTGTCACCACCGCCCCGGAGGAAGCAATCTTGAGAAAGACGAAGCATACATGTATGGGATGTATACATTTGACGCCTTCAGAGGCCGGAATATAGCTCCTTATCTAAGGTATAAATGTTATGAAGCTCTAAGAGGAATGGGGCGTGATAAATTGTACAGCATAACGGAATATTTCAATAAATCTGCAGTCAGATATAAGCAGAAGCTGAATGCACAAAATCTGGATCTTGGACTTATTGTTGATCTTTTCAGTAAGTTCCGCCGGCGATTTCATCTAAAATCTTACAGGGGCAAGACAATGAGCAGTTAAAATTTAAAAAAGCTCTTTCGCCATTTCATTTCGATTCCGATACAATTCCTTTTCCCAGCAAAACAAGTGATTTCCAGGGTGGCAATTCTATCATTCCGGAAAATTCCGAGCCTGTTATATCTGTCATACTTACAGACAAATTGTAATACCTTGTATCGTTTGTTGCATTAAAAATGAAATGTATGTCTTCATCGTCTGCTTTTATGGAAGATCCCTTCGACTCTTTTTCCTGTTTCATGAGTGTTTTCCATTCAGTTACGGTATGTTTACCTGATAAATAATAAAATATGTAGTCGTCGCCGGAAAGTCTTGCATAGAAGTTATTATCAAATGTTCCCCAATTCTGCATTTCTTCCTTGCTGTAACCCCACTGTAAGAGAGCATACTGTGTTCCTGAAGCAATTATTTTATTATTATTGAAATTTGTGTTGGTTGAGGGCGAGGATATTTTCTGAAAAATAATTCCCCTGCCGTTGTTGAAACAGGTATTTCCGGTAATAGTGTTATAGCTGCCGCTATGAATGTGTATTCCTGCCTCCCGGCACCCGGCAACCGTATTGTTTGTGATCGTTGATCCGCTTGCAGATGCATCTGCATAAATGCCTCTTGCAATGCTAATATAGTCCGGTGCTCCCTGTCCTGAGTTTAACACTATGTTATGGTCAATCAGCCGATTTATATTTCCTCCACCCGGGTAATAGATTCCGCCACCATCATCTATAACCTGACAGGGATAATCAATATGGTTATTTCTTATCTCAAAAGGTGTCCCGGCTCCGGCATGAATCCCATTGTATCCGGTATATTCTATGTGATTATACTGAATAAGCATATCCGTTTTTGATCCATACCCGAAATAAATTCCGTCGCAATATGTACCTCTGTAATCCTGTCCGGGTATAAGTGCAATATGATGAATATGGTTATTGATTATAGTGGCTGAAGTGACATCATAACAAAAAATCCCTGCCTGGTTGCATCGGGTAATCTCATTGTTGTTAATCCGGATTTCTGAACCGGTGGCGAAATAAATACCGTTGAGGCCTGCATTGGATATTTTGCAATTCTCAATGGTGGAATTATTCAGATTCCCTGTGAAATTAATGGCATGAGAAATTGAACCAGAGAATTCCAGTCCATCAATCGTTATATAATCATATCCATTGTTGGTGATAAGGTGATTAAGGGTTGCTATTTGTATTGTTTTCCCAGAAGGATTGCCGTAGATGTACAACCTTCCTTCCGATATGTTATGGTACCATTCATCAGTCGAATCCAGTGTCCTTATATCATTCTGGATAAAATAATACCGGTTATTCTCCGGCTCCTGGTCAGATCCCAGGTTAGAATAAGACAGTTTTCCGTCATTATGGTTCGTTATCAGACATCTGTCGAGTGTCCATGAGTTTTTATTTATAACCACCTCCGCTCCCTCCCAGTCAGACCTGGCTCCCAACTGGTTGTCCGTAATTGAGGTTGTTCCGGAATGCGATTCATAGGTTAAATTTGTCCCGGTATTGGGGTACCTCCCCATTCCTTTCTGAATACCATTAACCAGTACCATATTTGTTTGAGATTCAGAATAACTTACCGGAGCCTCATATATGTTTCCGCCAGAAACAGACCAGTCTGTAATGGCAGAGAATCCGGCAATAACAGGTTTGTTCCCGCTTCCGTAGGTCCCGATTATTATTGGAGAATCATCTGATCCCGACTCAGTTATTATTATTGTACCATAAAAGGTATTACCCCTCTTAAAAAGGATGCTATCTCCGGGGGCAAATGTTCCTTCAGCCCATAATTCGTTAACTTTTGCGATCGTTTCCCATGCCGTATTATCGGACAGACCGTTGGCTTTATCATTGCCACCTGTCTTTATATAGTAATTTGTACTAAAGCCTTTTATGGAACACAATGAAAATAATATGATAAGTATTTTCCTCATCTGCAAGGTGACTGCTTAACCAGCACTCAATATAACTGTTTCTGCTTAAGTTATTACCGGGAGGTTAAATAAAACTAAACAGTTACGGTAACATATATTGACAGGCTAATTTTCTTATGCCTGACCGGCCATGTATTTAAATGCATCAAATACCAGAAATACAGGCCAGACAATTGCTTTCAGGAAGCCCAGTACTCCCATCCAGAAACTCGTGGCTGTGGAGATAAAATAAATAGCTGCTCCTATCAGGCCCAGACCATAGACGGCACCCGATGAAGCATTGTTGTTATAACATTTGTCACTCATGATCGTTTTGCTTTAAAGTGATTAATAAATTGCCTTTATTTGAATTCCCAAATCCGGCAGCTAAGTTAAACAAGTATAAAATAAAAGTCAATTAAATTTTAAATGACTCATCGCATTAATATTATTTTGAACAACAATTGTTATTATTAAATTTAGCGGCATATTATCTTTTCAATGATGGAATTTACAGAACTTATACACACAAGAGAAAGTATCCGCAATTATGATCCGGAGAGACCGGTGCCTGAAGAGATACTACGGAAAATACTTGATGCGGGAAGGCTAGCTCCTTCGGCATGTAATTACCAGCCCTGGAAATTCATACTGATCTCGTCACCGGGAATGCTTGAAAAGGTAAAAGCATGTTATCAGAGTGAATGGATCAAAGGGGCACCACATATTCTGGCAGTTGTCGGAATTAAGGATAAAGCGTGGAACAGGAGTTTTGACGGATATAACTCTGTCGAGGTTGATGCGGCAATTGCCATGACACACATTATACTTGCAGCAGCAAACGAAGGAGTTGCAACCTGCTGGGTAGCCGCCTTCAATACAACCAGGCTAAGTAAGGTACTCAATACCGGGATTAACCAGATAATAGTAGGAATTACACCTCTGGGATACCCGGGTTCAGAATTAAAGACGGGTCGTATTAAGAAGAGGAAGTCACTTGAAGAAGTTACAGAGTTTTCATAAGATTCTGATATAAACCCGCGGCACAAATGAAGATCCTGTCGTATTTCAGAGACCTGGCGGGGATGACAGCTGGAGTAGTATTATTTTCAATATCAAAAGCGGCCGCAGGCCTTGCTAATATGAAAGTACCTGCACGCAGGCTAAGCTCAAAAACCATAGATTTAATGAAACCACTGTTCCCGCAGCTTGAACTTGAACGGGTTAAAATTAAAGAGGGGTCAACCATCCCTCCGAACTGGCTGAGAAAGGGAAAGAGATTCAGTGCCATCACATTCGGGTATACTGTTTTTTTTACTGAAACAGGAATGCAGAGCACGAATGAGAAACTTAATGTTGTAATGCACGAGCTGGTTCACACCGATCAGGTCCGGCGGAGGGGTGATAGTGAATCAAGGTTTGCCGGAGATTACGGAAAAGGATTTATCAAAGCAGGCAATTACCGGGATAATCCTCTGGAGAAGGAGGCTTTCGATTTTGTTACCCTCCACTGCCTGCCTCAGCAGGAAAATATGAATAGTTTTAATTAAGAGTGTTTTCTCAGATTATAGTCTTATATCTGGTCATGATCTCCATGGTGGTCATCAAATAATCAATGTATTGGGCACGACGATAGGGGAGTTTGTTCTTTGTATTTCGGTAGGAAAGCTTACCCCTGAATCCGTCAATATTTTCATATCTCCTGGAATCCATCCATCTTTCAATTTCACCAAGAATTGAACCTATGACCTCGATCTGGTTAATGTAAAGAGTACTTACAATCTGTACGCAGCCGGCACCGGCCAGTATCATTTTAATCACATCATAACCGTTAAATATTCCCGAGCTGGCACAAACAGACGCATCTATATTCCCGTGCAATAAACCGGCAAAACGCATTGGCAGTCTTTTATCTTCAGCATTGCTCAGATTATAGGGGAAATGATGTTGTTCGGTTTCAACATCAATATCCGGCTGAAACAGGCGATTAAAAAGCACAAGAGCGTTTGCTCCGGCCTTATCCAGATCTTTGATGAATTTCAGGGGATTAGTATAAAAAGGGCTCAGCTTTACAGCAATGGGGATTGATATTGCCGACCTTACCTGCTGAAGTGTTTTTATCTGCAGACCCTCTGTATCGTTAAAATCCCTGTCAAACTTTTCCGGTACGGTATAGAAGTTCAGCTCTATTCCGTCAACTCCTGTCTCCTGAATTTTAGTGGCATATTCGACCCAGGTCTCATTGTTCATTGCATTAAGGCTGGCAAAGAGAGGTATTGAAACGGCCTCTTTTGCCTTTCTGAGTTTGTAAAGGTAGTCAGCCGGATAATCCGGGCCTGATCCCGAGCCCGGGAAGAGTGTTATCATCTCTGCATGTCTTTCCTCATATTCAGTTAACCGTTCATGCAACTCAAGATTCTCAAGCTGTATCTGCTCTTCGAAAAGTGATTTGTAGACAATTGCAGCTGCACCTGCCTTTTCGATCCTTTTAAGATTTTCAATATCAGTAACAAGATTGCTTGCCCCGACGATCACAGGATTCTTCAGCTCTAATCCCATGTACCTTGTTGTTAAGTTTGCCATGGCACCCCGTTTTAAGGTTAATAATAAGATTATATTCAGTATACCTTTATGTTCTGCCTGGAAACACTATGCGAAAGCCCGTAATAACCTGTACTTATTAACAATTTCAAATGGAAAAAGTTCAGGAAAAGAGATTAGACGGTGTTTCAATGAGTGTATAAATATGAAAAATGTATTATGCCACAAGTTACATATGGATACGACCAGAATTGTTATTTTTAAGGTTCGGTTAAAATAATGACAGGATGAACTATTTGTGTTTATTGGGTCATCTCCTGGCCTTGCTCTCTGTGACCTCCTTTTTTAATGAAGTATCAGTCCAACAGGCACAAACAGGGAACGATTACAAGCCAAGGTCCGGTCAGGACGGAAAGGATGTCATATGGGTGCCCACTCCACAGGTGAATGTGATTAAGATGCTTGACATTGCCGTGATCACTCCGGAGGATTTCGTTATAGATCTCGGATCGGGTGACGGACGTCTGGTGATAGAAACGGCAAGGCGGGGTGCCAGGGCAAGGGGTATTGAATTCAATTCCGATATGGTAGAATTATCGCGAAGGCGAGCCGTTCAAAGCAGAGTATCAGACAGGGTGGAATTTTTTAAGGGCGACCTTTTTGAAGCCGACCTTTCAGAAGCCACTGTAATCACTATGTTCCTGCTTAACTCAATAAATCTCAAACTGAGGCCAAAGCTTCTGGAGCTCCGACCCGGGACAAGGATCGTGTCAAACACTTTTCATATGGGGGATTGGATTGCAGACTCAACTGCCTTGGGTGATGAGAACTGTGGCCATTATTGCACCGCACTTATGTGGATTGTTCCGGCAAAGGTCGGGGGCACCTGGATCATGGATGACGGAGTGCTGACACTGGACCAGAAGTTCCAGATGGTTACCGGAAGCCTCAGAACACCCTCTGAAACAATAAGAATAACCGACGGCAGGCTCAGAGGTGACCTTCTTACCTTTACTCACAAATTTCAGAGATATTCTGGTCGCGTTAAAGATGATGTGATTGAGGGATCTGTAACCTCGGGTAATAAATGCAGGGTGTGGCGTGCAGAGAGGCTGCAGGAAATTTCCGGATATCTGGTTTCCCGATGATTACAGCTTCATTGCCAGCGGATTCTTCGACTTTACAACCCAACTGAGGGACGTTCCCAGATATATGAATCCACCGACCATTTGCCTCCGCCATAAATAATCAGCACTATCAGCAGCATGACAAGTGCAAAATCCGCATTGTTCTGGTGGAAGAAGGTCCAGATCCCTTTAGTCATCAGTACAGGCAGCTTTGTTGTGAAAAATGCCGTTGCAAGTATAATCAGCAGAGGGATTGAAGCGAGTCTTGTAAGCAATCCCAGCAGGATCAAAGCTCCGAAAAGAATTTCTGAGACTCCTGTGAAATTAGCCCAGAAAAGATGGTTTGAGAAACCCAGCTCCCTGAAAAAACCTGGTCCCAGCGCTTCGATGTAAAGAAACTTCTGAATGCCTTCAGAGAGAAAAATTAAACCGATTACCAATCTTATGAAAATTATCTTCCAATCATCACCTGTTTTAATAATCAGTTCCCTGAACCATCCGGTCGCTTTCATGTTATGAGGGATTAAGTAATCGATATACGTTTAAAACCTGCAAATTAAAACACTTCAGAAGGAAAAACAAATATATTTCTCCCGTTGTTCAAAATGGCATCACATTAAACGGCACAAAACCCATTTGCTTTGATTCACGACACGAAAAAACCGGTTAGCATTTTCTTGAATGAGAGAACTTCTGCCTGTTGTCACACCAGGGCATCAACAACATCATTCATCAGCTTCAGGGTCCCTTCTACCGGATCGCCGCCTCCTTCATACTCGAATGAGATATAGCCCTTATAACCCAGCTTATT
>Ga0334889_1004983_pt1 | contig 11409 bp, 4 predicted proteins | sample GraSluR1_MG_2_FD_207222 | JGI IMG/M metagenome (GOLD analysis project Ga0334889, IMG submission 207222) | Sludge microbial communities from methane-producing bioreactor in Wageningen University, Netherlands - Granular Sludge_8_08-R1 | ecosystem: Engineered > Bioreactor > Anaerobic > Unclassified ... | reverse complement strand
TCACGGATATCTTCATTTTGTAAAAAGATATCCTTAACAAACTTGTTTAAAGTATCACGGCTTCTAGCATTTATCTCGGAAAGTTTATTGAGATAATTTTGAGGTATGTATAGAATTTTCCTTTCGTCTATGGTGTTATAATCCTCAATATTTTTAAGAAAAGTACTATCACCGTCTGCCCAAACTACTTCAAAATTAAAATTAGGTGATTCGTCACAATTGTATTGATTAGCGGCAGAATATTCTTCAAATCTATTTTCTACCTCTTTTTTATCAATCGTTTTAGCAATGTAGTAAAGAAGTAATGACTTCCCCGTTGATTTCCCTCCAATTATGGTTACCAAATTTTGATTGATATCAATAGTATCTGATGAAAAGTTATCTTGCCCAGTACTGTCAATAAACCTCACTTTATCAATTAGATAGTATGACTTTTTCGATTCTGGTTTTTCATAACTAAATGCAACTCTATCGACTGGCTCATATATAATCTGTCTTAGACCCTCAAAAGTTGTATCCGCTTTTATCCAAGTAAAACCATACCTTTCAAGGTCTTTTCCCTCTTGATTCCTAATTAAAAATTTTTTACCTAATTTTTTCTCGCAATCATCAAAACAATGGCAGTCAGAAGTAGCAACAACTGGCTTTGCTTTTGCCATAAAGTCTTTATTTTCATGTCTGTTTTCATTCAAATAGTAGTTTCTATTATCATCGTGACCAAAAAATAAATCACAGAAGTTATCAAATAGATCAGCTAATTCTTTTTTAATGTTTGAATTAGCATTTGCTCTATTACTTCCCATACCACTTGCTATACCTGCGATAAGGAACGGACGGTCATTTCCAAAAGAATTTATTAGCGACTCTTCAAGCTTTTCTTTTGTTACACTCACTCCATCATAACCACCACACTCAGTAATATCCTTATCTATACAGTAGGCTGCTGCATTATTTGTCTTTTTGTTCGTTAACTGAAGGTGGGAAAGAAAATTATTTATTTTGTCAATTTCGTAATCATTATCAAATATTAAATGACATTGTAATTGTTCCAAATCTCTATTAACGCTAATATCTAATCGAAGTTCAACGCAAGGAAAAAACTTCTTGTCTTTCAGCTCAATGACATTTTTTGTTTTCTCTCGAAATGTTACATATCCATCGATAGAAAAATAATCTGTAATACCAAAAACGGAGACGTCAGAATTTTTGATATATTCAATAAACTTTTCCCAGATATCATCACAGTTTTCTGCTTTGTACTGGTCAGCGTGTTTAGCTCCCGGAACATGGATTTGTAAATCCCATTTTCTCCATTCAGAACCTTTTGGATATTTGAAATTACTCATTTATTTTACTCTCCCAAATTAAGAGCTTCGTTATTTTATAATTAATTCCTTGACATTGATTTTCGATTCGTCCTTAAACCACGCTTCTGTATCATATATTCTTTATCCATTTGCCTATTAAATAGACAAGGCTTCGGTAATATCTATGCTTGTCACAAGTAAAACCAAGATTTTCGGATTAAATTTTTATAAATCTACTTCTTCTTTCAAAAAGACAAATTCTTGATAAAGACTTCTACTCGGCATTTTTATTAAGTTTATATTGTTACTATAGTGGAAAAGGATTTTATCCCAATCCTGACCATCTCAAATAAATAGAGATAAGATCTTTTCGATTATTTATGCTAGTTCTTCACTTTTTTAAAATATGATATTTTCATTTAACAAGAAGGCATCATCCTGAGCGATGCTTTCTTACGTGAGGATCTAATCTCTGACAACAAAGCCGTCATCTAGAGCCCTCGCTTTTCGAGGGCGTGAGGATCTCATTTTTTATCCTGTCTATTTCCAAATTCCATAGCTTATGAAAAGTCTAGAATTAAGATCCGAAAACATGGATTTGTTAATTGTTATTAAATAATTATTCAAACTTACTTGTATATTTACAACCAAATTTGTGAAATCCACTGCATCCCCAAAATCTCTTTCCATCACTTTTTCTTGTTCTTAAGACTAAATCGCTACCACAAATGGGACAAAAATTTTCTTGATCTTTTTGTTTTTCAATATCTTCAAAAAAGACATCCAAATCATCGTCATCTTCGTATTCATTTTTAAATGCATCTAGCTTCTTTTTCTCCCAAGAATAAAGATAGTTCCGTTCTAATAATTCTTCACTAGTTAATCCTATTTCATCATCATCTAAATCATTTCGATTTTTTAGTAAATCATCATAAATAATAAAATTATCTTTTCCAAATTCTTCATTTATTACTTCTTCAATGGTTGGATCATTTTCAGGGTCATATTTTGGTTTTTCATTTCCGGAATTTTTATTATTTTCCATTATTTTCTTATCCCCCAATCATCAGTTCAAATTATTAAAATTTATTTTCATTATTCCAACTTTATACCTAATTGACGAAAGGATTCTTCGACTGAGTTTTCATATTCTGATTCGGTTATTTGACCCTTTAAGGCAGATATTTCAATCTCAACATATTTAAACTTATTTTTTATTAATCGAATGACCTGTGTAACATCCGATACCTTACCGTCTGGAATTTGAAATTTGAGATGAATGGCGTCTTTAATCCTTCCTTCATTTCCAGAATTACCTGTAGAAGTTGTTATTTCACCACTTTCAATCGTATCATCTTTATTCTTTTCCCCAGTTCCTTCAAATCCTGAGTCATTCACTCCGCTATCAGTAGTCTTACTTTTAACACAAAGGTCTTCTCTTAAGATGATTTCTTCTCCATATAAAGCTACCGTGACACTTTCTTTAAAAAATCTACAGACCGCTTTCCCATTTTCTATTTCACCCAATCCGAAACTACCCTTATTCACTCCCTCAGAAATAGCATTTTCAATCACGCTCTTACTGGTAGGTCGGATTTCTCCAGGGGTGCGGAGCAATGAAAGATAAAGACCTTCGGTGAGAACGTAGGGATTCTGGGAAAGATACCGTTCTTTTATCACTAAGGGAGCAATTTTCTCTACAATTTCGCCATCGGATTTGAGCTTATCATAGACTTCATCATTCAATTTCTTTTCTAATCCATAAACCGGAATTCCCAAATCAATAAGTCGTAAACCCTCTCGTGCCGGAATGGCAATCTGGCGATAAACTTTCCTCAGATTATCTCGGATTTCACCCCCTGCTTTTTTGAGGCCTTCTCGTACTTGCTTTTTTTGTTCTTCAGAAAGTGCTAGATGTAGATCATTTTCAATTCTTTCATAAGCAATTTTTTTTCTTAAAGCTTCAATGAGATGAGTTTGTTCAATCATTAACGGATAGAGGAAAATGATCGTGTTCTGATAAACTCGTGGGGTTTGTCCCTTTTGCTCGATAATATTTTTTATAACGTTTTGATTGTCATGATTGAGAATAATCAACTTGAGTTCTTCACTATCTGGAATGTTAGCTGGATTATCTTCCCAGAGATAGGTTTTTAAGTTTCCACCCTTAATAAGTTCAACAAGATATTCTTTTTCTTCCTCTATCATTTCATGGCCTTCGGGATCGACATTTTCCATTTTCACAAATAGAACTTTATTGAGATTGGGTTGATTGCAGAAATAATATCGATCTTCAGCTTCTTGCAAGAAGAACAATCTTTTGCGAAGGGATTCGATCACTACCGAGATTTCACTCACTGGGTTATTGATAGTAGTAGCTGAAAGCTTAATCTCATTGGAAGTTGAACCATGAACTTGCCCACCTGAAAATGACCTCATAAAAGTTGCATTGGCAACCCGTGTAGCAAGCTGTAAGCCTTTATATGAGCTACCAAGTGATCGATCTACTTGTTTGGCTCCGGAATTGGGATCGGTGATATCCTCAGCAATGATTCCGTTGTATTCAGGTCCAATATGTTTGACCAACTCTTGTCGAATGTCTTGATTGCTCAGGTCAAAATCTGCCAGAGATATATACGAATTTTGGGAATCTTTGAGTGAATGAATCACCAGTGAAAGCAACCGGAGCACTCCTCGGGTTCTTTGAAAAGATGAATAACTCCCCCATCTTTTATAGAGAACATCTACTACTTCTGGGAGAAAGGGATAAGAATCCAGGAAAAGACGACGAAACTCTGTCCGTTCCATACCAGCCGGGAGTATTCCTTCCTGGCAAGTATAATCAAGAAAGGCTTCAACCACTTCAAGAGCTTCGTTTTCTTTTATTGATTGGAAGAGACGTTTGCGAATAATTTTGGAGATTTCATTTTCCTGAACCGGTGAGATAATTTTTTCCTTGCGGCCAACAACATTGTGGAGATTATGGAGGATTTGCATACCCGCTTGACTCACATGTTCCATTAAACTGGCCGGGAGAGAAAATAGTAAACAAACCTTGGGAAGAGTTCCCACCACACCGGTGAGTTCCATAAGGAAAGCAATGGTCTGTTCCGCTAAGGTGTTTTGTCCTTCAACAATCACTCCAGCGGCTCTCATGGTATACTCATGAATTTCATCGATGAGAATTAACAGAGGTTGATGGGGTTCAATAAGTTTACGTAGAGCTTCTTTCCCAGGTGCTATTTTCCCAGCAAAATTTTTAATTTCTCCAGTAAGTTGTTTTTCCATCATTCCCCAAAGGGTCACTTGCTCAACCGAAGGGGTAGTTCCATCAATCACCACTGTTTTTGAACTCCATTCTTTGGCCTTATGATATAAAGCAATTAAAGAGTGGGTCTTCCCACCGCCAAAAGGTGTTTGGAGCTGGATAACCGGATCCCCTCCGTCTCCCCTGAGTCGTTTTTCAATGCCAACCAAGAGCTCTTTCAGGTTCTCGGTGAGATAGGTTTTTTGAAAAAAAGTGGTGGCATCACGATATTCTTCCGGTCCCCGTTTTTGTGCTACTTCCCAGAGATCGGCAGCAAAGACATCCATAGTTAGCCGCCCCTCCAAAATATCTCGGTGGGGAACAGCTACGGTATGAAAAGCTTTCACTCTATAAGCCCTCCCTATTTTTTCAATCTATCAAATAAGCTTAAAAGAGCCGACCTTGCTTTAAACTCGATCGGATTGATTCCTGAATTTTCTCCCTTCCAGTAAGAAAACCATCCAGGAGCTTCTTTTCCTTGCTCTCATTGGGAAGAGTCTCCGAAATAGCCTGGCCAACTCGGTAAAACGCTTCATTTTTCCCAAAACCAGAATTTTTTAGTGTTCCCACCATTTCATCTTTTTTTCCCTTTTCCCAGAGAAGCAAAACCCTATGAAGGATATCGATCATTTCAACCGGAACAATGAGGTCTTCCAATTTCCGATCTTGAGGTCCTAAAACTCGGATAATTTCTTTTTCCTTTTTAATAAAACCGGCTCGATTCCATTCGTTAGCCAAATCTATACCGCATCCTGTTGCCAGTTTCTTGGCTTCATCGAAAATTACTTTGGCTTCACCGAAATTCCATCTCCAGAGTATGTAGAAGCGAGTGAGTGGTGAGATCATTCCAGCAAAGCCATTATGCAAGATCTGCTTGATGGCATAATCAGTCACGATTTCCCTTACATCCTGAAGCCATCGATTTGCTCGGATTTCGTTTCCCTCATAATCAATCACTTTCTTATACTTCCCAAATACCTCGATAGACGACCCAATGGCAGCAATAAAAAAGTCCGCTCCTCCAATCCCCTCCTGCCAGAGACGTTCCAATTTCTTGTTGAGATGGATTTTCAGTTCTTCCTTAATATTGTTATAGAAACCGGTATCTAATCTTTCCATTTTTCGAGCTACAATATAGATTGAGGAAGCAAGTGTCGCCGAATCTTGAGCTCTCATTCTTCCCACCATTTCGGTATTTAAAGGCCAGGTACCAGTTATAATGAGTCCGGAATCTAATAAAGAATTAATAAGGGTTTCCCATCCTTCAGTGGATTTGTGGGCATAAACAATCACTGCTATTCCGTTTGTTTTTAAAACCCGATGAATTTCTTGGAAAGATTTTTTCAGCATCGATTCAAAAAAAGCTTTTCCACCCTCATAACCACCTTCATTTTGTGAATAGACAACTATTTCATTTTTTTTAGGGGTAAGTGGAGTAGAAAATAAATCAGGATATATATCAGCAAGAGAACGTTTTAGCCAGACATAGAAAAAGTCGGAAAGATAAGAATACGGAACATTATCATAATAAGGAGGATCGGTGAAAACAGCATCAAAAAAATTTTCTGGTTGAGTAATAGAAATTGCAGAAGATTGACTTATAATAATCTCAGGTGTAAAAACATCATTTTTACAAAGATATTTTAATACATTGATCACAGATAAGATGTTTCCTAAAAAACAAGTTACATTTTCCCCAAAAAAAGGATTGCTTTCAGGGTAACTCCATTGCATAGGGATGGCTGACAAAGCAAACACTTTTTCTGTTTGTTCAGATCCTTTATGCCATACACAAAAGCTAGAATTACGAGTTAATAATCTATTAAAGGATAAAATAAGAAAATTTATTATAATTTTATTAAAGTATATATTTTTAATATTATTATAATATTTTATAATATTTTTTATTTTTTCAATAATAGTTATAAACACCATTTTTTGTCTCGCATTAAAAAGATCCCCCCAGGTTTTCATGCCATAGTTTCTTAATGAAAATGCTCTTTCTGCTCCACTTCCTTTACCTTCAGGAGTTTGTTCATCTGGTACTGGATCTATTCCCCATTCTTCTCGGAGATTTTTCCTTTTTTCATCAAGATATTTTTCAGCATCTTTAAAAATTCTCATATCATCTTCATTGGCAATCCGATATTGTTTTCCATTTTGTCCTGGTTTATGTAAAACCACCGCCACCATTCGTTCCCCAGATTTTTTCTCCTGAAAAAGCTTTCGGGTGGTATTGGCATCAACAGTGGTGCCACATACCGGGCATTTTACCACCGCTCGGGCAACAGTCCCTTTTTCTGGGTCAAAGTTGGTAGGCATTGGCTCATATCCAGTTCCCACTATTTTGAATTGGACGGTTTTCACTTCAGAGTAAGGCAAGAGTGAAATTTTTCGTTTATCCTTTTTTGCCAGCCAAAACTGGCGCATGAGCGGAATTTCAGTGCCACAGGTAGGGTTCTGACAGGGGATAGTTCGTGCCCAGATATAGCCGACAGGGATTGAACCATCGGAATCTGGTGGATATAAACGGCCTATTTCTTTTTTGGCTTCGTTGAGGACCCATTCGCCCCATTTCTTTACTTCTTCGACTAAAACATTATCAACTTTTATTTTCTTAACAACTTTTTTACCAAACTCCTCAACCTCTTTTTCGATATACCCAGGTTTACCATATTTTTGGGGATATTCTAAAGTACACTTTTCTATGAGCACAGCCACCGGGTTGAGATCACTAGCATAGGTTTCACACCCTAACCGAAGTGCTTCTAAGGGAATGGAACCACCACCGGCAAAGGGATCGAGTACTTTAGGCGGTTTTCCACCGTAGGCTTTGAGGATTTCTTTTCGGGCTTGTTCAATCATGGTTGCATTATTGGAATTTTCCCAATTGGAAAATTCAATGATGAAATTCCGCTGCCGGTTCCATTCTTCAATGGTTTTGGGGGCAGGGATCAAAGCAGCGTAGCTGGTAGCCCGAGAAGCAGCTAAAGGACGCCGCGCCCACCAAATATGTAATGTTGAAATGTGACCATGTCGAATGTTTTTTTCTTTGGCAGAATGAACACTCACTTCTTTCACCGGAAATGATTCTTCGATAAAACGCCGATCAAGACTCATGATTATAGCTCCTTCCTTTTTCCATGATGAGGTCAGAGGAAATGATATAACGGACAGTTTCAATCTTTTCTTCGGGATGAATGGATTCTGCTGGATTTTTAATAATATAGAGTTCAGGGATTGATGATGCCCGATACACCACATAGAGGTAATACTCATCTCCAAAACGCCGGGCTTTAAACCATTCGTTTTGAGTGAGTGCTACTGCCCCAAGTTTAGCCCTGGCTTTTACCTCGATATATCGAGTCGATCCCGATTTGTTGAGAGAACGAATATCAAATCCTAAGTTTTGAGCGGATACATCTTCGGGAATACGGGCTGATTGCCGTTCATAATCCATAACGAAATCCATTCCAATTTTTTCGATTTCTGAATCAGAAACCATATTCTTATCCTGGGGATTTTTGGGTTTAATTCTGAGAATTCCTACAAATCGAGGTGTAACTATGGATAGAGTTTTCTCTTTCTCGATATCCTGGATGAGCTTTTTCAGATTCCGTTCATATTCTTTCTTCCGTTCAATTTTATTCCGTAAAGCCAAATCGACATTTTCTCCCCTTTCCTGGCGTCCAGAAAGAAGGAGAATATCATAATCCAGTTGATCAATGAGGATTTTCAACGATTGAACTCCATACTTCTCCTTGATATGAGACTGACGAAGGCGTTCTTGGCGAATTTCTTCCAAATATTTTTCCATTTCAGGATGAAGAGTATCAAGTGCTCGTTTTTTATAGTCAACAATCAATTCTGATGAAACCGCTTCGCCTTGAGTTTCTTCTAAGTCCCAAATTATCGAAGGAGGCAAGATAGAAATTTTGGTGCCATCAGTAAAAACGGCAAAGAGCCTTTTCCCAGCTATCTTCATCGCTCCATCATCGATTTCTCCGTCATAGAAGAGAAGTGAACCATCAAGCCGATTATCAGGATCGAGAAATGTCGCACCAGTTAAAAGTGAAATAGCCAAGGTGTTTTCCACCCAGCGGAGTGTTGCTTCAAACAGAGGATGTCCGAAGGAGATGAACTCCGCATCGGGATTTTTAAATGAAACCTCTTTGTCAAAGGTAGCTTTGGAATAGGCTTTTAGCATGGTTCCATATTGTTTCCGAAAATCATCGCTTTCACCACATTGACGGATTTCATAGGGAATTGAATCGATCCGAAGGAAACCGTCTTTACGAAGATCAACTTTTCCTCCAGCTCTTTGAATAGCTTTTTTAAAAAAACTTTCGGTATATTCAGGGATCAACCGGTTTTCTTTAGCTCGGGAGGCCATCTCTTTGATTCGAGTGTAATCAATGTAGTGAGTCGCCAAGCTTTCTCCTAAATTTTCTTTAACCGAAGCAATGTATTCTTCATCGACATTCACATTTAAGGTTTCCAGTATTTCATCGATATCCCGAGCATTGGCAGCAGCTTCAATCAAAAGTTGAGCTAAATTTTTATCTCCAAAGATTTCTCCTAAGCAATCAAAGACTTTGTCACTTCCTAAGGCACGGCGGATCTCATCTAATTTGTCAAAAAGCCGTTTGAATACCTTCCCTTCTCGAGTGTCTTCCGAAACTAAGTTAAAAACGAAAACTTCTTTTTGCTGTCCATACCGATGGATGCGTCCCATCCGTTGTTCAAGTCGGTTGGGATTCCAGGGAATATCGTAGTTGATCATCAGGTGACAAAACTGGAGGTTGATTCCTTCTCCGGCTGCTTCGGTAGCAATTAAAACCTGGGTCTCGTTTTTAAATACTTTTTCAGCTTGTATCCGTTCTTCCAATTTCATACCGCCATGGATGGTATTGGCGGTATATCCCCAACTGGTTATCTTTTTATACAAATAGTCGAGAGTATCACGAGATTCGGTGAAGATAAGGACTTTTTTATCGGATTCCGAGGAGAATTTCGCGCGAAGCTCAGCGAGAGTTTCTTTAAGCTCACAAATTTTGAGCTCTTGTTCTTTTTGGATAATCGATTGGGCCTTCAAGAGAAGACTATTAAGCGTTTCTATTTCTTTTTTCAATTCTTCTCTGGTTTCTGCCATGCTGAGACGTTCCCATTTTTCTTCTTGCTCCCAACGTTCTTCCTCGCTTAAATCCTCTACTGTATCAAAATCACTCATTATCATATTCTCGCTGGTTGTACGGGGTTTTCCCTCTAAGAGCTCCTCCAGACGTTTTTTTCGTCGTTCTAATGATCGTTGCAGTGCATAAGTACTGGATGCAAGTCGTCGCTGAAGAATGACCAATGCAAAGGCGATATTTCGTTTTTTGTCGCTGACTAATGCACGGTTATATTGAGTTTCGACATATTTTGACAGCTGATTATAGAGTTCAGCCTCAGGTTTTGATTCGGTCCCAATGTGAAAACCTCGGGTAATGACTTTTCGGGGTAAAAAGAGAGGTTTCCCTTCAAAATCATTCAGGTCCTCCTTCACTCTCCGAATAAAAAGTGGATTATCACGGTTGACGATGGATTCTTGCAAGAGTTGTTGATTGGCAAAAAAACCTGGAGATAAAAGGTCAAGAAAAAGCCGGAAATTTTCAGGATCACCCTTGTGGGGTGTTGCAGTGAGAAAAAGGAGGTGCTCACTGATTGATGATAGTGTTTCACCTAAATAATAGCGTCCAGTTTTTTCGATTTTATCTCCGTAGCGGTAAGCACTCATCTTATGAGCTTCGTCGACTATTACTAAGTTAAAAAAGGATGATTTTATTGAGGGAAGTATTTCTTCCCTTTTGGCAAAATCGATCGAGGTAATAATCTGACTCTCTCGTTGCCAGGGGCTTTCTCCATACAAAGCATCAAGCAAGTTCCGTTCTACCACTACAAAAGATTCCTCAAACCGTTCTTTGAGTTCCCGACGCCATTGATCTTTGAGGTGTCCGGGAACGACAATGAGAATTCTCTGTGCTAAATTGCGAAGTTTTAATTCTTTGATAATAAGTCCAGCCATGATGGTTTTACCAGCTCCGGGGTCATCGGCGATGAGAAAGCGAATCCGGGGAAGTTTCAAAACGTAACCATACACTGCTTCAATTTGATGAGGAAGAGGATCGACTTTGGAGGTGTTCATAGCAAGGAGAGGATCATAGAGGGAAGCAAATCGGTAACGCATAGCTTCTAATGATAGGAAAACCTTCCAGGACTCTTCAGTGAAATATTCTTCCCCACTCAATATCTTGAGCTTCTTGAATTCCTCATAGGAGAGGGTTTGATTGATGAATCTTCGAGAAGTGATAGTAGTTCCCTGGAATAAAATGAATCGTTCATTTTTTTCGATATAAACAACTTCTACCGGCTCTGGCCATTGCGGACCAGTAACAATTGAGCCTCGTACAATCTCCGGCAAAACTATCCCTCCTCAAGAATAAAAAAAATACCTATGAAATTTACCAATATATACTTTATTGTTATTTTAACACATTAATACTTATTATATATTTTTAATAATAATTTAATAAATATATACTATTAATTAATATATCGGCAAAGTAATTATAAAAATCATATATCTTTGGTACAAGTTTTTAGGAAGAAATATAATTAAAATCCTCGGAAGTCTTTCATACATTTTTGTGAAGATAAAGAGGCATTTTGATAAAATGAACTAATTTGTGAGAGTCTATCATACAATTTAAATGGATAACGAGGTATTCCCAGATAAAAAGGACGATGTTTTTAAGA
>Ga0334889_1004982_pt1 | contig 11411 bp, 9 predicted proteins | sample GraSluR1_MG_2_FD_207222 | JGI IMG/M metagenome (GOLD analysis project Ga0334889, IMG submission 207222) | Sludge microbial communities from methane-producing bioreactor in Wageningen University, Netherlands - Granular Sludge_8_08-R1 | ecosystem: Engineered > Bioreactor > Anaerobic > Unclassified ... | reverse complement strand
GACACCTTCGCGGCAGCACGTATCACTTGTTGCTGATCGTATTGCCGTTGATGTATAATTAGTTGAGCTCACCATTGAAGCAGGCCAAAAACAGGGTGGAAAGGCCTCGAACCATGCTTCCTGGGTGATCAGAAAATTGTTCGACAAAGATTCCTTATTGTTAGTAGCTTTTCAGGATGAATTGTTTCATTGGGTGATTGAAACGAATTCGGATAGTATTCGCCGTAATCTGTTGCCTGTCGTATCATCACTTTTATCAAAAGACTATATCGAAAATGACGGACTGGTAGCCAGATTGTATGTAAAATGTTTGGATTGGAGCAATTCGCAACAATACGCCATTGCTGTACGATTCAATGCGATGGAATTTATGACTGCTCTGGCTGGTTTTGAGCCTGGATTATCGCATGAACTTCTTCCATTTTTTGAAATGATACATCAATATGCAGAAGGCGGAGTTAAGGCAAGATCACGTATTTTGATCGATAAAATGAAGTCATTGGTCTATGCTGAAGGGCGAAAAGAGTAAACATGAAAGTGTGCCCCAAAACAACAAGACTAATAGCGAAATCATTAGGATCCAAACCGAGCGGCGATACAGTTTGCGGATGATAAATGCGCTTACGGGAACTGAAAGAAAAGGTGAAGTAAGAATAAAAGGCCAGGGTCCTACGCGATTACGGTATCTGAGGATACGTCGCAGCCGTTTAAATCGTTTTCCGGGATGCCTGGGTTGTTTGTGAGGGTTTTTCAGGATTATCCAATCGGAAGTATAATAGAAGAAAAGAAAACCTGCAATACCACCACTGTTTACGCTTAGCAGGGTTTCGGTAAATGAGAAACCTGCCAGAAATGCTATTGGAGCTGTCATCAGCAAGCGAACACTTGCCAATAACATTATGGAAAGATATTGGAGAATTAATTCCAACTTATTGTTTTTGAATGAATTTGATCAGGTTGTCAGAAGCATCTTCAAGCAGGTCGATCACCATTTCAAATCCCTGATCACCACCGTAATAGGGGTCTGGCACATGATCGTAGTGTTTATCAGAAAAGAAATCGCGCATACGCAGATCTTCGTAATTATGATCGTCCATGGCGATGAGGTAGTCGAAGTCATCAAAATCAGAAGAGATTACCGGACGGGATATGCTTGTTAGTTCATATCCTCTGTTTTTGGCTGTTTGACGCATCCTTCGGTCGGCTTTTTCGCCGGCATGCCAGGCCGAAGTTCCCGCCGAATCGACAGTAACCGTTAAACCAGCTTCGTATGCTTTTTTACTAAAAATGCCTTCGGCAGCGGGAGAGCGACAGATATTGCCCAAACAAACAAAGAGGATTTTCATAGATTGTTGGTTAAGTTTTACAAAAATAGGAAGATGTGTTGAACCGGCAATAAAAATGTATGGCAGCGCAATAGCAGGAAAAGAAAAGTGTAATTTTGCAAACTTATCAGCCTTCTTAGCTCAGTTGGTAGAGCAGCTCACTCGTAATGAGCAGGTCGCGGGTTCGAGTCCCGTGGAAGGCTCGTGATTGGGTTAAAAGAAAAAAGAGCTTTAAAAGCTCTTTTTTTCGAGGTCTCGAGCGGATTCGAACCGCTGTACACGGTTTTGCAGACCGCTGCCTAGCCACTCGGCCACGAGACCATTATTTTTGGGATTGCAAAGATACGATTATTTCTTTTTTTGGCAAGATCAAACTTTTTCGAGCCTGTTTACTTCTTCCAGGCAGGAGCGACAGAGGCAATGGTCGTATTTTTGGTTGATAAGCTCCAACACAAAAGGCTTTGTATCGACTTCATAGCACCAGCATTTGCCTGACTTGCCGCATTTAAAACTTGTGCCACAGCGCGGACAAATCTCTGGTTCAATAAGTTGTATTTTAGGTTTCATCCTTCCAATGTAAGGCTTACAAAGTCCATTTTTCCACCTAGTGGTGGATTCATTTTGCGCACTTTGACACTGGCTTTTTCAACAGTTGAAAATTCATTTCGTACTGCCTTTAAAATTCTGTGCCCCACATGTTCGAGTAAATTGGAATTGATCATCATTTCGCGTTTCACTACCTGATAAACAGAAAGATAATTCACTGTATCTTCCAGCTTATCAGAAGCTTCAGCCGAAGCAGTATCCACTTCAAGAAAAAGATCTACAACAAACCAGGTACCAATTAATTGTTCTTCGGTGAAGCAGCCATGATAGGCAAAGAACTCCATTCCTTCTATTGAAATCACCGCCATTTGTATGGTTTTTAGTTTGATAAAGCTTTTATTCCACTACTAATACGTTTGATACTTTCTGATTTTCCGAGTACTTCCATGATGTCACTCAGGTGTGGACCTTTTGCAGCTCCGACAAGTAGCAAACGCAGCGCATTCATAATTCCACCCATCGAAAGTTCATTTTCGGTGATCCAGTTTTTGATTTTTTCATCAATCTTGTCAGCAGAAAAATCTTCCAAAGTGTCCAGTAATGAAGCCAGGGTTTCCATTTGCTGCGGGCTATCTGTCTTCCAACGTTTTTTAACCACTTTTTCGTCGTAGCTTTCTGGTGCCTCGAAAAAGAAATAGGCTTCGTCCCATAGTTCCTGAACAAAGTTGACCCGTTCTTTGATTAGCGAAACAATTTTTTCTACATTTTTATTCTCTGGTTCCAGATTTTTCTCTGCCTTAAGCCATTTCATCCATTCCTGAGCCAGGGCTTCGTCTGTTTGACGCATAAGGTATTGATGATTAAACCATTTGGTTTTTTCGGGATCAAATTTTGAACCTGATTTACCAACACGATCCAATGAGAAAGCTTCAATCAGCTCATTCATGCTAAACAATTCCTGATCACTTCCAGGATTCCAGCCCAGCAGGGCAAGCATATTTACAAAAGCTTCAGGATAATAGCCATTTTCGCGATAGCCGGATGATATTTCGCCATTTTTGGGATCTTTCCACTGCAAAGGGAAAACAGGAAATCCAAGCCGATCGCCATCGCGCTTACTCAGCTTGCCATTGCCATCGGGTTTTAGCAGAAGTGGCAGATGTGCAAATTGCGGTTTTTCCCATCCAAATGCTTCGTACAAAAGCACATGAAGCGGAAGCGAAGGCAGCCATTCCTCGCCACGGATCACATGGCTGATTTTCATCAGATGATCATCCACGATATTAGCCAGGTGATAGGTAGGCATACCATCTGATTTGAAAAGTACCTTATCATCCAGGGTTTCCGATTTCACCTTCACCTCGCCACGAATGAGATCAATCATGCTGATGCTGGTATTTTCCGGAATAAGAAAACGAACCACATAAGGAGTGCCTTTTACAAGATGATTTTGTACTTCATCTTTAGTCATATTGAGGCTGTTGCGCAATATTTTACGTTTTTCGGCATTATAGATAAAGGTTTTATTGTCGGCTTCAGCCTGTTTTCTTAATTCTTCAAGTTCACCGGCTGTATCAAAGGCATAATAGGCATTACCTGATTGTATCAGCTGGTCGGAATAAACAGCATAAATGCTTTTACGCTCGCTTTGACGATAAGGCCCAAACGAACCACCTTCAATCAATCCTTCATCGAATTGAATACCGCACCATGCCAGCGATTCCATGATGTACTGCTCGGCACCGGGAACAAAACGGGTTTGATCGGTATCTTCGATACGCAGAATCATTTTGCCGCCATTTTTTTTAGCAAAAAGATAGTTGTACAAGGCGGTGCGAACACCTCCCATATGAAGCGGGCCTGTGGGACTGGGTGCAAATCGCACCCTGATATTTTCTGGCATAATCAATTGAGTTTTGGGCTGCAAAGATACCAAAAATCAAGTGTTTGATTTTGCACTGAATTTTAAGAACAGGTACTGAAGATTTGCCCGACTATTTTACTGTTTGAAAGCCGATTAATAACTGTGATTATATGCTTATTTAATCAGTTTTTTAACCATACTTCCTGAGTTGCTGGTAACCGAAATAAAATAAATACCGGCCGGTAAACCGGAAATATCCATCTGGTAGTTTAAGCCACTTACTTTATTTGAAACAAGTAATTTACCGGATGCGTCTGAGATTCTGATTTCGCGTGGTTGATCCTTACCGAAAGCCAAATTTACCTGATCTATGGCGGGATTAGGATACAAACTAAAGTAATTGTGAATTGATTTTTCGGGGCTTCCGACAATAAGGGTATTCACGCGTTCGAACGTCCAGTTAACCGGATCTACTTCAATGTTAACAACCTGTTTACCAAAATCGATGGCGTATTGCTCCAGATTATTTTCCTGATAAAGCCTGATGGTGGTATCGCTGTCATCCGAAAAAGTGAGTTTATAGTCCATAGTCATTTGAAAAAGTGGAGTAGAGGAGGAACCGGATTGCGTAACATACATATTGAACATATCGTTAAACATATACCATTCGATATCGTATTTGGGATAGCCCTCGCCATAGTACCATTGAGCGAAAAACTGTTCCAGATCCATGCCGGTTACCTCTTCGGCAATCATACGAAAATCTTCGCCGGTTGCAGTGCTGTCTTTAAAGGCAATTTGAAAGCTATGCATGATATCAAAAAACTTTTCATCATCATTGATTTCGTGTCGCAGCACATGAATGATAGCCGCTCCTTTGTCGTATGACAGTCGCCCGTCGAAAATACGCCAAATGTTATCAGGCGTAATTTCTGAAGGTGGAATGTACACGCTTCCGCCAGGTGATGACATCACATTGTTTTGGGTACCAATCATAAAGTTTTGACCAGCGGTCCATCCGTTCAGCATCTCCTGTGCCAGATAATTGCTATAAGTAGCGAATCCTTCATTGATCCATATATCGCTCCAGGTGGCGCATGTTACGTTATCGCCAAACCACATATGTCCCAGTTCGTGGGCAACCAGATCGAATGAAAAACCTCCTATCGTAGTCATGGTTTGGTGCTCCATGCCACCTCCAAGCTGGGTGATACAATGACCGTATTTTTCTTCATGGAAAGGATAGAGGATATACAAATCAGAAAAGAGTTCGATCATCGGAACAACTGCATCAATATTGGATTGCTGACTTGGCAGGTAATTTGGGTGATTGTAAACGAAATTTTGCACTAAAATACTATCATTTTCGAGGGTCTCCGGTTTTGCGTAAATGTTATATTCCTGATAGTCAGAAACGGCAAAGGAAATGAGATAATAAGCAATTGGATACTTTGATTTCCATTCGTAGCGCAACTGGTTGTTACCCAAATCGGTAACATTTGTAAGTAAGCCTTGTGAGCCGGCCATTTCGTTGGAAGTGGTGGTAAGGTAAACCCAAACAGAATCTGCTTTGTCTGTTAAAACTTGTTTGTTAGGCCACCAATCTTTGGCTGCAAAGGGTTCTGAAAGTGTCCAGGTAACATTTTTTTGCCAGGTGCTCGAATAGGCATTGGTAATACCGGCAAAAAAACCTCCGGTGGGTGGTGTGCCACCATAAGCTATTGAGGCAACAAAGGTATCTCCTTGCTGTAATGTAGGAATTTCAACCAACACATTATCACCTTCCCAGTTGATGTTTTCAGCGGTAACACCATTAAAAACCACTTCTTCGAGTGATAACTCCGCATTTAATTCAAAAGCGAAAATGTTCATTTCGCTGGCTACAACAGTTCCGTGAATTTCAACTGTTCCGCCTACCTGAATGGAAGTGCTCGATACTTCCAGATCCAAAAAATAGAAAGAAACATCATAATCGTGAACAAGATCGCTTTGCCAGTCGTTACGATAGGCATAGGAAGGCGTTTCCTGCATTTGAGGATAATGACGACAATATCTGTCGTGTTGGTGGTGTTCGTTAGTTTGGGCACTAGCAATTGTAATAACAAAGATGAGAAATACGGAAAGTAGAATCTGTTTCATAAGAACGGGAATAAATGGTAAATGCTTACCGTTTGGTTATATGTATATTTGCCTGCTAAATTAAACATCATTTATTGAATCTGTTTTACTAGGTATAAATAATTTTAGGAATGAGTGTTGCAAACAGGCAGTTGGTCGAAAAGATTCAGGCATTTATCAGGCGATTTTATCTTAATCGGCTGTTGAAAGGACTATTGCTTGGCATTGTATTGCTCATTTTGCTGATGTTTGGCGTTCACGGACTGGAGTTTTTGCTTTGGTTGCCTTCGACAGGAAGGATGCTGCTTTTCTGGATTTATATTGTTGGCACTGGTTTTATCAGTATCAAATACATTTTTCTGCCGCTTTACCATTTATTCACCTACCATAGGCAGATGTCAGCAGCAGAAGCGGCACGCCTGATTGGGAAACACTTTGCAGAGATTGAGGACAGACTACTGAATACATTGCAATTACAGGAAAGTGCAGCTCAAAGCGGAAGTGACCCTCTGCTCGAAGCTGCGATTGACCAGAGAACCGAACGTTTAAGTATTTATCAGTTTAGCAATGCAATTTCGTTACGTCCTTCCCGAAATGTTTTGTTTTCCAGTGCAGCATTATTGCTGGTTTTTCTTTTTGTTCTGATTTGGAATCCGGCTATTTTTAATGATTCCGGGAATAGAATCGTAAGGTATAACCAAACCTTTGTGAAGCCTTTGCCTTTTGTCGTTTCCCTTCCGGAGTCAGACGACTTGAAAACACTTCATAACGAGGATTATGAAATGGTGATACAAGCTACAGGTGAGGAGGTTCCGGCAGAGTTTTTTGTTGACATACAGGGTGGCCTTCAGACAATGAAAAAGACTGGTAACAACAGCTTTACATTTCTTTTTAAGAAACCTGGCAAAAATATCCAGTTTAGCATTGTTGCAGGTAATTATCAGAGTCAGCTGCTCGAGTTGAAGGTGCATCCAAAACCTGTGATCCTTTCGTATGATGCCAGGATTGAGCCACCAAAATATACAGGGCTTACTGATTTTAGCGTAAGTGAGAAAACTGATTTTTTTGTGCCAGAGGGTAGTAAGGTATTTTTGAGTTTTTTTACCCGCGATACTGATAGTTTGTTTTTGATGGTTCAGGATACTTTGTTTAGTACCGTTGAAGTTAGAGGTAATCAATGGAACTACAGCTTTAGTATGAATGAGTCGTATAATTTAGTTGTAAGATCGTCAAATGCATTTGCCAGTAATGGAGATCGTTTTCCGCTAAAAATTCAGATGATTCCTGATGCCTATCCAGATATTGTATGCGAGATGATTGAAGACGAGATGGGCAGGCAATTTTATTTTTCTGGTGCTGTTGCTGATGATTATGGTTTTAGCCGGCTTGCCATGGTTTATAAGATCATCGATCAACAAACTAAGGAGGAATCGAAACGGTTTTTTATTGATTTGCCACTTCAACGAAATTCCCGTCAGGATTTTTATTATTTGTTTGAAGCAGATAGTTTTAATCTGTCAGCCGGTGATCTTGTTGAAGCTTATTTTCAGGTTTGGGATAATGACGCTGTAAACGGTTCGAAATCAAGAAAAACAACTACTTTTAACCTACAGGTTCCTGGTGTTGAAGTACTCGATTCGATAGCAGACAGCCGTGAAAAGAATATTTTAAATGAGATGGATAAAACCCTTGCCGAATCGGAGCAAATAAGGGAAGAATTGGATAAATTGCTTCGGGATTTGGCAACCAAACAACAACCCGATTGGTCGGATAAGCAAAAGCTGGAAGACTTGTTCGAAAGGCAGAAACAGTTGGAAGAAAAGTTTACAGAGCTACAGGAAGCACAGAAAGAGCAATTAAAATTTGAGAAGGAGAATGAATTAACGGACGAAAAACTGCTGAAGAAGCAGGAAGATATTCAAAAGCTGTTTGATGAGGTTTTTAATGATGAGATGAAAGCCTTGATGGAGGAAATTCAGAAGTTGATGGATGAGCTCAACAAAGATCAGATGATGAAGATGATTCAGGATTTGATGAAAGACAGCCAGAAAATGGAGGATATGCTCGACAGGAATCTGAATCTTTTGCAGCAATTGAAGGTGGAGAAGGAAATGAAAGATTTGATTGAGTCGTTGGAAAAGCTAGGTGGGGAATTGTCAGAAAATAATAATACTCGGGATTCAACCGGGATAGATTCTGCCGAGCAGTCAAAAGAGCGTTTTGAAAAGCTACAGCAAGAATTGGATTCGATTCAGGAGATGAATCAAAAGCTTGAGAAGCCTCTACAAATTGAAGATACAGAGCATATTGAAGAAGATATTGAGCAGGATCTGAACGAAAGTATTGAACAGGAACAACAACAGCAAATGGATCAAAGCAGGCAGAAGCAAAAGTCAGCTGGCGAAAAAATGAAGGAAATGGCTAATATGCTTCAGCTTTCGATGCAGGCTGCTATGATGCAGCAACAAATGGAAGATGCACATACCATGCGTATTTTGCTTGAGAACGTTGTGAAAAGTTCTTTAGATCAGGAAGATTTGATGAAACGCTTTACCGAGTTGAGAATTGATGATCCTTCACGATCAACACTTATCCGCAAGCAAAATGAATTAACGGCCAATTTTAAAGTTGTAGAGGATTCATTAAAAGCCCTTGCCTTGCGACAGCCAATGATAGAGACTTTTATTTTTGATGAATTGAAAAGTGTTCAATTCAGAATAGATGAAGCTTTGAATTTACTTACGAATGGCAGAATTAGTCAAGGTGTTAGCGAACAACAATATGCCTTTATGGCCATGAATAATTTGGCATTGATGCTTGCCGAATCACTCGAAAACATGCAAAATAGCATGGGGATGCCCAGTCCGATGAATGCACAGGGTCAGCCAAAACCTGGAGAGCAGTCTTCCGGCAAACAACAGATGCAACAAATGCGGCAGATGCAGGAGGCACTTGGTAAGGCTTTGGAAGAGATGAGAAAGCAACAACAAGGAAAACAGCAGGAAGGCGGTGAAGGCGAACAGAAACAGAGTATGAGTGAAAAACTCGCCAGAATGGCTGCCGAACAAGAGGCCATACGCAAACAAATGCAAGATTATTTGAACGGATTGAAATCTGAAGGACGTCTGGACGAGGAAGGTGTTAATAAGATGATTGAGGAGATGGAAAAACTGGAAGAACAACTTGTTAACAAACAGTTGGATAGAAGAATAATTGATAGACAAAGAGAAATCGTGAGTCGAATGTTGGAATCAGAGAAAAGTGAAGAGAAAAGGGAGAAAGAGGAAAAACGTGAATCGAATGAGTTTAAAAATAAAAATTTTAGCAACTTTATTGAAGAACTGACGTATAAAAGAATGTTGAAAGAGCAGCTGGAATTAATGAGATTGCAGTCAATCGAGCTTAAACCATTTTATAAAAAGAAGAGCAATGAATATTTCTTTAAGAAAAGAGAACAGCCCTGATAAAGGTGTTTCACTTATGTCGATGGATTTTTATGCAGCCATTCGCACCTACGATACATTTGTAAACAGGAAAATTGTGAGCCTTGCTGATGATAAGTTGGAAGCCACATGTCAAGTTATTGGATATGAGATTATTAAACACTCTTTTGAAGAAAGAAACCCTGCTTTATTAGAGGTTGATATTGAAATTGGTGATATGGGCACTGAGCTATCTTTTCATTTTGATGAAGAAACTTTTGCTTTGATTCAAACCGCCGTTGCCGAAGCCGGGTATTTTAGGAGCAAGCTTGAGTATTTTTGCGACAACTTCCTTATCGATCAGAAGAACCTTATATTTTGCTGTTATTTTGATACGAAAAGCCTAAACAAGCAATTGAGTACTGACAGGGTTCATGTGTTACGTAAATATTTGAAAACAAACAATATAACTGTACATAATCTTCATGATTCAGTTTGAAAAGTATGATTATGAGGTTCCTGTTTTTCTTAATACCAACACCAAAAGATGGATTGAGGAAGTATTGAGCGTATTTCATAAGAGAATCGGTTTGATCAGTTTTCTGTTCTGTTCAGACGAATCTCTTCTTAGAATTAACAAGCAGTTTCTGGATCACGATTTTTACACGGATATCATAACTTTTAACAAAAGCCTGAACGTTGACATTATTTCAGGTGAGTGTTATATAAGTGTTGAAAGGGTGATGGAAAATGCGGGTATTCTGGAGGAAAGTTATGTTCAGGAGCTTCATCGGGTAATTATTCACGGTATGTTGCATCTGATCGGTTTTAACGATTCAAGTTTGGAAGAAAAGCAACAAATGAGAATGCTGGAACAGAAATGCTTAAATTTGCGCCTTAATACTTAAATAATAATGACTTATCTGGATGTTTCACGTGAAACATACTGCTAATTGACTAAAATATGCTTTTTGAGAAATATGATGTGATTGTTGTGGGTGCAGGTCATGCCGGTTCCGAAGCTGCAGCAGCAGCAGCTAATATGGGCAGCAAGGTTTTGCTTGTTACGATGAATATGCAAACCATCGCTCAAATGTCTTGCAATCCTGCAATGGGTGGAATAGCCAAAGGACAGATTGTGAGAGAAATTGATGCATTGGGTGGGTATTCAGGCCTGATTACAGATCGTACAATGATTCAATTCAGGATGCTCAACAAATCAAAAGGCCCGGCCATGTGGAGTCCACGTGCCCAAAGCGACAGAATTTTGTTTTCAATGGAATGGAGACGTATGCTTGAGCAAACCCCCAAGCTCGATTTTTGGCAGGATATGGTAGTTGGTTTGGTAGTAAAAGATAATCAGATAAAGGGTGTACAAACCTCAATGGGTCATTTAATTGAAGCCCATAATGTGATTCTTACCAACGGCACTTTCCTTAATGGTAGAATTCATATTGGTGAAAAATCCTTTGGAGGAGGACGTATGGGCGACCGGGCAAGTCAGGGATTGACTGAGCAATTGATTGAGCTTGGATTTAGGGCGGATCGGATGAAAACGGGAACTCCGGTTAGGGTGGATGGACGTACAATTGATTTTTCTAAGTTATCAGAACAAAAAGGTGATGAAGTAGTAACGGGTTTTTCTTATCTCGAGGAGGTTGATTTGGCCAGGCAGCGGTCTTGTTATATGGCTTATACCAGTAAGAAAGTTCATGATACGCTACGAACGGGGTTTCAGTTTTCCCCCATGTTTAATGGACGTATCGAAGGAGTAGGGCCGCGCTATTGTCCCAGTATTGAAGATAAGGTTGAACGTTTTTCTGATAAGGATGCACATCAACTGTTTGTTGAGCCAGAAGGTTGGAATACGGTTGAATATTACATTAACGGATTTAGTTCGTCCTTGCCCGAAGATGTACAGTTTAAAGCCTTAAGAGAGATTGAAGGATTTGAAAGGGCTAAGATTTTCAGACCCGGCTATGCGATAGAATATGATTTTTTCCCTCCCGAGCAGCTTCAACATTCTCTGGAAACAAAGCTAGTTAAAGGATTATATTTTGCAGGGCAAATCAATGGAACTACTGGCTACGAAGAAGCTGCAGCGCAAGGGATTATTGCAGGAATTAATGCCCATAA
>Ga0334889_1004978_pt1 | contig 11414 bp, 10 predicted proteins | sample GraSluR1_MG_2_FD_207222 | JGI IMG/M metagenome (GOLD analysis project Ga0334889, IMG submission 207222) | Sludge microbial communities from methane-producing bioreactor in Wageningen University, Netherlands - Granular Sludge_8_08-R1 | ecosystem: Engineered > Bioreactor > Anaerobic > Unclassified... | reverse complement strand
TAGAATTACAATTGCTCTTTTGGTATCTGGATAAATGAGGACATGATGGGATCCTTCTTTTCGTTTATATTGACACCCATATAATTGGAACACTTTTAAGAGGGTTTCGTAGTCAACTGGAGTAATGAGCGGCATTGCTATATTGATACTATTGACTTTTCACACTCCACCACTTCCAGCGGAGAAATGAGATCATCGTCTTTCATGTGAATTCCACATTCCATAAGATAATCTTTTAAGGTGTTCATATCTTTCATTTCTGCAAACTGTATTCGTAACACTTCTAAAAGATTATCCTTCGCTTCTTGTTTTGTTCTCCCTTGTGAAATAAAATCTAATTCGGGCGTTCTTGCAAGATACCAATGACCTTTTTTCCACACTTCTATTGTAATATGCAATTTCACCGTATATTACCTACCCCAAATACTTATAGTTTAACTTTCTCGACAATATTTTGTCTCTATTTTACATCTTTTCTTAAATAATACAAATGGTGTCACACCTGTGGGATTAGGTCTTTATTCTTGAATTCCTGGGAATTGGGATACTATGAAAAGATAAAAGATGAGATTCTCACGCGGAAAAATACCGCTCAGGATGACGCCTATAGAGTGAAATCCGAAGGGTAAAATATGGTTTTCGTAATTATTGGAGTCTATTATACAATTTAAAGAGGATAACGAGACATCCCCTTTTAAAATATGATATGCTATTTGAGACGGGGGTGTGGCCGTTGGGGTTCGTTATCCAGGAAACTGGGTTCACTCCGACTCTAAAAATATCGTTCTCTAATCCTCTCAATTAAGTCTTGATAATTGAATTTATTTAAGGTTGAAAATTTGGAAAAAAAGATGAGATCCTCACGGATTCAAAATGCGAATCCTCAGGATGACGCCGGCGGTAAAATACGTAGATTCAAGTCTCGATTCTTGAATTTTTAAACTTTTTGAAGTCTACTAAATACAATAAAACCTGATTTTTTCTTTTTTCGATCAATATTTTAATGTTATGGAAAGATAGGGAGTTTTTGGATTGAGGATGATTCAATTAAATTGTAGTTACATGAGGATGAAGTATTCATCCCCTTATCCTACTCGGTTTTTATTCGCTTATCAGTGATCATTACCCACAAAGTTCATTTGTATTTAAAATTGCAGATTTAGAGGATTTCAATTTATTATTTTTACCGCTAAATGAAACTTATTTACTTCCCAAACCAATCATCATCCAAAGCCTTAATATTGTCGGCTGGGGCTGGAAGGATAATTATTTGGCTTAATTGAGGTCCAATTTTATGAATTCCACCTCGGGAATAATCAAATATAAAAAGGAAAGTCAGCCCGATCAATAGAAGCAGTAATACTTTACTCGCTTTCATGTTTTATTTCCCCCGTTGGCACAATGACATATTTTTCCAAAATCCAGGAACCCAACAGAAAGATGACGAAAAAGCTCAGAAAGAATGCCAGCGTGGTCGGTCCGTGGATTTTGATGGCTTGAAGAGCGGAGACGTCTCCTAAATATTGCCAAATTCCAGAAAGATACCAACCATTTAACTGGAAGTTGGGAACAAAGGAAAGGTAAGGAACAAGCAGCCCAGAATAACGGATTATAGCCCAACCGGTCACAAGGAAGGTCCAGATGCTGATTAACCACCCTCCATAACGAAATACACGCCCAACCAAATAGGCAAACTGGCTTAAAATTGCCACCAGGATAGAAATGATCGATAAAATTATCCCGAGCTGCCACAAAACTTGATTGGGAATGGGTTCTAAAAGGGCAATCTTACTAAACATAATGACTCCGATAAATATCACTACAATGAAGATAACCGTTTCGATCCATATCGTAAGTAGTTTAATGCTGGTCAGGGTAATCCCTTTCACCGGCAGCGAAAGAAGGTGCGTAATAGTTTTCTTCCGCCATTCTTCTCGAAGCATATAAAACCCACTGACCAAGGCATAAAAGGGAAGGAAAATGATAGGAAGAAAACTTAAAACAAAGACCAGGGTTATATCCCATGAATCCCGACGGAGATAGAGATACAGGTCCCAGAGTATAACCAGAGAAAGAAGGAGAATTATGCTTCCTAAAGAATTCTTTAGTTCACCTTTGAATATTGAGCCAAACTTTGATTTCATTTCTTCACCCGGTGTTTTAAGACAACACTCATTTAAATTTTTCTTAACCTTTTGAGCTTTTGGTATTGATTAACCAAACCACCAGATAGGTTAAAAATAGGGGTGCTATAATGAAGCACCCCTATTGCTTTTTATTTCCAACTTAAGGTAATAGTTTAACCTATTTTGAATAATATCTGAATATGATTCTATAAAATTATCGGAAATGTTCAATAATCCATTCCCATTCTGAATGGCGTGATCCGATAAATATGGAAATTGTTTCTCTCTTTCCATAACTCTTTCTGGAAAAAGGCCCCTTATACTGCTTCACGGTTTGAGATGATAAAGAAAAATATTTTTCTTATAACTGCCATTACGAGGAGGCCAACCTTTTTTGGTCAGACGACGTGATAATCTCATCCTTTAAAATATTTTAAAAAACAAAGAAATATAAAAGATGAGATCCTCGCGCGGGAAAGCACCGCTCAGGATGACAACTTCGATGTCAGATGAGATCCTCGCGGCTTCGAAAAACGAAGCCTCAGGATGACGGATTAAAGAATTTATTGATGATATTTACAGGATAGACCTTCATGTTATTCAACAGCACCAAATGAGGATGAAAATGAGTTACCCTCTCACCTTAATCCTCTCCCACCAGGGAAGAAGAAAAAAGGAAAAAGTGTTTTTCCTCCTAGCAAAAAACTGAAGGGGCGAGTGTGAGAGGGGGTGATAAGAATGAACAAGTTGTTTCTCACTGCTCACAACTCACCCCTTACTTCATTTTTAAAAACTATGATTGGTTACAAAATTACATTTTGTTCTTTTAAGGTGTGTTGTAATAGCTTGATATCAAGATTGGGAAGTTTTTCAATATAGTTTTTTAGAGAAAGGGCGGCAGCAGTTCCTGCTGCTTGGCCGATTGCCATACTGGTCGGCATTACCCGAGTTGATGCCTGGGCATCATGAGTTGCGGAAATGCACCGACCAGCAACCAGCAAATTGTCGGCACCCTTTGGAATAAGTGACCGATAGGGAATAGTATAGGCATCATCCAGCTCAATCCAAGTTCCTTTGTCTCCAAAAGGATCATGTATATCAATGGGGAATGATCCTTTACAAACTGAATCGGTAAACTTTCTCCCTTCAACGATATCCTCACGAGTGAGAACATATTCACCGATGATTTTTCGGCTTTCCCTCACTCCAATCACACTCGATGAAGCGAGAATAAAACAATCTTCAAAACCAGGAACATATTTTCTCAAGGTTTCGGTGAGAGAATACACCTGCTTTCGTGCTGATTTTTCGGCATGAGTTAAATCTTCAACAAAATTCCCATTGATTCTATTAACTCTGGTCGCGTTTATCGTCCATTCTCCTCTTCTTAAATCGGTAAAAAAGGTGACTTGATTTCGACCTAATTCCAGCTCTCCTTTAGCCTTGGCCTCGGCAATAATATTAAAAAATCCCGATCCGGCCAGCTGTTTCGATTCGTAGGTGGGCAAAACCGGTTCGTTTAGGGTAGGCATTGACAACCATTCAAACTGGTCTTGATTTTGCAAAATATATTCACGGGCTCTTTCGGTATCAATTCCTCCCAGGGTATACATGACACTAACTGGTTGACATACTCCATCTTCTTCCCGGCCGAGAACGTAATCAAAACCTGCTGCAGCGGCAACATCACCATCTCCACTGGCATCAATGACGATTTTGGGAGTGAAGATATAACGTCCTGACTTGGTTTCAGCAACGATATTTTTTATTCTTTTATTTTCTAAGACGGCATCGGTGACCAAGGTATGAAGGAGCAATTCAACCCCGGCTTTTTCCGTTTCCACAACCAGTAAATATTTCAATATCTCCGGATCAAAAACCGTGATATGTCCGCCGGTTCCATGAGTATCTTGTTGGCTATTTTTTCTAATGACCCGATCTCTCTTGTTGGGATTTTCAAAATTTGGGCAAGCAAAGGGGCCAAGAGCTGCGTGCAGTGAATGCATGCCTTGAACTATTTCTCCAAAAATACCATCGATTACCTTTTTGTTCCTAACGTAACTGGTCATAAATGGCTTCACCATACCAGCAGTGGCCATACCACCTAATATGCCGTTTTTTTCCAGCAAAAGAGTTTGAGCGCCGTTTCGTACGCTGGCAATAGCAGCGGCACAACCAGCAGGTCCTGCACCAATTACTATGACATCTTTTGATATCGTGAAGGTTTTTCTTGGCATTAATTTTTCCTCCCTTATGAACTTCAGCTCATTTTGGAAATAGATTGCTCAATCTCCTTTTTACTTCATGATAAAGTCTTTTCTCTAATCTTTTTTCTAACACCTCATACCTATAATCATTCACCAATACAGTCTTTAACGTTCAATAAAAGTTATCCCCGCCTTTTAAAAAGACGGGGATCAAAGCAACCTCACAACCTATTGAAGTATTACGGTAACAGTGCCTCTAATTCCTTGGCAAGCTGGTCCATGCTTTCCTGTACTGGCTGACCCCTAAAGATAACATCGTGGCAGTAATTTCCGATCAAGTCAATGGCTTCATTTGATCGATCAAAAGGTGGCCAATAAACTTCAGCATAAGGTGCGACTAAAGCTTCCATTTGAGCTGCTGGGTTATTCTGAACGTATTCGTCCGAATTCAAGGTCGAAACTCGAACTGGGGTGTTTCCAGAAAGACCCATGCTCAAAGCACCTTTTTTAGAAGCCAGGAATCGAATATATTCCCAGGCCAGGTCTTTTTTCTGAGAACCTTTTAAAATTGCCATCGACCACAGAGCAGCTGAACCGTGGTGAGGACCCTGGGCTTGCAGGTCAGGAGGCAACTCAGACTTAGTCAACATTGCCGCCCCGGCAATGTTGGATTTGGTTGGATCATTAAAAGTGACTCCATAGCTGGTGTTCCCATCATAGACCGTTGAACGATTCTCCATAAACAATTTTACTTCTTCGGCATATTCATAGGTATGAACATCCGGTGGAACGATTCCTTCCTGGTAAAATTTTTGCATATAGGACAGGCCTTCGATGGTTCCTGGAGTATTCACGGCTGGTTTTAAGTCATCAGTTATCAACCGAGAACCAAAATATCGTGCCCAGCGATCGAATATTTCAAAAATACTTCCAATAACACCTCTCCAGGCATAACCAAAAACTTTTTCTCCATTGGAGCGAGTAAATGTGCCCTTCTTGGCAATATCAAAAAGTTCTGGTCCAGTTACTGTTGGTTGATAAGCCACTCCGATTTCATCCAATATTTTCTGGTTGAACCACTGTATCCCGTTATAAACAACTCGAACTGGAATAGCATAAGGAACGTCTTTTATCTTGGTAACCGAAAGAAGACCTTCAGGATAATCATTGGGATAATCTTCCAAGGGTTTTTCTGCTAAATATTTATCCAACGGTTCGAGGAAATTGGCTACCCGGGGCACAAACCAGGGATCAAGAACATGGATGATATCTTCTTCAGTTCGGTTGAGAGGACCAAGAAGATTCAGCTTTTCCTGGGTTTTTGGGTTAGGGTAGGTTTGGTAAACGACTTTCACATTAGGATGAAGAGCTTCAAATTCTTCAATCAAATTATCCCCTTTAGCGCTTGGTTCTTGAGATGAGGCAGCATTTAAATGGACTTGATGTCCAATAATAATCAGCTCGATTTTATCCTGAGCGATTGCTCCAAACGAAACACTGAATATCACAACCAAAGCAACCAACATATAATGTAAAATTTTACTGTTATGCATCATTAATCCTTCCTTTCCTTGATCTGAATACCGTGAAACAAAACGGTATTATCACAATAACTCTTAAAATGCTCTTCTCATCAACTATTTACCTAAACACCCCCTTCCCAGTTATTTTCGTATTACTTACCCTCCTTGAAAAACCAACCCTCATTCCGAATAGCAAAAAAGGATTAAATATAAAATTTTCTTTCTATTGACTGATTCGAGGGATAAATGCACCCTGCTCTGCTAAGACTTTTTGCAATTTTTTCGTATCAACTTTTTTAGGGATAACACCATCTTGAATAGATATGGCAGCAGCTGTTCCCGCTGCTTCGCCCATACCAAAGCAAAAAGGCATTACCCGAATGGCACCGAGAGCCTCATGAGTTGCCGATACGCATCGTCCTGCTACCAAAAGATTATCAACTTTGAGAGGAAGCAAACATCGATAGGGAATTTCGTAATGGTGTCCTCGGGGTGGTTCAAATAAACCAAAAGAACCAGCTGGATCATGAATATCAACCGGGAACCCAGCGGCAACTACACAGTCATCGAAAGGAACACAATTATAGACATCTTCCACTTTTAATACATATTCACCCTGGATACGTCGACTTTCTCTGACACCAACTTGATCGGCTACTTCGACGACTTCAGCGTTATCACACCCTGGAATAAAACGGCGCATGAATTCCAAGGCTTCAAAAACTTGCCTTTGTCCTTCCATATGAGCCCGGGTCAAATCCTCAACGTTGGTACCGTCAACCCCCAGCATCCTGGTGTGATTGATGAGCCATTCGTCCCATCGGGTGGTTTGATAAAGACCGATCCGGTCGTGTGGGACTGAGTAATTCATTTCTATTCTGCCTTTTTTGATGATCTCTAAGAAACCATCTTCATCTTTTCCCACCGGGTAACTTTTTCGAACAAAAGTGATCAGCTTTTGAGAATCGACATTCCCAATTCGAAAGAAAAGCGACGACGGCTGCATTTTTTTATCCAAGTCTCTTCCTTTTTCCATGGGAACTCCACTTTGGGCGGCAACATCACCATCACCGGTACAATCTATATATCTTTGAGCTCGAATTGCCTGTATTCCTGATTTGTTGGCAATAAAAGCCTCTCGAATGCTGGACGCTTCGCCGGCAGATGAAACCTGGGTTCCTAAAAATCGAGAATAGAGTTTTAATCTGACTCCAGCTTCCTGACATAACTCAAAAGCAACCAATTTGAAGACATTGGGATCAAAAGGGGTCACGTGGTCATGTCCGATTTGATGAAAACTAGAATAGGGACTGGAAGCTGGTATGTTGGCAGGATGGATAGCTCCTCCCTTTTTCTCCATTCTGCGAACCACTTCATCAAAAATCCCCTTTACAATTTGGTCCTTGCCATCGCTACTGAAGCAAGTCATAAATGGCCCAACCAGCCCAATTGTTGCCATGCCTCCTAAGTTGCCGCTATTTTCAACCAGAGTTGTTTTCACTCCCTTTCTGGCTGAGGCCAGTGCACTGGCAAGACCAGCCGTGCCACCTCCAACCACTAATACATCGGTTTCTTCTACAACGGCTTGCTGAGTATATGTAACCTTTTCCATGAATACTCCCTCCAGATATATGAAATATTTTCTCTTTGTCTATTGCTTGACTGCTCCAAAACTCATCCCTTTGATCAAATAACTTTGTACCATCCAGGTAAGAATCAACATGGGAATAAGGTGAATCACCGCCGCTGCCAATAACATTCCCCACTCAACTCCCATGAAAGATCCCATAAATTCAGATAAAATGAGCGGTGCGGTGGCCGCTCTTCTACTGGTAAAAATAAAGGCAAATAAGTACTCATTCCAAGCGAAGATTGCGGTGAAAATAACCGCTGCCACAATACCTGGTGCCGATAGCGGAATCGTGATCTTTAAAAAGGCCTGAAACCTTGAACATCCATCGATGAGCGCTGCCTCTTCTAAGGCGACCGGTACATCATCAACAAAGGTCTTCATCAGCAACGTGGTAATGCTCACCATGAAGGCAGCATAGAGCATGATGAGAGTGATATGTTTATCAACTAAACCAAAAGTATTAAAAATTGGAAATAATGGTATGACCACAATTATGGGAGGAATCATTCTGATGATAATCGTAAATAGGGTTGACATCCTCACCAGGCGGTGAGAAAAACGAGAAAAAGCGTAAGCTCCGAATATCGAACAAAGAATCACCACCAAAGCTGTTCCAGAAGTCACGATAAGGCTATTCACCAAATTGCCGAAATATTGTGGCCAATCTTTGACCAGTTCCTGATAATTGGTGAGAGAGTAAAAAGGACCAAAAAATCTTGGCGGGAAATCCCAGATATGGAGGGGCATTTTTAATGAGCCTATGATCGCATTGACAATGGGAAAGAAAGCCCACATTACCACAATGGCTAACAAAATGCCGGGAAGAATTTTTTCTATGAGCAAGTTTCTTCTCTTGTGGGTTATCATTTTTTTTCACTCCTTGCCATCGAAATCGGGTGGGTTTTAATATATCTTTTCATACATCCCTTTATAGATCCTTCTCACTAAAGGAATCGAAATCAATATGGTTACTATTAGCATGATGGTAGTTGTGGCTGCTCCCCTTCCGAATTCATAATACCGAAAGGTTTGGCGATAAAGATAAATGGGCAAAATCTCCGTTCCTCCTGCTGGACCACCCTCAGTGAGAATCCAGATTATCCCAAATTCTCGAAGAGCAAAAATTATCCTAAAGGTTAAACCAACCAATAGAGCGGGTTTGATCAGTTGAAACACTACGAATCGAAAGGTTTGTATGCGATTTGCCCCATCGATTTTTGAAGCCTCGATCACTTCCTGGGGCATGGCGGTCAGGGCTGAATAGGCAATAATCATTATAAAAGGGAAATTTTTCCAAACTGTAACAATGATGATGCCAATAAAAGAGGAAGTTACCGTCCCAAACCAGGCAATTGGTCCCAAACCAAGGAAAGAAAGAGCATAATTTACAAATCCGTAGCTCGGATCAAGCATATATCTCCACATAACACACGCTACAACTTCGCTGATGCAATAAGGGGCGATAAGCAATGAAACCCAAAGTTTTTGGAGGGGAAACTTTCGGTTCAATAACAAAGCGCTTCCCAATCCAATGATAAATTCTAAAGCGACGACCACTACCACAAAAATTAAATTATTTGCTAAAGCATTCTTGAAAAACCGATCTCGAATAATTTGAATATAATTTTGGATATCGTTAAAAATCGGAACATTACCTGGCGTATATTGGGTAAAACTTAAAATAATCGCCCATATCCCAGGGATAACGATAACCACCACCAACAACGCTATGATAGGAACCAGCATTAACATCGAAATATTCAATCTTGACTTTATTCTCATCAATCATTCTCACCCACCCTGTTCTTTTCTTTCCACAATCAATCGAAGCATGCTCTGTGACATCATTGGCCAAGAATCCTTTAAATAGATTCTAAAGATGGTACTTTCAACTTGGTTTTCCTATCTCCTGCTAATGGAAAAACCATTTTAATTCAACTCTCTTCTCCTGACTATTCTAATTTTTTACAGGTTTCACCTATAACCAGCTCGGTTGAAAGAGTGATATCCATGCGAGATCCAACTAAATTGTTCAAAATATCATAAAGTAACCGTGCTGCTACCCGACCGATATTTCTTTCGCCAATTTTTATTCGGGTTACACTTTTAGTAAATAACGAATTAAAATCTTCCCCTCGATATCCGGCTATGGAAATATCATCAGGAACTCGAATTTTTCTCTCTTGAAGGTAGCGAAAAACGCCAGCCATCATATTCATATCGGTGACTAAAACTGCCGTAGGCTGTTCCTTAAAAGTTAGTATTTTCTCCATTCCCCAGTACCCACCTTGAGTCGGATCGCCTTTTTCTTCAATAATCAGCTTGGGATCGACTTCTATTCCATGGTTTTTTAATGAATCTTGGAATCCTAATAATTTATCGTGAAAAGAATAAAACTCAAGGGGGCCACTGATAAGAGCGATTTTGGTATGACCCAGACTGATTAGATAGTCGGTTAGTTTATACAAACCACCATAATTATCAACCAAAACCCGATAAGGTGCCGATTGGTATCTCCCAATCGTAACCAGCAGATGACCTTTTAAAATCAGATCTTTTATCAATTGTTCACGAACCGGTATCCCAGCAATAATAATTCCATCAACTATCTTCTGATTGCCATAAAAAGAAAAACTCTTCTTTTCTCTGATTTTTTGATGATCAGCATATTTGATGGTTTTGAGTAGTAAGCTTTCACGATGTTCGTCAACAATTTCTCCAATGCCTTTGAGTATTTCAAATAAAAGGAAATTGTCGAACAAGGATCCGTAGTAGGATTCAGAAATAAGAGCTCCAACAATGCCCAAGCGCTCGCTGTGACTCCCGAGCCGCTTGGCAAATTCACTGGGTGAAAAGTTCAGCTGCTCGATAGCTTTTAAAACCTTTTGACGGGTTTCGGGAGCAACCCAGGATTTGTTGTTGAGAACCCTCGAGACAGTTGCTTTGGAAACTCCAGCTCTTTTGGCTACCTCTTCAATAGTTATTCTCATAATATTGCCTGTAATATTCTGTTATATTCTCTGAAACCGCTTTTAGTCATTTTTTTATTGTAAGCTTTCTGAAAAAAAAATCAAGGTTAGGTTGAAGTCGGTTTTTATAAAGAAAATTTTAGGAAGGTAGACATTCAAGCCATTTGGTAGCACTAGATGAAGATTAAAGCAAAGATTCGACATGCCATGGCATGTCGCTACATTAAATGAAGATCTGGCTAGGTTAATCCTGCCTGTGGATTTACAGGGTAAATTACTAAAGATCTTTGGTTGCAACTGGTGCGAGAGAGGGGAGTTGAACCCCTACGGATTTCTCCACTGGATCCTAAGTCCAGCGCGTCTGCCATTCCGCCACTCTCGCACTTTTTTCCTGAATTATTATACTAATTTTTTTTCAATCAGCAATTCGGCAATTTGTATAGAGTTAAGAGCTGCTCCTTTACGGATTTGATCGCCAACTACCCAGAAATTCAATCCGTTGGGGCAAGAAATGTCTTCACGAATTCGCCCAACATAACAGTTATCTTTTCCAGAAACTAACCAGGGCATGGGATAAACTCGATTGGCCGGATCGTCCTGAACGGTCACCCCTGGAAAAGCAGAAAGAAGTTCGATAGCCTTATCTCGAGTGATCTTCTTTTCAGTTTCAATATTCACCGATACCGAATGAGCACGGAGCACTGGAACCCGGACGCAGGTTGCCGTCAGTTGTATATCAGGCTCACCCATGATTTTTTGAGTTTCCCAAACCATTTTCATTTCCTCTTTGCTATAAAAATTATCCAGAAATACGTCGATCTGAGGAATAAGATTAAAAGCAATTTGGTAGGGAAAAACTCCGGCTACCATCTCTCGACCAAAAGCATACTCTTTCACTTGGTCTTCTAATTCCTGCATTGCCTTGGCACCAGCACCGGAAGCAGCTTGATAGCTTG
>Ga0334889_1004976_pt1 | contig 11415 bp, 10 predicted proteins | sample GraSluR1_MG_2_FD_207222 | JGI IMG/M metagenome (GOLD analysis project Ga0334889, IMG submission 207222) | Sludge microbial communities from methane-producing bioreactor in Wageningen University, Netherlands - Granular Sludge_8_08-R1 | ecosystem: Engineered > Bioreactor > Anaerobic > Unclassified... | reverse complement strand
AGGAGAGCGGCTGCCGTACTGTGGACGAATTACAGCGCCTGACGTATAATGTAGCTGGCTTTAGCGAGGAAATTCACCGGCGCAACCGCCAGCTCAAAGATTTCTTGTATGCAAAACTCTATCGCCATCCGCGCGTCATTCGGATGGCTGTTAAAGCAGAAAGAACCATCACGGAGCTTTTCAACGCCTATCTTTCCGAACCCACAATCCTGCCCTGGCACATCCAGGAGCAGATCGAAGAGCGTGGTCTGGAACAAACCGTGGGCGATTACATCGCCGGCATGACCGACCGCTTCGCTGTTGAAGAATATGACCGGCTCTTCAACCCCTTGTCATTACCATGACATTGAGCATTCAACTGGCCGTGAGGCCCTCAGTTTAGCAGCTTACAAATGGAGTAAGACATGCAAGAAGTTTCATATTTAACCGCCGAAGGCGCTCGCCGCCTGAAAGAAGAACTTGAACACCTGAAAACCGATGCCCGCGAAGACCTCGCCCGGCGTCTGCGCATCGCCATCGAGCAGGGGGACCTGTCCGAAAACGCAGACTACACCGCCGCCAAAGAAGAGCAGGCATTTCTGGAAGGCCGCATCCTGGAACTGGAAGCCACGGTGAAAAACGCCCAGATCATTGACGAGATGAAAGTGAACAAGAACGTGGTCAGCATTGGCAGTCATGTCACCGTCAAGGAAGACGGCTACCCCGAAGAGACTTATTTCATGGTCGGCCCCAAAGAAGCGGATCCGGTCAATGGCCGCATCTCGTATAAATCCCCGATCGGCGAAGCCCTCCTCGGCCATAAAAAAGGCGACGTTATCAGAATTGAAACCCCCGATGGTGATATTCAACTAACCATCGTCGAGATCAGCTAATTTGCAGGAGAATACCATGCACACAGTCGAAATCAAGCCAGGCATCTTCTGGGTGGGCGTCAATGACCATCAAACCGATTACTTCGAAGGCCTCTGGCCGATCATCGATGAGGGCATTTCTTATAATTCATACCTGATCAAGGATGAGAAAAACGCCATCATCGACCTGGCCAAAGAATTGACCACCGAAGAACTTTTTAACCAAATCCAGGAAAAGATCAGCCTTTCTGACCTCGATTATCTGGTCATCAATCACATCGAGCCAGACCACTCCGGTGCAATTCCAGCGCTACTGAAGCTTGCCCCCAACCTCACCCTGGTTGGCACCCAAAAGACGCAAAATATGCTCACATGCTTTTACGGGATCGAAACTGAGAAATTTTTGGTTGCCAATGATGGCGACGAACTTTCACTGGGCAGACACACCTTGAAATTCATCAGCACTCCCAACGTGCATTGGCCCGAAACCATGATGACCTACGAAACCAGCGAACAAATCCTCTTTAGCTGTGATGCCTTTGGCTCCTATGGCGCTTTGCAGGGCGGCATCTTTGACGATGAAGTCCAGAACAAGGATTTTTACATTCAGGAAGCCCAGCGCTACTACGCCAATATCGTCAGTCTGTTCAAGAAAGCTGTCATCAGCGCCATTAAAAAACTGGCCGATCTGCCGGTCAAGATCATTGCCCCCTCCCACGGCCTCGTGTGGCGCAAAAACCCCGGTGAGATCGTCGAACTATATAAGCAGTGGTCCGAATACTGCATCAGCAGTTTTCCCCGCCCTGCCGGCATCGTCATGCTGGTCGGCTCCATGTATGGCAACACCCAACAGCTCGCCGAGGCAGTCGCCCAGGGAATAGCTGACGACAACGTTCCCCTGAAAATGATCGACGTCCTCCGCACCCATGCCAGCCACATCCTCTCGGATGTGATGGTGAACGAAGGTCTCATCATCGGCGCCCCCACCTATGAAGGCGTACTCTACCCCCCGATGGCCCACACCCTCAGTGAACTGGCGCACAAGCGCTTTGCCAGCGAACGCACCGTGGCCCGCTTTGGCAGCTACGGCTGGAACGCTGGCGGCTTGCGTGAATTCGACACCATCACCGCCTGCCTGCGTTGGGAGATCTTTGACACCCTCGAGTTCTGCGGCGGCGCAACCGATGATGAACTGGCAAAAGCCCGTGCCTTCGGCGCAGCCTACGCCCGCCTCATCAAGCAAAAATCTTCCTGACCCAAACACACAATAGAAAAACTTCCGCAGGAAATTGCTGCGGAAGTCTTTTGTTTTTCCTAATCCCTATTCCCGAATCCCCAAATACCCGCCCAATAAAAAAAGCTCCCCATGTAAATGAGGAGCTTTTGAACTTCAATCATTCGTGTACCAGGCGCTATTCCTTCGGCCACACCGCCAATTCAATCGTGATATGGTCGAAATAACTCTTATCGGGCAGCGCCCCGGAAGCATATTCCATATCCACCACCCGGGCGGCCAGCAGCAGAGTCGCCGTCTCCAGGTCCACCTGGTCGCCAATCCTGGCCATGACCGGGTCACCTTTAGCAGACAACTTCTGGCGCAGTTCACTATCCCCAAAACCGTTTTCGCTCATGATGACCTTCGTCACGGTTTGAATGTCATTCTTGTCAAATAACCACACCTCTAGCGCAGTCACCTTCTTGGGATCCCCAACGCCAATCGTCTCTGACACACCAACGCCGCACTCACCCAGGAACTCACCTGCCGGTGAATCAATGCTGAACGAATCGTCATAAAAATTATTCCCCAGCTTGTATGTCGTCATGAACTGGGCAATCGGTACATCGTATCCATCCGCAGCAAAATCGGTTTTGTCTGCTTCCCGATTCATGCGCTGTGATTCAGACATCGCTGTTGGCTTGTCTGACTTGCCGCCTTTTTTGCGGATCAGCAGGAAAAACACCAGCCCGCCAACCACCACCAGGCCGAGGCCGCACACCGAAATGATCAACAGCCGCAGATTAATCCCGCCTTTTTCCGCCGGCGTTTCATCACCGGCAGGCAGCACGTCAGAGATATCAGCAGTCACCAATTCAGCAAAGGTATTGACTAACTGCACATCCATTTCCGGGTCTGTGCGCAACTGATTCAGAACTGCTTCGCCACCTTCTCCCAGTGAATCCCAACGGGCCAGGGCCTTATCAATATCCCTTGTTTTCTCAAAAGACTGGATCGTCATCTTCAGCCATTCGGTTTGCAAATCACTCCGCAAATGCCGGGCTTCGCCGTCAACATAGGACACCGGCCACAGACCCCAGCCAATGGCAAACCAGCCAATCAGCAGGCCGATTACAAGACCAACACCAGCCGGAATCAAGTTTTCCTTCGTTAAATATTGCTTTATTTTATCCATGACCAATGCTCCTCGTCTCATCCATTTTTGCCCGGTGCAGGTGTGTAAACATACACACTTGATTCTATTTTAGAACAAATTTCACAATTACGCAACCAGACAGGAAATAATGTTCAAACAAAAAACATCCACAACATGCTCTGCTGTGGATGTTGCAAGGACTATGCCTGTTCTTTTTGGATCTGCCGGACTTGTTCAAGCAAAAATGCCTCTTCGCAATCCAGACATTGTACTTCCCGCTTGTTCTGGATGACCAGCATTCCTTTACAATTTGGGCACGGCTCAGGGATGGGCATCTTCCAGGAAGTGAAGTCGCATTCCGGGTAATTGGAACAGCCATAGAACACCCGCCCTTTGCGTGTTCGGCGCTTGACAATTTCGCCGTCATCGCATTTGGGGCAATGCACGCCGATCTTCTCCAGCCATGGCTCTGTGTAGCGGCATTCCGGGAAATTGCTGCAACTGATGAATTTACCAAACCGTCCCCAGCGGATCACCAGATCATGCCCGCATTTGGGGCAATCGCGGCCAACTTTTTCAAGCTCGGCTTTCGTCTCTGGCATTTCTTTACGGGCATGTTCCAGTTCTGGTGAAAACTTGTCATAAAACTCAGAAACGACCTGCACCCATTCCTTCTCACCGCCAGCGATGCCATCCAGTTCCTCTTCCATGCTCGCCGAAAATCCTGTGTTGATAATATCTTCAAAATATTGCACCAGCAAATCATTCACCAAAATCCCCGTCTCAGTCGGGAACAGGCGCTTGTTTTCTTTGTAGGCATAGCCGCGATCCTGAATTGTTGACAAAATCGAAGCGTATGTCGACGGGCGGCCAATACCGTGCTCTTCCAGCGTCGCAACCAGACTGGCATCGGTAAAACGCGCCGGAGGCTGAGTAAAATGCTGTTCAGGGATCAGGTTGATCAGATTTTGGCGTTGTCCCTCTTCCAGGCCGGAAGGAATTTCATCATATCCGTTTCCATTGTCATTTTCATTTTCCGACTTGTCGTCACTCTTTACATCGGCAAATACTACCAGGAAACCGGCAAACCGCATCGTCGAACCCGAAGTGCGCAGTTTATACTGATGCGCTGCCCCATCTGCGTCAATTTCGATGGTCAGGGTATCAAAAACTGCCGGGGCCATTTGCGAAGCCATAAAGCCCTGCCAGATCAACTGGTACAAGCGGTACTGGTCACGCGTCAAGTGACCTTTGATTGCTTTTGGCTCTCGCAGCACCGAGGTCGGGCGGATCGCTTCATGTGCTTCCTGCGCCGATTTGGCGCTCGTCTTAAAAATATTCGGCTTCTCAGGCACATATGCTTTGCCATAATGGTCAAGAATATATTTTCGTGCCTGTCCGGCAGCTTCCTTGGCGATATTCGTCGAATCAGTACGCATATAGGTAATCAAACCCGTTTGGCCGCCATCCCCCACATCAATCCCCTCGTACAATTGCTGGGCCAGCGCCATCGTGCGTTTGGCAGTGTAACCCAAACGACGTGAAGCTTGCTGCTGCAAGGTACTGGTGATGAACGGCGCATTAGGATTACGATTGCGCACCCCGCGTTTGATCTTCGCAATCTCGTACTTTGCCGCTTCCATGTCCTTGAGGATGTCCTGGATCGATTCCTCCGTGGGCAGGGAAGCCTCTTCTCCATCAATCCGCGTCAACCGCGCAAGATAATCTTCTTTACCGCCTTCTGCGCGCAGCTTCGCCTTGATCGTCCAGTATTCCACCGGCTCAAAGGCATCAATTTCCCGCTCGCGCTCCACCACCAGCCGCAGGGCAACCGATTGCACGCGCCCCGCCGAAAGCCGGCTGCGCACTTTCTGCCACAACAACGGGCTGATCCCATACCCCACCAGCCGGTCCAGAATGCGGCGCGCCTGCTGCGCATCCACCATCTGCATATCCAGCTCTTTGGGATGATTGAAAGACTCTTCAATCGCATTCTTGGTAATCTCGTGGAATACCACCCGTTTGGTACGTTCCGGCTCCATTTCAGCGGCTTCCAGCAAATGCCAGGCAATCGCCTCACCTTCGCGGTCAGGGTCAGTCGCCAGGTAAATTTCCTCCGCCTTTTTCGCGTCCGCTTTCAATTCTTTTACAATCGGGCGTTTTTCATTCGGCACACGGTACTTGGGCGTGAAATCATTTTCCACATCCACTGACAGGGAAGAGCGCAGCAAATCGCGCACATGCCCCACCGATGCCTTAACCGTATAACCCTTGCCCAAAAACCGCCCCACGGTACGCGCCTTGGCTGGCGATTCAACAATCACCAGTTTCCCGCTGCGTTTTGCCCGGCTGCGCTCTTTCTTCGGCGGCGGTGTCATTCCCTTATGTGCCTCCGTATTCCCGATGCGCACCATTCTGGTACCGCATTCCGGGCAGGTGCCGCGGGTAATCGGCGCGCCTGAAACATTAAAATCAGGCTTCAGATTCTCCATTTCACGTTTTTCTTTACATTTTACGCAATATGCTTCCAAGCTATTCTCCTACAAATAACGCTTCCAGTCTGATGTTTTGAAAGCATTGACCAATTCACGAACCTTCTGGGCATCACGGCGAGGACAAATCAGAATAACATCCCCTGTGTCCACCACAATGTGATCCCGTACGCCGATCGTCACAATTGCACGATCCGTAGCGTTGCCAAAAATTAGTGATGATTCCGTTTCCAGGCCATAGTGCCTGGTTTGAACAACGATATTTCCATTTTCATCAGCAGGCAGAACGTCAAATAACGAGTCCCAACTGCCCACATCATTCCAGCCCAAATTTGCCGCAGGCAGCACCGCCACCTGGGCAGCATGTTCCATAATACCATAATCAATCGTCTGGGGCTGAATCGTCGGCCACACTTCCTGCAGCGCCATGTTTTCCGTATGCGCTTCCCAGGTCTCTGAAATTTCAGCCAGTTTACCAGCCAAATCAGGCATTAAGCCGCGAATCTCTTCCAGAATCCGGTCAACCCGCCAGATAAACATCCCCGAATTCCAGTAATGGTCACCACTGGCAATCATTTCTTCAGCTTTTTCAGCATCGGGCTTTTCTTTAAAGCGCAGGGCATGGTATGCGGTCACCCCGCGAAATTTCCCCAACTCCTGGCCGCTTTGCACATACCCATATCCAGTTGCCGGATAAGTCGGTACAATCCCCAGCGTGACCAGATTGCCGCGTTGGGCCACATCATTGGCCGCCAGCAGCAAATTCTGGAACATGGGAATATCTTCAATATAATGATCCGCTGTCAGGATCGCCATCGTTGCTTCGGGATCCCGGCGGATCAATTCAATCGCCGCCAGGCCAACCACAGAAGCCGTGCCACGCGGCATCGGCTCCAGCAGGTAATTTTCTGTTGGAATTTCCGGGCATTGTTTCTGCAAACCGGCGGCCTGTTCCGCTACGGTTACCACCAGAATCCTCTCCGCCGGAAAAAGGCCCTCAAGACGGTCAACCGCCAGTTGAAACATGGTGCGGTCGCCAACCAATCGGAGCATTTGCTTCGGGGTTTCCCTGCGCGAAAGCGGCCACAATCGCGTTCCGCCGCCGCCGGCCATGATCACTGCATAAAAATGATTTGACATGTTAGTCCTCACTCCTGTTTCCAGTTTCATAGACAGCCCGCACTTCACGCGCCATCACATACTGCATACCGCCTACCTGGCGTACTACCCCTTTCAATTCCAGCATCGTCAACGCCGCTGATACTTTCTGTACCGAATACCCTGCCGCCCGGCTCAACTCATCCACGTGAACAGGCTCAGTCCGCAGGATTTCAATCAACTTTGCTTCCACTTCATCCGATGGGATCACGTGCCGGGCAGCCCGGTATTCCTGAATTTGCTGCAAATTCAGGGCTTCCAGCACATCCTTCGGCTGCAGCAAAGGCCTTGCCCCATCCTGAATCAACTGGTTTGTACCAATGCTTTGCGGAGCATGCACATTTCCCGGGATAGCGAATACATCCCGCCCCTGATCTGCTGCGAATTTTGCCGTGATCAACGCCCCGCTTTTCTTCCCTGCCTCCACCACGATCACCGCCAGCGAAAGCCCGGAGATAATCCGGTTACGGGGCGGAAAATTAACGCCCTCCGGCGGGGTACCGGGCGCATAATCGCTGATTACCGCGCCATTCGCACAGATTTCATCGGCCAGATTACGGTGTTCAGGCGGATAAATGTGGTCCACGCCACTCCCCAATACAGCAATGCTGCGTCCGCCAGCCGCCAGGGCCGCCTTATGCGCCAGCCCATCCACGCCGCGAGCCAGACCGCTCACCACCGTGATCCCGTTGCCTGCCAGGTATCCCGCCAATTCTTCTGCCATCTGGCGGCCGTACGCTGTCACCCGCCGCGTGCCCACAATCGCCACGGCCCACTCATCTTCCAGCGTCAAATCGCCGCGCACATACAATACCGGCGGCGGCTGGTCAATTTCTTTTAAACGTCGGGGGTATTCCTTGCTTTCCCAGGTGAGTATCTGGATGTTTTTGGAGAGGATCTTCTCCAATTCAGCTTCGAGATCCACTTTGCCGCGTACGCGTACCAGGTTCTCGATCACCTTGCTGCTCAATCCGGCGGCTTGAAAGGCCTCAGGCGGTGATTGCCACGCAATTTCCAGACTGCCAAAATAGTTTAACAACCCCTGCAAACGAACAGACCCAATTCCCTTGACCAGATTAAACCCCAACCAGTATGCTCTTGGATCCATACTTCCCCGCTAATACCAGTCCATTGGACGGACAATCATCTTTCCGTTATCCGTGTCAATTTCCAGCACAACCGCATCAATAGCAGGCAGCAGCAATTCCTGTCCTTCCGCTGTGTGCACCACATACACATCATTCGCGCCAGTCACCAGCACCTGCTCCAGCACGCCCAATTCTTGCCCGGCCTCATCCTCTACCCGCAAACCAATCAATTCATGGTGATAAAATTCGCCCTCTGGCAGTTCCGGCAGCGCATCTGCCTGCACGTACACCATCTGATTACGGTATTCACCGGCCTCTTCTCTCGTCTCCACGCCAGCAAGACTGATCAAAAGTTCCGGGTCATGGCGGCGTAGTGCCACAATCTCAACAGGCTGGTGGGCTTCTCCCACCAATACCACTTTCCCCGGCAGCAGTCGCTCAGGAAAATCAGTGAGCACATCCATCAATATTTCACCATAAATGCCGTGCGGGCGGCGCAGCTTGCCAACCACCAGGAACAAAGGCTCGCCCTCACCGGGCGAGCCTGTTTCATTCTTTTTCCGGCCAGGTGACATCCTTCGATGTCTACTCATCGCGGCTCCGAAATCTCCAGATTGACTTGTTTTCCTTCATGAGCAGCGGCTACACGCAATAATACGCGCGTTGAATTTGCCACGCGCCCGCCTTTGCCAATTACTCTGCCCATGTCATTCTTCGAGACATGTAATTCCAGGTATACGCGGTTTCCAGAACGACGTTCTTTAACACGTACTTCAGCAGGACTATCTACCAGCGAACACGCTATATATTCAACCAGTTCTTTCACGGTACATCCTTTCCCTGATCGCCAATCAAATCAACAGACAAAACAGATTCAGCAATTATGCTGCAGGGGCATCCCGGCGAGTGCGGGGATCGACGTTGCGTTCCTCGTAGAGTTTTTCGGCTTCTGCAACCAAAATTTCAACATCTTCACCAGCCTTGAAGCGCTCATAGCGTTCCGGCAGACCAACGGTGTTGAAAAGTTTCACGACGGAGTCGCTCGGCTGGGCGCCTTTGCTCATCCAATCGTAAATCCGGTCTTCCTTGAGCACGATTGTGGAAGGCTCCGTGCGGGGGTTGTAATGTCCCAAAATTTCAAGAAATCGCCCGTCGCGGGGGGATTCTTTGTCAGCCGCTACCACACGATAGCTGGCCTGATGGCGTGAGCCTGTCCGACGTAATCGAATACGAACCATGGTACCTTTACTCCTTCTTATCTAGTATCAAAATTTGACAAACAGTGTCACCTTTGGTTTTCTGCTCTGACGAGGGGCGGCGTTGAAGGGGACGCCTGCCAAACCATCAAACTTTCAGGTTATCCAAATAAACCGGCCAGACCGCGTCCGCCCGTTTTTTTGATCTTTTTCATCATCGTCTGCATCTCGCGAAACTGTTTCAGCAGACGGTTGACATCCTGTACATCTGTGCCTGAACCGGCAGCAATCCTGCGCCTCCGGCTGGCATTCAATATGCGCGGGTCGCGGCGCTCGGCAATCGTCATTGAATTGAGAATTGCCTCGCTCTGCCTGAGCTGCCATTCAGCATCCTGCGGATCAATCTGCCGGGCGGCTGCACCCATCCCGCCAGGGAGCATATCCATCACCTGCGATAAAGGACCCATCTTGCGCATCTGGCGCAATTGATCCTGAAAATCTTCCAGAGTAATCTTACCAGATAACATGCGTTCCGCGGTAGCCATTGCTTCATCCTGGTCAAGGTTAGCCTCTGCTTTTTCAATCAGGCCAATCATATCACCCATTCCGAGGATGCGTGATGCCAGCCGCCCTGGATCGTATGTTTCCAAAGCATCGGTGCGTTCACCCGTGCCAAGGAACTTGATCGGCACCCCGGTCACACTGCGGATCGAAATCGCTGCACCGCCGCGAGAATCACCATCCATCTTGGTCAGGATCAGGCCGGTCAGCGACACTGCATCGCGGAATCCTTCCGCAATCCCCAGTGCTTCCTGACCGATCATCGCATCAATTACCAGCAAAATTTCAGCAGCCGGCAGCCTGGCCTGCATCGAGCGCAGCTCCGTCATCAAATCCTCGGCAAGCTGTGAACGACCAGCCGTATCAATGATCACCACCGAAGTGCCGTCTTTTTGTGCCTGTTTGTACGCTTCCTGAGCCAGTTTGACGGGCGCAGCACCCTCGCGGGTGTACACCGGTACGCCAACCTGCTCGCCCAGCATTTGCAGCTGCTTAATCGCTGCCGGACGGTAGGGGTCGGCCGCGGCCAGCAGCACACGTTCGCCCTGCCCACGCAGCAAGCGGGCCAACTTCGCCGCCGCCGTCGTTTTACCAGAGCCTTGCAAACCCACCAGCAGGATCACATGCGGTTTGGCCCCGCTCAAATCCAGTTTGGCGGGTTCCCCCAGCGTGGCAATCAATTCTTCGTTGACGATCTTGATCACCTGCTGCGCGGGGTTTAACGCCCGCGACACTTCATGACCAATAGCGCGTTCCCGCACCCGCTTCACAAAATCTTTGACCACACTGTAATGAACGTCCGCTTCCAGCAGCGCCATCCGCACTTCGCGCATCGCAGCATCAACATCCGCCTCCGAGAGTTTTCCCCGGCGGCGCAGGTTTTGGAAGACGTCATTCAGTCGATTGCTAAGTGATTCAAACACAAGACTCTCTTCTTTTCATGAGAATAGACACCATACAGCCCTTTGCAAAACAGGGCTGATGCGCACGTGATTTTAGCTTGAATAACACAAACGGTCAAGGGATATCTCCCTGTTTCCCGATTACCGGATTGACGAATTACCAAATTGACTAATCCCTGATCTCCTACTATAATTTTTCTGACCATTTCACCACTCATCCATTTCACCGCGCGCTTCCACGAAAAAAGGATCTGCCCCATGAAAAATATTCCCTCCATTGGTGTACAAATTGCTGATATTCTCCTTCCCAAAAAGACGATTGACCCCGGAAAATGGGCGGTCATCGCCTGCGACCAGTTCACCTCCGAACCGGAATACTGGCACGCCGTCGAAAAGCATGTCGGCGATTCCCCCTCCACCCTCAACCTCATCCTCCCGGAGGTCTATCTTGAAAAAGCGGACACCCGCGATCGTGCCCGGATCACCCAGCGGACCATGCAGGAATATCTGGATGGGGGGTTACTTGAATCCCGCGAAGGCTTCATCCTGGTGCGCCGCACCGTCGAAGGCAAAACCCGCCACGGCCTGATGCTCGCCCTCGATCTGGAACGCTATGACTTCAACAAAGGCTCGCACAGCCTGATCCGCGCCACCGAAGGCACCATCGTTGACCGTCTGCCCCCGCGCATCAAGATCCGTGAAGGCGCTGCCCTCGAACTGCCCCATATCCTCGTCCTGATTGACGATCCACAGCGCACCGTCATCGAACCCCTCGCCGCCAACACCGGCCAGCTC
>Ga0334889_1004969_pt1 | contig 11429 bp, 11 predicted proteins | sample GraSluR1_MG_2_FD_207222 | JGI IMG/M metagenome (GOLD analysis project Ga0334889, IMG submission 207222) | Sludge microbial communities from methane-producing bioreactor in Wageningen University, Netherlands - Granular Sludge_8_08-R1 | ecosystem: Engineered > Bioreactor > Anaerobic > Unclassified... | reverse complement strand
CATAGGCCTGAGCATCTTTTTGAAATACCTCTTTTTATTCATTCTATTGCCCCTGAATATCATTTGTATTTGCGCCATCACTCTGAAGTTGAAACAGAAACAGTTCTCTATGCAATAAAATAGAATAAATATATTATTATATGAATATTCCATAAGGAGGAGTTGCTTTGTTTCTTAAGAAAAAAAACGCAATAGTAACTGGCGCGTCGCGCGGAATTGGCAGAGCAATCGCTATTCGATTTGCGGAAAACGGAGCCTCTCTTGTTATAGCAGCGGAGCGAAACGAAAAACGCCTTGAGGAAACTGCAGAAGAGTGCGTTAAGAGTGGCGTTCAAGTGCGCACTTTTCTCGGTGATTTAGCGTTACCCGAGACGTCACGGCGTATTCTGGATCTGGCTCTTGACTCGTTCGGGACTGTGGATGTACTTGCAAATTCCGCAGGAATGATTACAAGAACGCCGGTGGAGTCGCTCTCGCCGGAGGAGTGGCAGCGGGTGATGGATGTCAACTTGAGCGGAATTTTCTACATGTGCCAGGCAGTCCTTCCAATAATGAGGGAAAAAAGAAGTGGAAAGATTATCAACATCTCTTCCCAGATGGCGCGGATTCCGCATCCCAGCGCTTCCCCGAGCTACGAAGCCTCCAAGGCGGGGATTCTGGCCTTGAACCGTCACTTGGCGTTTCACTATGCCAAGTACAACATCAACGTCAACGCGATTGCCCCCGGCTCCATCGACACCGACATGCCTAAAAGCATGACACCTGAGGCGAGAGAGAAGCTGCGCAACGGAATTCCGCTCCTGCGCTTGGGCGAGCCAGAGGAAGTGGGAGACTGCGCGCTCTTTCTGGCATCGTCTATGTCGAACTATATCACTGGACAGTGTATCGGCGTCAACGGTGGCTCGTTGATGGACTGACGGTAGTGAGAAAAGGGGAGAAAAAATGGAAGAAAAAATGGAAGGCAAGGTTGCAATCCGAGATTTCATCCTTGGCGAGATAGAGAGGCGCGGGCCTCTTCCGTTCGCGAAACCGGAGGAGAATTTGTCGTACCGTTTTTTTGATTGTGGGCATGTTGATTCATTTGGCATGCTTGCTTTTGTGGCACGGATCGAAGAACGATTCGGGGTGACTCTGGGGGCGGAGGAGCTTCAGTCAGAGCAGTTTCGGACTGTAGGGGGCGTTGTGGACATTGTTCTTCGACTGCTTGAGGAGAAAGAGTAGACGTGTTTCACTATACGCGGGATGAGTTTTCAAAAGCTCTTCGGTCGCTCGGGGTGAAGGAAGGGGACGCTCTGCTGTGTTCGACCAGTCTGGGCCTTTTGGGGCTTCCGGAGGGCGCGAAGTGCCAGGAGGATGTGGACCGCCTGTGTTTCGACGTGCTCGCCGAGGCTGTCGGAGAGAAAGGCACCCTGTTTGTTCCGGCCTACAGCTATACATTCTGCAAGAGCACGGCGTCATGTCCCGCAACGTATGATCCTGCATCCACTCCTTCCGAAATAGGTCCGTTCCCGGAGTTCTTTAGGAATCAAAGAGGGGTAAGGCGCAGCTTGGATCCCCTCTTTTCCTATTCGGGGTTGGGGCCTGCGGCGCCTGCTCTTTTCGATCGTCTGCCGCACACCTCATACGGAAATGACTGCCTTTTTGAACGCTTTTTGGGCAAGAGAGTGAAAATTTGCAACATCGGTATCGGAACAGGATGGGCGCTTTTCATCCATCACGTCGATTGGCTGTGCGCTTCCCCCTTCCGCTATGAAAAACTCTTTTTCGGGAATATTAAAGTAAACGACGAGTTGCGGCCAACTTCCTGGGTGTATTATGTGGCGCTTCGTCATCCTGCTGGGAGGGTGAGTTCCTACAAGATAGGGGATGACGCCGCTGCGGAGGGTGTTTTTTCGTTCGCAGCGCTTGGCCGGGGACGGATTTATGTTGCTGATTACGATGAGTATTATCAATATATGCTTCGGCGCAAGCGTGTTGATGTCTGGGTAACGGCGCAAGGGCCCGCGGGAGATCCGGTGTTGCTGGAGGAAGATCGTGTCGGAAACGCTCCAATGCCAGATCTTTCTGATGAAAATGATCTTTCAGATGTGCTTAGAAGTCTCCCTCGCGACTGTGTTTCGGACGGATTTGACCGAGCCGTCGCCCTTATCGCACGCAAAATTCCTTTGAAGGTACACGAATTTCCAACGGGGACGAGCGCTTTCTCTTGGCTTGTGCCGGAAAAGTGGACTTGTTTCGAAGGGGGGCTCTTTTCAGTTTCCGGAGAGCCAATCTGGAAGGCAGAGGGATCGGGGCGCGTCATGCCCTATTCTCTTCCTTTCGACGGGATCGTGTCGAGGGAGGAACTTTTTCTGCATGTGAAGAGTGACGTTTCCTCAACGAAAGAGCGCATGCTCTATCGCCGAGATTGGGGATTGTTGGCTTCGTCTGCCGAAATGGAAGCGATTGAGGATGCTCAGTATCTGGTGCGCATTCGGAGCGATTTCTCTTTCGGAAGGATGAAGGTTGGAGAAGCTGTTCTCCCCGGGGAAAGAAAGGAATTTTTCCTCGTCTGTGTTTCGCTTGAAGGGCGGGGAAACGAGGGGGTGGCTCCTTCTCTTGCTGCTCTGCGGCTTTTCGAAATGCTCAATGGGGCATTTCGCCGCTTTTCTTATCGTTTTCTTTTTGTACCTGGGGAGGTCGGCGCCGCTGCGTGGCTTTCCGTTAATGAAGACATTTTTGAGCTTTGCCGGGGAATACTGTTGTTTGAGGATTTTGCTTCAGTGAGTCCCGATGCCTTGCAGAAAAAAGTGGATAAACCCTTTGTTTTAAGGAATGTTTTTGAACATTTTTACTCGGCAGGGTTGCTCAGTGATGTAAGCGACGGGACTGTGTCCGGTTTGATGAGGATGTTCGTCCGATGTGGGCTGAACGACATTCTTTCTCTGATGCTTGAAAAACAAGGGGCAGATCGTGATGGAGGGGAAAAGTTAGCAAAAGCGGGGTACGATCTTTTGTCGGCTACCGGGGAGAACTGTGTTCCATTGCCTCTTTACAAGGGAATGCTGTGCGTTGAACGCTATCCTGAATTAGATTGTGTTGCAGGTAGCCCGCTGACCGAAATTCCGTATCTGCTGAATGGTGAACGAGATGTTCTAGAACTTGCGGAACTTACGAGGTCTGGGTATTTTGATATTGTGGATTTCCTTTTTCGGATGGAGAACTGCGGATTGGTAGAACGTCGTTTTGGTTTTTTAAGGTGCTAATGATACATAAGGAATGAATATACGTCTGTAATGTCGATAGGCAGAAATACCGAAAAACTGAATAGAGGGCTAGAGAGCGGGGCGTGTTTGAGGCGCTCCGCAATATTTCTAAGGGGGTGGCGTTGTGAGTCTGTTTTCAAAGTTTGCCTTGGCTGCCGAGAAAAATCCGCAGAAGACGGCGCTGGTTTTTGATGATCGTTTTTTTTCTTATAAAGAGCTTGCCGAAGGTGTAAAAAAACTCTCCGCGGGATTACGGCAATTCGGCGTAGTGAAGGGAACGCACATCGGAGTGATGCTGGAAAATTCGGTTGAATTTGTCCAGCTTGTTTTTGCGGCAGCAGATATTGGAGCTGTGATCGTGACCTTCTACGAGACGTTGAGCGTAGAGGACTTTGCGATGGGCTTAAAAAGTGCGGATGTAACGTATATTGTCTCCCGGAAGGGATATCTGCAGGGGTATTTTGATACCCTGGGCCAGGAATTCCCGATCAAGCGCGAGAACGTTGTCTGTGTCGGGCCTTCGCTGGAAGGAATGGTCTCCTGGGAGGGACTTGTTTGCGAGGAGGGGTTGGAGGATACTCGCGAGATGGGAGGAGACGAGGACGATTTCTTCATCGTTCTGACGTCCGGCTCGACTGGAGCTCCTAAGCCTATTGTCATCAGCCAGGGAGCGGAGGTACGGCGCTGCGCGGGAGCGTGGGAGATGCACGGGCTCCGGGACGATGACGTTGTGCTTATTTCGACGCCTTTGCACCACAGCTTGGCGCTCTTTGCTATTTTGCTGGCTTTTTATTACGGATTGACGGCTGTTTTAATGAAGCGCTTTACTAAGGAAGCGTTCCTGGAAGTTATCCAACGTTATGGTGCGACGTACGCGGTGAGCACTTCCGACCAGCTTTCAAGAGTTGTGGAAGAATTTGAGAACGGTGGGTCAGGCAAACTTCGGGTGACATTGGCTACCTCTTCTCCGGTGAAGGGAAATCTGCGAGAGCGACTGCTGGAAACGCCATGCGGTTTGTACGAGTGTTACGGTACTACTGAAACAGGTTTTGCCACCAATATTGGTCCTGAGGAGATCAAACGGAATCCGAGGACGGTGGGAAGAGCGTGTCCGGGTGTTGAGATCTTTATTACGGACGACGATATGCGGCCGATACCGGCGGGTGATGTAGGTGAAATCGTTATCCGGACGCCGCTGATGTTCAGTCGATACTATAAAAATCCTGAAGCGACTGCCAAAAGTCTGATAGATGGCTGTTTCTATTCCGGAGATTTGGGGCGTATGGATGAGGATGGGTACGTCTATTATATCGGAAGAAAAAAAGAGTTGATTAAAAGCGGCGGCATCAGCGTCTTCCCGTTGGATATCGAGAATGTGCTGAACAGGCATCCCAAGGTAAAGGAGAGTGCCGTGATCGGTATCGAGGACAAACAGCGTGGGGAGGCGGTGTTTGCTCTTGTTATGCCGAAGGAATGGAACGGCCTTTCTGAAGATGAGTTAAGAGCGTTTTGCGCTGCAAACCTAGCTGATCATCAACAGCCTGTGGCATTCGAATTTGTGGAGGATTTCCCAAGAAGCGGGCCGGGAAAGATTATGAAAAAAGTACTTGTGGAAAAGTACAAGAAGGTAAATATAAATAAAAGATTTCCTGGATAATAACGCTTGTTGCTATTAAAGGGGGCAATTTCCGTGGAACAGGTTTTTGTAGGCGAAGGCATGCTTACTCATATCTGCAGGCTTTTCCCCGACCTTTCTAAAAATGGTTTTTTCGTTGTCAGCGATTCTTGCGTTGGCTCTCTTTATGCAAAACGATTAGGAGAGTTTCGAGGGGAATACCAACTTCCAAGAGGAGAGAAAGCAAAATCTCTTGAACATATTAAATCTCTTTACGATGCTTTCTTGTTGGCCGGCATTGATCGACACTCTTATATTATCGCTCTTGGAGGTGGTTCTATCGGAGATACAGTTGGTTTCGCCTCGGCGACATGGCTTAGGGGGGTGCCTTTGATACAGTGTCCAACAACGCTCCTTGCGATGGTTGACAGTAGCATCGGAGGGAAGGTGGGGGTCAATCTTCCTCAGGGAAAAAACCTGGTAGGGGCTTTTTATACTCCTAAAGCTGTTGTTATGGATATCTCAACGCTTGAAACGCTATCCGATGCCGATTTTCGACAAGGGCTTGCCGAGATTGTGAAATATGGGGTCGGTGAAGACAGGGAATTCTTAAATTGGATTGGTGAACACTTGCAGAGTATTGTAAATAGAGACAGCGGCACACTGAAGTGCCTTGTGGAGGAAAGTGTCCGCATCAAACAAGGTGTGGTGGCCGAGGATTGGGAAGAGAAATCGAATGTGCGAGTTCGACTTAACCTTGGTCATACGATAGGACATGCTCTGGAAGGTGCATCGGATTATACAGGCTGGCGTCATGGGGATGCTGTAGCGGTCGGTCTTGTTGTTGCTTTGGAAGTAAGTAAGCGCAAAGGCCTTTGTAGCGTTCAGTATATGGAAAAAGTGCTTGCTATTCTTACCTCTTTAGGTTTACCCACCTCCTCCGATTTGCCTTGGGGGCGGGTTGTGCCGTTTCTCATGCGAGACAAGAAGTTTCAGAAGGATCTTCCACGCTTTGTTTATCCTTTAGAAAATGGGAAATCTTTATTCGATGGTATCTGTGTTGAAGACTTAAGGCATGCCTATGAGAGTGTCCAGAATAATGCTTTATCATGTTCCGGCAAATCATTTGATTGATTGCTGGTTTTTTTAGTATGTCACTTTCCCTGGAGGGATACTTATGCCCGAAGAGAATTGGTCTAGATCAAGTTGGCGCTCTAAGTCGGTGGATCAAATGCCTCAGTGGGATTCTACAGTATGTGCTGGTGTTTTTGAAGAACTGTCGAAGTTGCCGTCGCTGGTTTTTGCCGGTGAAATTCGTATTTTGCAGAGCCTGATGAAAAACGTCGCTTCTGGCAAGGCATTTATCTTGCAATGTGGGAATTGTGCGGAAGAGTTTTCCGACTGTCACGGTCCGAAAATCCATCATTTTCTGAAGATAATTCTACAAATGGCATTTGTCCTATCATGTGTAGGCGGTAAGCGAATAATTAAGATTGGTAGAATCGCAGGGCAATATGCCAAGCCTCGTTCGAAAGACTTTGAAACAATTAATGGCGTTATGTTGCCGAGCTATCGAGGTGACATGGTAAACTCCGTAGAGCCAAACGCCATTGCCCGAATGCCGGATCCTAGGAGGATGGTTGAGGGATACTTTCGTTCCGCTTCTACTCTGAATCTTATACGCGCGTTCATGCAAGGGGGCTATGGCGAGATTCGAAATGCAAGAGGATGGCATACTGCATTCTCGAAATTTTTCGGTGATAGCGTTAAATACTTGAATCTTGTATCGCGAGTCACCGATTTTTTGCGCTTTTCCGATGTATTTCGGGAAGAAGGCGGGCATATTTTCGAAGACAATGTGCTGTTTACCTCGCACGAGGCTCTTTTGCTGGATTATGAGGAGTCAATGACCCGATTCGATACAACTGAAGGCGGGTGGTTCGATACCAGTGCCCATATGCTATGGGTAGGAGAGAGAACTCGTCATCCAGAGCATGCGCATATCGAGTTTTTACGAGGAGTTGAGAATCCGGTCGGAGTCAAAATCGGTCCTGGATACTCGTTTTCGGATATTCGTAAGCTTTTTTTCTTGTTAAACCCCGGCAATGAAATAGGAAAAGTTTTGTTTATAACTCGTTTCGGTTGTTCGAAGGCGGCAGAAGAATTATCTCCCTTACTGGAGATGGTGATGGAAGAAGGTCTGCATGTGCTTTGGATGTGTGATCCAATGCATGGAAATACCTACGTTAATGGTTCAGAAAGAAAAACTCGATCTTACGATGATATTGTTGGTGAATTAGATGTGTTTTTTTCGGTTTTGAAGAATAAAGGAGTTATGCCTGCAGGGGTTCATTTGGAGCTTACCGGGGAGAATGTTACTGAATGTGTGGGAGGCCCACAGTCACTGACGGATACAGATTTGGAAGAAAATTATCTTTCCGGTTGCGATCCCCGGTTAAATATGCTTCAGGCTCTTGAGCTGGCTTTTCATATTGGCCAACATATTGCCGCATCTAGTCTTGATAATAATCAGTAATGGGTTTCGAAAATGGATGTCATTTTTGAGGAAAGCAGTTTAATATACTGCCTTGTTTGCGAACTCTTCCCCGAGTTCCGCAGCTTGACTGGAAACGGCGTGCGCCGCACATTGGATGTTTTGAAAAGGGAAATCGAATCCCTGATAGTTCACGAAGTCCCCAGCGGAACGCACTGCTTCGACTGGACGGTTCCGGATGAATGGAATGTACTGAATGCGTTCGTGATCGACCCGGCGGGCGAGCGGATTCTTGACTTTCAGCAGAACAACCTGCACCTTCTGGGGTATTCTCTTCCGTTCGACGGCGAGATACCGCTTGAAGAGCTGAACGAGCATCTGTTCAGTTTGCCGGAGCAGCCGGACGTGATTCCGTACGTCACGTCGTACTATTCGCCCCGGTGGGGTTTTTGTCTTGCGCACAGTCAACGCGAGCGTCTGCGCCCGGGGATGTATCGCGTGAAAATAGATACCGAGTTCTCGAAGGGGAGTCTGACCTACGCGGAAGCCTTTCTGCCTGGTGAAGAGGAGCGCGAGATTCTGCTTTCCACCTATATCTGCCACCCTTCGTTGACGAACGACAACCTCTCCGGACCGGCGCTGATGGCGGCGCTCTGGAAGTGGCTCGCCACGCAGCGGCGGCGTTTTTCCTACCGTTTTGTCTTCGTTCCGGAGACCATCGGGGCTGTCGCCTATATTTCGCGGAACTTCGAGGCGCTTCGAAAGAAAACGTACGCGGGGTATGTGTTGACGTGCGTCGGCGACGAGCGAGCTGTTTCTTTTCTTCCGTCGAGACGGGGCGATGCGCTTGTCGACAGGGTGAGCCGTCATGTTCTGCGGTATGCGGCTCCCGAGTACAGAGAGTATTCTTTTCTGGAGCGTGGGAGCGACGAACGGCAGTATTGCAGTCCGGGGGTGGATCTTCCGGTGGCGTCGATTATGCGGTCGAAGTACGGAACGTATCCTGAATATCATACGTCGGCGGATAATCTGGAGTTTGTGACTCCGCAGGGGTTGGCTAAATCGTTCGAACTCTACTGCCGCTGCCTTGATCTGCTGGAAAAGAACCGCGTGTACCAGACTACTTGTTGTTGCGAGCCGCAGCTTGGCAAGCGGGGGCTTTATCCTACGCTCAGCATGAAGGGATCTGCGGGAGATGTGCGGGTGTATATGAATTTGTTGGCGTATGCAGACGGCGCGCGTGACCTGGTAGGTATCGCGGAGCATATCGGCGTATCGGCGGAGGAACTGGTTCCCTTAGTGGAGAAGTTCCTGGAGCACGGATTGCTGCGGGTTTGCGAGTGACCTGTTTCTTTTGTAGTTTCCCATCTTCCGTATATTTCGCATATAATAAAGGAGATAGCTATGAGTCGCATTATCTCGAAGAAACACTTGAAAGACTTTTGGGAGAACAACAGAGATGCTGAAAAACCTTTAAAACATATGGATGCTTATTATCGAGCCTTTCTGCTGGAACTCTCCCGACGAGATAACACGTCATATAGCGAATTCAAGAGCTATCAAGGACAATAGAATTATATTCAAGATTGGCGGGAATAAGTATCGCTTGATAGTGAAGGTGCATTATTATGCCGATGTTGTGTATATCAAGTTTATAGGAACCCATGAGGAGTACGACCGAATCGATGCGGAGCGTGTCGATAGATATTGAATCACATAGGGGTGATGGCTGTGATTAAGACCGTTACGTGTCCGTATCCTTTGATAAGGAACGATTCCGATTTCGAAGAGGTGGAGCGTGAGATTGAGCGCCTAATGGATGCTAAAGAAGGGACGGATGGCTTTTACAAGCTGAAGGTTTTTGCGGCGGCTATTGAGGAGTACGAAAATAAATATCATCCCATCGATTTCGGCGATGTAGATGCGGAGTGACGTGTTTTCATGCTGTCAATCCTTATCTTTCGTAAAAGTACAATAACGCCATGTTGACGCTGAACAACGGAAGGAAGATCGCCCCTGACGCCTCCTGCTTCATCATCGCCGAGATCGGGGCCAACCACAACCGCTCGCTCAGGCTTGCGAAGGAAATGATCGACGCGGCGGTCGAGGCGTGTGCTGACGCCGTGAAATTCCAGATTTACAGCGCGGAGATGCTCTATTCCCGTAAAACGCCGCGCCATTCGGGATACGGCAAGGACCTCTTCGACCTGATCAAGGAGATCGAGACGCCTCGAACCTGGCTCCCCGAGCTTGCCGACTACTGTGCGAAGAAAGGGACTCTTTTTTTCGCGACCCCTTTCGACAATAGTGCCGTGGACGAACTTGACGAGGTGAGTTCCTTCTTCAAAATCGCTTCGTTCGAGCTGGTGGATTTGCCGTTGCTGCGATATTGCGCTTCCAAAGGAAAGCCGATGATCATCTCGACGGGGCTTGCGAATATGGAGGAAATAGAGGATGCCTATCTCGCCTGCCGCGAGGCGGGGAACGAGCAGATCGCCTTCTTGCAGTGCGCCTCGATGTACCCTGCGCCCGCCTCGATCATGAACCTGCGGAGCATGGAGACGATCCGCAGGGCCTTCGGCGTACCGGTCGGCCTCTCCGACCACACGCGGGGGATTCACATCAGCGTAGCCGCCGCCGCGATGGGGGCGAGCATCATTGAGAAGCACTTCACCCTGGACCGGACGATGGAGGGACCGGACCATCCGTTTGCCATCGAGCCCGACGAGCTGAAAGAGTTAGTGCGGCAAATCCGCGAAGTGGAATCCGCAATGGGCGACGGACGAAAGCTCGGCCCCGCTCCCGAGGAGATGGAGTTCTACGAGAAGGCGCGGCGCAGCGTCCACGCCGCCGTGGACATTCCCGCAGGTACGGTGATTTTGCCGGAGATGCTGACTTGCAAACGTCCCGGGTACGGAGTGCGCCCGAAGTTTCTGCCGCTTGTAGTAGGGCGTCGCGCGGCGCGGGACATTGAAGCGGATGAGTGGATCACGTGGGAGATGGTGTGAGCGTGATTACGTACCGCAATCTTCTCGACGTTTCACCGGAGCTTCAGGAGCGCGTCCGAGGGTGGAGGAACAGCGAGCACGTGCGGAACAACATGCTCGCTTCCGAATTGATAACCGAAGAACGGCATCGAAGGTGGCTCGCTTCCCTCGCAGAACACCCCGAGCGGCAGAGTGTGCGCGTTGCGTTCGAAGGAGACGAGCCATTCGGCATCATCACCTTGAAGGACATCGACAGAAATTCCTCCAGGTGCGACTGGGGGATGTACATCGGGGAAACCGGATTTCTTGGACGGGGATTGGCGCGGCGCATGCTCTTCGATCTGCTTGCCTGGGCCTTCGAGGAAGAGATGATGCAGAGGCTTTTTACTTCGGTGTTGAGCGACAATGCGAAGGCTGTAGCGCTCTACTTGGAGTACGGTTTCCACTTCGAAGGTTGTTTCGAAAAACATATTCGCCGCGATTCCGGCGAGTTGGTCGATGTGTATTGGTTGGCTCTCTTCGCGGATGTGTGGCGGGAGAAGAAAGAACAGCTGCTGGAGAGTATGACATCAGGGGGCAGATAACGCAAGAGATTGCGAAGGTCGGCGACCTTCTGCGGCGGTTGTGGGCTCGGCGAGCAGGAGTTTCATGTAGTTCAGTTTGCGTATATCCGAGCCCCGTTGCTTCCACGCCTGCATTCCGACGTAGTGTGCGAGGTCGAAGGGGTTGTCGCTATTTTGCAGCGCGTTTTCGTCGCCCTCGTAGATCTTGAACACGGGGTATTCGTAAAGAACCCGCGAACCGTAGCCCTCCCAACAGTAGATTCCCTCCGCTTGATCCGCGCTTTTCGGCTGAACCAGTATGGCAAGCCCGGCGACGGGGCGGTTGTATCTTCCTGCATTTAAGCTATCAGTGTATGGCTGAGCTATTCTCTTCGCGGATTTCTTCGAGCTGTTCGGGTGTGATTCCCGCATACGTGAGAATTTTGTCGTCGGGCTCTCCCGCCGCAAGCATTTTTCGAGCTATTTGTATCTGATTGAGTGCAATGCCTCTTGCAATACCCTTTTCGATACCTTTTTCAATACCTT
>Ga0334889_1004964_pt1 | contig 11437 bp, 10 predicted proteins | sample GraSluR1_MG_2_FD_207222 | JGI IMG/M metagenome (GOLD analysis project Ga0334889, IMG submission 207222) | Sludge microbial communities from methane-producing bioreactor in Wageningen University, Netherlands - Granular Sludge_8_08-R1 | ecosystem: Engineered > Bioreactor > Anaerobic > Unclassified... | reverse complement strand
ATGTAATTGATGTTGAACTTATCCGTGAAGGAGATATTGTTTTAATTGAGAATATAATCTTGAAAGCGGCGGTGAAATAAGATGAAGAAAATTTTACTTTTTGGAGTCATCACATTAGCAATAATTATTGGAGCAATTGTTGTAGATGCAGAGACTTCAACAACAACTGAAATTACTGATGTAACTGCAACTACAACAACAATTTCTGAGACCTCATCATCTGATAATCAAGTGAAGACATATTATTATTACGATTATCAAGGACTAATATCTCAAATATATCAAGATGTTTATGATGATATATATGAAGATTTATATAGCAGTCTCATCAATAGGATTGATGATGATTTTTACAACCAGATATACACACAGGTGCAAACAAGAATAGATGCTTTACTAGAACAAGAAGAGTTTCAAGTATATGCGGATGATTTGCAAGAGATGATCTATGATGTAGTTGATATTGCAAATGGATCAGTTATTGGAATTGCTAATTATCTAGGAGATGAACTAAAAGCTGTAGGATCAGCTGTTGTATATTATTATGATGATGTTAGTGAAACATATTATCTAATTACCAATGAGCACGTTATAGCAGATGGCAATAATTTTAGAGTTGTCTTTGAAGATGGCTTAGATTATGAAGCAATACTTTTAGGATATGATACTGAGGTTGATATTGCTATATTGTCTTTTCAAGCTCAAGATAAGCAAGTAATAGTATCACAATTAGGAGATTCTGATTCTGTTCAAAAAGGAACTGTGATAATTGCTGCAGGCAATCCACAAGGTTTCAATTTCTTTGGTTCAGTTACTTTAGGCTTGATATCTGGACTTAATAGAAAAGTTGATACAAATCAATATATTGACTATATTCAACATGATTCAGCGATTAATGCTGGTAATAGTGGTGGGCCTATTTATAATTTAGATGGGGAAGTAATTGGGATTAATGTATCTAAATATGCTTCAACTGAGATTGAAGGTATGGGTTTTGCTATTCCGATTAATCTTGTAAAAAGGATTATTTCTAGAATTGAAGAAGGAACACTTACAGATAATACAATAATGCCAAGATTAGGAGCAAAGTATTACGATATCAGCAAGTATTTCAATAATGGAAGTGTAACAGTTCCAAGGATTAAGATCAATGGTGAGGACAGGTTTAACTTCCGAATAGAGCTGCCAATTGGGGTTGAAAAAGGATTTATTCTTTATGAGATTAATCGTTCGCTTACTTTGGGCTTAACCGATATTGATAATGGCGATTTGATTTATCAAATTAATGAATTCCAAATAGATAATGAGAAAGACTTTTTTGTCTATCTATATAATAATTATGAGGCAGGAGATGAAATCACAATTTCCTACTATGATTTTAATCACCTCTCTTTAGAATATGAAACAGAACCAATTTCGATAACAGTTACACTTAGATAAAAAAAGAAAAAAGCAGATTATCTGCTTTTCTTTCGTTAGGTATATAAAACTATGCTCTCTGAATTTTTCCGCTTTTTAATGCTCTAGCAGAAACGTAAATTCGTTTTACTTGACCATCTTCATCAATGACTCTAACTTTTTGTAAATTTGCTTTCCATTGCTTTCTTGTAGCGTGCAAAGAATGGGAACGGTTATTACCAGTCATAAATTTTTTACCTGTTACACTGCAAACTCTTGGCATGATATCACTCCGTTTCTTCTAAAGATTTCAGCATTTCTATTTTATCATATATCTTGAAAAAAGCAAGAAGAAAAAATCATAATTTTAGTTTAGAGGACGATGGTCATTTAGATAATCCTTCCAGTTGGTCAAGAAGGAGATATTTATTGCATTTTTAAAACTAGTATGATATAATGTCAATTGCTTATTTTGATATTCAAAATAAATTTCTACCACGAAAAATCAAAAATAATTAAAGGGGTTTTAAGATGTCGACGAGTCGGATAGATGGAAAATTATTTAAAGATTTGGTTGTAAATGGAAGCGTAAAATTAAGAAATAATATGAATAGGATTAATGACCTTAACGTTTTTCCAGTACCAGATGGTGATACAGGGTCAAATATGTCAGCAACAATGTCAGCTGGAGCAAATGCTATTAAAGATTTGGATGAGTTGTCAATTGGAAAAGTTGCAAAAGCATTGTCAAGAGGTATGTTGATGGGTGCTAGGGGGAACAGTGGGGTTATTCTTTCTCAATTATTCTCAGGTATATCAAAAGGTTTAACAGATAAAGAAGTAGTTGATCGAGAAGAGTTCTCAGTTGCTTTAAGACAAGGGGTTGAACAAGCATATGCAGCTGTTATTCACCCAGTAGAAGGTACCATGCTTACGGTTTCAAGAGAAGGAGCGGATCGTGCGGTATCGGTTTGCGAGGATTGTGAAGATTTTGAGAGATTGTTTGAACTATATCTTAAAGAGATGTATGAATCTTTGGAGAGAACTCCGAGCCTTTTACCAGTTTTAGCAGAAGTTGGCGTAGTAGATTCGGGTGGAGCTGGTTTTATTGAGATAGTAGAAGGAATGAGAGATTATCTTTTAGGAACCATTTATGAGGATAGAAGAGAAGCAAACAATGAATATAAAGTTGATTTAACCAATTATAAGCATGAAGAGGGAACTGATTTTGGTTATTGTACTGAGTTCATCATGCAGATTGAAAAGATGAGTGAGTTCTCACAAAGAGATTTTATCGAAATGATTTCACCGCTTGGTGATTCTTTGGTTGTAGTACAAGATGAAAATATCTTGAAAGTTCATATCCATACTCAAACTCCTGGTGATGCACTTAATTTAGCTCAGCATTTTGGTTTTTTCGTTAATTTAAAAATAGAGAACATGAACTTGCAACATACTGAAGTATTGTTGCATCAAGATCAAGAACACCAAGATGAATGTGATTGCGGTCATGATCACACGCTTTCAAGAGCTCCCAAGATAAAGAAGAAATATGCAATAGTTGCTGTTGTCAATGGTGAAGGATTAAAAAATACTTTTATTGAGATGGGATGCGATTACATTATCGATGGGGGACAAACTATGAATCCTTCAGTTGAGGATTTCATCAACGCTGTTGAACAAATCAATGCGGATTTCATTATAATTGTTCCTAATAATAAAAACGTTCTATTATCAGCTGAAACAGCTGCTAAAATGATTGAAGATAAAAATGTTTATGTTCTCTCAGCTAAGACTATTTCCCAGGGTTATTCAGCCTTAACGATGTTTGATGCTACTTTAGATATTGACTCGAATCTTGAAGAGATGACTGAGTACTTGAAGAAAGTCAAAACTGGTGAAGTAACATATGCAATTAGAGATTCTAAGAATAACGGAATAGATATCAATAAAGATGATTATATGGGAATATTTGACGGAAAGATTGTTGAATCTGATAAGTCAAGAATGAAAACAGTAATAGAGTTAATCTCTAAAATGGTTGATGAGAATAGTGAAATTATCACATTAATGTATGGCATTGATGTCGATGAAAGTGAAGTTGAAGACGTTGAGTCTTTTGTAAGTAAAGAATTTGGTCTTGAAGTAGAAGTTATTAATGGTGGACAGGAGATATACTCTTACATCATATCAGTTGAGTAGTAAACTGGGAGTATTAATAATACTCCTTTTTTAATAATTTTATGAGGTTTGTATGCACGGTTTGCTAGATGTTCTAGGGATAGGAAAAGTAACGATCAAAAATTTATCGAAGTTAGGGATAGACGATATCCATTCTTTGTTGATGTCATTTCCAAAGAGATATGAAATCAATAAGTTAGATGATTTTGAGATGCTTTCTATTAATCGAATGGTTTCGATTAAAGTTAGGATAGATTCAGACCCTAAAGTATACTATATTAGAAAAAAATTAACAAAACTTACCTTTGTAGCTACAATAAGAAATTTAAAGATCAATGTAAGTATTTTTAACCGAGAATATTTGTCAAAATCTTTATCAATCGGAATAGATGTTGTTATAACTGGAAAATTTATCGATGGTTACCACAGGTTTTCTGCAACAAATATTGTTTTGTTTTCTAATTTTAAACAGGGTATTGTTCCAATCTATAATCTAGAAGGTATTCAAGAAAAGCGTATTCATAATGCTGTTAAAGAGATAATTTGTAAAGGTTATATTCCAGAAGAGAGACTTCCAGATTTTATTATGGCTGAGAATAGGGTAATTCCAATTCAAGATGTGTTTAGAAAGATTCACTTACCAAATAGTGTTGATGATATTGAAATTGCCAAGAAGAGATTAATATATGAAGAATTTCTAAATCTAGCTTTAAGAATTGAAGCGATCAAAAGAATGAGTGAAAGAATTTTAACACCTGTGAAAAGATATGATATTGAAATAGTTAAAGTGTTTATCAATTCGCTTGATTTTGAGCTCACTGACGATCAAAAACGGGTTACAAATGAAGTTTTCATGGACTTTAAAAGAAAAAACCAGATGAACAGACTAGTACAAGGAGATGTTGGATCAGGGAAAACTGTTATCAGTATTATCAGCGCTTTGGCTGTTGTTACTGCTAATTATCAAGTCGCAGTTTTAGCTCCTACTTTAGTTTTAGCAAATCAACATTACAATACATTTGTGAAATATTTGAAAGATTTTGGTTTTCGAATTGAGTTGCTCAATTCGGAAGTTAGTAACTTAAAGAGAAATCAGATTCTAACAGACCTCAAAGATAATAAGATAAATATTATTATAGGAACTCAATCTTTGTTGCAGCCAGATGTAGAGTTTGGGGCTTTGGGATTTGTTGTTATCGATGAGCAACAAAGATTTGGTGTTAATCAAAGAAAAACTATGAGACAAAAGGGTTTATATCCAGATGTATTGATGATGACCGCTACTCCGATACCTAGAACACTCGCTATCGCTTTGTTCGAAAGTACTGAAGTTTCACAGATAAGAGAGAAGCCGAAAAATCGCAAGAGCATTAGAACAAAAATTGTTGAGTATGAGAATATGAATGATATTTTTCAAGTTCTTGACAGTGAAATCCAAAATAATCATCAAGCATATGTTATCGCACCTTTGATTGAGAGTAATGAGGATGATAGATTCCTTTCGGTTGAAGACTTGTTAACTTTATTTGCGAAGAGATATCAAGATTTGGCAATCTTACATGGAAAAATGAGTGATTTTGATAAAAATCGTATTTTATCAGACTTTTATAACAATAAAACAAAGATCCTAATCTCGACAACTGTTGTTGAAGTAGGAGTAAATGTAGAGAACGCTACAGTCATGATAGTTATGAATGCCAATGCTTTTGGTTTAGCTCAACTCCATCAGTTAAGGGGAAGAGTTGGGAGAAATAGTTTTGACTCATATTGTTTTTTAGTTATTGATGATGATAGTACTGAACGAGAGCGAATTAATATTTTAGAAACGACTGAAGACGGTTTTCTTATCAGCGAGTATGATTTGGAGCATCGCGGTTTTGGAGAAGTTTTTGGTAATGTGCAATCAGGTTTACCTGATTTTCGTTTTGCAAGCATTATTAAAGATAAAGATATTCAAGAATACGCATTTTCATCAGCAAAAAGAATTTTCAGAAGTAATGACTCGAAATCGAAAATGATGGTTTTACAAAGTTTAAAATCAATTCAATCTTATAATTTAGATTAGGATATGATATACTTTTTATTAAGGAGTGAGAGATTATGATTAAAATTGCAGTTGACGCAATGGGCGGAGATTTTGCACCAAAAGAACAAGTATTAGGAGTTATGTTAGCAATAAGCAAAATCGATGATATTGAAATAAACCTTTATGGTGATAAGGAAATAATATCTAAACTTCTTACCAATAATGAGCGAGTTAACGTTATTGATGCAAAATACGTTATTCCAATGGGAGAAAAACATCCTATCCAAGCCATTAAGGAACACAAAGATTCATCTATGGTTATGGCGCTTAGTAGTTTAAGATCTGAAGAAAGTGATGCTGTTGTATCAAGCGGAGCTACACAAGCTTTGATAGCTGGGGCTCACCTTTTGGTTAGAAGAATGAAGGGATTTAAACGAACCGCAATAGCTCCAATAATACCTTCAGTTAGTACTAATCCGACAATTCTTTTGGATGCTGGTGCAAATCTTTCGATTAAACCTGAATATATGCTTCAACAAGCATATTTTGCTAAAATATATGCAGAGAAAGTTCTAGGTGTAAAAAATCCAAAGGTAGGGCTTATAAACATTGGTACTGAGGATGGTAAGGGTAGAGAATTTGATCAAGAAGCTTTTAAACTCTTTAAAGAAGCCAATCTTTTTGATTTTGTTGGAAATGTTGAACCAAAAGTAATCCTTGATCCGCCTTGTGATATATTAATCTCGGACGGTTTTACAGCTAATATAGTTATGAAGACAATTGAGGGTACAGCTAAAGGGATGTCGCAAATTTTAAAAAAGAATTTAATGAGTTCTTTTATGGGGAAGCTTGGAGCTTTAATTGCCAAACGAAACCTTAAAAATATTAAAACTCAAATGTCTGCAGAGGAAATTGGAGGAGCTGTGATTTTTGGTTTGTATAAACCGGTTATTAAAGCTCAAGGAGCATCAAAGTCATATGGTTTTTATAATGCGATTAGACAAGCAGCTAATGTTTGTAGAATGCAGGTTTTTGAAACTGTTAAGGAATATGTAGACTCGCAAAAGGAATTTGAAGATGAGTAAAAGTTTTTTAGAATTGCAGAAGAAGTTCAATTTAAAGTTCAATAATGAATCACTTTTAAAAAGAGCGTTATCTCACTCGTCTTACGCCTATGAACAAAATAGTTTGAGCAATGAGCGATTAGAGTTTATTGGAGATGCAGTTTTGGATTTAATCGTTGGGAAATTCCTTTATGATGAGTTGCCAGAATCCGAAGGTGTGCTTACAAAAAAGAGAGCTCAAGAGGTTTGTGAAGCCGCACTATCAGAATATGCGAAAAGCTTTAATTTGGGCGATTATTTGCTTTTAGGCAAAGGTGAAGAAATGTCTGGTGGAAGAGAAAAACCAGCGATTTTAGCTGACGCTTTTGAGGCTTTTTTAGGTGCGATATACATTGATAAAGGATTAAAGGAAGTTTACAAAGTTGTCGAAAAAGTTGTTTTCCCCAATATTAGAAGAAATATAAACAAAGAAGATAGTGACTACAAAAGCAAATTACAAGAGTTACTACAAGCGGATAAGCGAAGTCTTAAATATGAGATTATCTCTGAGACAGGCCCAGCTCATGATAAAGATTTCCGAGCCAGAGTCTATATGGATGAACATATCAAGATGGGTGAAGGCAAAGGTAAAAGCAAAAAAGAGGCAGAACAAAATGCTGCTTTCGCAGCATTACAAAAACTAGCAAACAGTAAAGTGAGTGAATGATGTTATGGATCTATTACTAGCGAAAAAGTTAGTTGAAGAAGAAATAATCGATTTTGACAAGTTGATTAAAAAGACTTATAAAACACTCGAGCTATCTGAAAAAGAAGCATTTTTGCTTATGGAACTAAATGCTCTGAAAACGAAAGGGATAAACAATATCAATCCAAGTCTAATCACAAAGAAAATGTCAATAACTTTTGAAGAAGCAACAACTCTTTTGGACAGCCTAATGAATAAAAAGTTCTTAGATTTTAAACTCGAAGCTTCTAGTAATGGTAAGCAAACAGAGTGTTTTGATTTGGATCTAACGATAAAAAGGATTATTGACTATTATCAAGACATTATCATTAAAGAAATGTTTATGACTGAAAAAAACTATAACACAGTTGAAGATGAGGTTGTAGAGTTGCTAGAGAGAAATTTTCATAAACAATTAAAACCGATGGAGATAGAATTAGTAATCAAATGGTTAAGCGAATACAAATATCCAATAGAGAACATAAAAAGTGCTATTTTGGAGGCTGTTAGAGCTAACAAATACTCTATAGGGTATCTTGATGGGCTTTTAATGAAAATGCAGTCAAATAACCAAGAAAAAAAGACAACAAAAACAAATAGAAAAAAATCGGCTGTGCTCAAGGAGTTTTTAGAATCGTGACTAAGAAACAAGAGAATGCATTATTTATTTATGATGAGATATCTAAGCTATTTCCAAATGCGAGTTGTGAACTAAACTACCAAAAAGATTATGAGTTGCTAATTGCGATTATGCTTAGTGCACAAACAACCGACCAAGCTGTCAATAAAGTTACTAAAATTTTGTTTGAAAAATATAGAAGTATTGAAGAAATCGCGAATGCTCCAGTTAATGAAATTGAGGATGCGATTAGAAATTTGGGTTTGTTTCGTAATAAAGCAAAAAACATGAAGGAAATGACTAAAATAATCTGCGATGAGTATAAAAATCAGATTCCTTCAAGTCAAGATGAATTGGAAAAACTTCCTGGTGTCGGGAGAAAGACTGCGAATGTATATTTAGCTGAATGGCATCATGTACCTAGAATCGCTGTAGATACTCATGTTTTCAGGGTTTCAATGAGATTGGGATTATCAAAGCAGAATGATAATATTAAAAAAGTTGAAGAGAATTTGATGAAATTATATCCAAAAGAATTCTGGATTTCCTTGCATCACAAATTGATTCATTTTGGAAGATATTTCTGCACTGCAAGAAAACCTAATTGTAAAACATGTCCTATAATTAAAAAATGCAAAATGCCTATCCTTTAATGGATGGCTTTTTTTCTCTATATATAGCGAATATAATGTAAAATGTTTAGGTTTTATAATAAATAAATCAATAAAAAGTTCTTTTAATCTAATTGAAAAAGTTTTATAATTTTCTTTGAATATAAATGAAAGAGGAAAAATTTATGACTGCAAAAATCAAAAGTGAGTTTCAAAAAAGAAGAGAAGAAATTTGTAAGTTTTATTATTATTCAATCGGTCAAGAAATAAAAAGAAGAAGGCTAGAGATGAAATTGACTCAAGAGGCATTAGCCTCAGAGATAATATCAAATACCTATTTATCAAAAGTAGAAAACAATCAAGCTATGTTAAATCATGATAATTCAATTCTCATAATGGAAAAATTGGATATGGACATCAGTCGAACTGCTTTTCCCGAAGATGCAATTGAGTATCTAGACAAAGCTATTGAATATCTATTTTTTAGAGATATTGAGAATTACTCACTGCTTATTGAGAAAATAAGCAAGTATAACTTTTCTATTTTACTAGAGATTATTAAACTGGGGTACCATGTCTTGTGTTGTGATTTGGAATCATCAGAAAGAATATTTAATGAAGTTTTTCGGTACCTAAACAATTTAGATAATTACGGCTTTTCTGTATTTCTGATTTTCGGTATCTATCATTATATTGGATCTAGTAAATTCAATGAAGCAAAGAAGATTATCGATATGATTGAAGGAAAACTATATAATGATTTAATGATATATGCATTATTCAGTCATGGAAAATTTATTGTCTATGGAAATGTTGGTTTAGTTATGATTGGATCTGAATCAAAGAACATAGCTTTGCAGATTTTTAGTAAGTATTACAATATAAAGAGAGTTAATGAAGTATTCATGTGGACCCAAATATTTGCTATATATGAAGGATATACCAAGGAACAACATACTAATTTTGAAATGCTTGATTATTTGCCTGACGAAGAAAGAAATCTTTATCTGATTCTTTTATCGATGCAGTCGGATAATCCAGATAAGTATCTAGATTCATTAATCAAAAAAGGAGACTTGTATCTCCTAGGTCTATTCTTAAAAGCAAAAAGATATTTAAATGAAAATAATCAAATAGAGTATAAGAAGATATTTAAAGAAATTGATAGTAATTTCTATATAATAAAACCTAAGATAGATTATTGCAAAATGCTTAATTTGATTAAAAATAAGAATGAACCGCTTCTCAAGGATTATTTAATTAATACCGTTTTGCCTGAAGCGATTAACAAGCAAAATATTTATTTTTCAAGATTAATCAATAATCGAATTGTCGAAAACCTTGAAAAGAGAAGTAGATATAAAGATTCAACTACATATAGAACTAAAATAGATAATATGGTAAAAGAAAACAAAAAGTAAATTAAAAAAGCCTCTCTTTTCATCAGAGAAGCTTCATTATTTTCTTAGCGAGATTCAGATAGATTATCCCTGCCATTTCTGTTTCTTTGCAAATAACTTTATCATAACTAGTGATTGGAATATTAGCTAATAATTCTACTAGGAGTTCGTCAGAAACTCTCTTGCCACCATCTTTACCAAAGATATAATGGAATTCATTGTTTACTTCAAAATATGACATATTTTCGATTACACCTATAACTTCTTGTGATAAATCTCTAGCAGCATATCCAGCTTTGATTGCAATATGAGAAGCACTTTCTTGCGGGGTTGTCACGATGACCATTTTCGCATCTTCAGAAAAGTTCTTTAAATCCATCATTACATCGCCTGTACCTGGTGGTAGATCAACAAGAAAATAATCAATCTCTTCATTCCAAAGTGTATCCTCAAAGAATAGCTTTAAGACTTTTCCTAGCATCGGTCCTCTTAACATCAAAGCTCTTTTATCTTCAACAAGATACTCAGTTGAAACCATTTCTATTCCGTCTTTATTGAATGGATAGATTTTTCCATCTTGATTTCCCATCAGCTTATGATTAGTAGCATCCAATATTTTAGGCATATTTGCACCGTAGATATCTGCATCGATTATTCCTACTTTTTTTCCTAAACGTGTTAAAGCGTATGCAAGGTTTGCTGTAACAGTAGATTTTCCTACCCCGCCTTTTCCTGATGCGATCAAAAGTGTTTTAGCGGTCTTGTTTCGAATCTTTCGTTTAGTAAACTCAATTTTTACTCCGCTATAACCTAAATCAATTTTGACTATTTTTGCTATTTCTCTAGTTATTTTCTTTGTTATTTCGTTGTCTTTTTGAGCAACTTCAATAATCATAACAACTGTGTTTGATTCGTCAATTCCGACATGTTTAATACTGTTATTTTCTCCCAGTCTTTGATTGCAACTATCATCGATTACCTCGTTAACTAGTTCCTTGATTTTTTCTATTTTGTCCATCGTATCATCTCCTTTGTATATTAACAACTTATTATACCGCAATTAACTCAGGATTTAAAATAAAATGTAATATTTATTCAATTTTGCAATAGTTTTTTTCTTGACTTTTGAGAGATTAAAAAGTATAATTGATTTGCTGTGATGAGGTGATGAAATTGAAATGGACAATTCATGAACTTATTAAAAAGGCGAAAAACGACAATATTATTGAAGGAAAATTGGATTTGCGTCCATATATGAAACCTGATTTAATTGATTTCGTCGATATTTTGGATACCTTTATCATGGGGGACTTTCATTATAATGAAAATGAAGAGTTATTCGTTTTCAATATTCAAATCAAAACAACAATTATCATGTTATGTGCAATAAGTTTAGAAGAAATTCCTGTCGAAG
>Ga0334889_1004962_pt1 | contig 11439 bp, 8 predicted proteins | sample GraSluR1_MG_2_FD_207222 | JGI IMG/M metagenome (GOLD analysis project Ga0334889, IMG submission 207222) | Sludge microbial communities from methane-producing bioreactor in Wageningen University, Netherlands - Granular Sludge_8_08-R1 | ecosystem: Engineered > Bioreactor > Anaerobic > Unclassified ... | reverse complement strand
TGCCTATAAGCTGAAAAATTTCAAACTCCCTGCTGCTCAACCTCTGCACATTAACATCATCATCCCCTGTTGTACCGTAAATATGCTTTGTGGCAATTTTATTTGATATAGAAGCACTTAGATAAAGTTCATTTCTCATTACAGAATCAATTGCGGTTAATATATTCTCCGCTGCCTCTGCTTTAGCAATATATCCTCTGGCACCCGCCTTAATCGACTTTTCCGCGTAAAGTGTACCATCATCCATTGACATAACAAGCACTACTACCCCGGGGAACCGGCTTTTAACAGCAGCAACAAGTTCAATACCGTCAACACCGCCCTTAAGCTCAATATCAATAATCGCAAGGTCCGGGTCAGTTTCGCTTATTACTCTTATGGCTTTGTCTCCATCTTCAGCTTCACCGCATACGGTATAACCGGCATCCTCCTCAAGGATGCTTTTCAGTCCCTTCCGGACAACCGGATGATCATCAACAAGTACAATTTTCATTTTAACTCCATTGAGTGTTTCAATTAAGGATTTCCTCTCTGCCCCCTGTCCCCCGGAGGGGGCACGTGTTCAGATATCATCACTTTGATAATTTTATTCTTATCATTCCTATAACTATTTCGATGTTATTTAATACATCTGCATATTTAATTTCAACACTCCGCAGAATTTCTTCCCTGTATTGTCAAATTCCTGTTGTGAACTATTTTTTTTCTCATTTATTACAACTGTAAGGATGACCATAGTTTTTTCTGATTGCAGAATATTCTTCCTCAAATCCTTTTCCAGCTCAACAGTATAAACAGGTGTTTTAATACTTTAATTCATCAACTAACACAAGAACTCCTTTAAGGTGCCCCCTTTAGGGGGACAGGGGGCCAATACACCGGGTAAAGGCACTCTATAAATGATTCTCTCTCAATCCTACAATAAAAGTACAGATATAACAAATCCGCCGTCTTCATGATTCCCGGCTGAGAATTTCCCATTAATTAAATCCGCCCGATATTTCATAATATTTAATCCCATGCCCGGATTTTTTTTATTAAAATTATACCCTTTACCATTATCATGTATTGCCAGGTAAATATTTGATTCCCCTCTCAATGAAATATGGATCGAATCGCCGCCGCTATGCTTTACCGCATTATTTACAGCTTCCTGTATGATGCGGTAGAGCTGCAGTGAAACAAAATCATCCTTTATAAAAAAATCATCTGCTGCGTCAACTTCACAGTTTATACCGAATATTTCCCGTGTGCTTATTGCCAGCTGATCCAGTGTCATGACAAGGGTATTATGCTTAATATTAATCAGCGGCATCCCCCTTGTAATCTGTCTGCATAGGCGGGATGCATCATTAACCAGTTCACCTATTTCAATTATTTTTTTCCGCGCATTTGCAGGATCAGCCTGAACCTGATTTTCCAGGGTCTTAATCATAAAGCTCACGCCGGTCAATATCTGCCCCAGTCCATCATGGAGCTCGTGACCTATATTACGCCGTTCAGCTTCACTTATATTGATAACTTCCCTTTCCAGCTTTTTAAGATCTTCCCTGGCTTTTATAAACTCAATAATTTTGCTTATTCTTTCTGCAGCATTGGAAAGAAATTTTATATCCCTTTCACTGAAAGATATTATACCTTCATCAGTTTCTGCGACAGAATATCCAAGTAAAATGAACCCTCTTTTTAATCCATTAATGACAAGATCATTTTCTATAGAAATTACCGGCTCAACATAATCGGTTGAAAAACATGGTACATCCTTATAAACAATTTTTGCAACAGAATATTCAGTGTGAGCACATGCATCTGTAAGCATATCTGCTGCAAGATGGAGTATTTCATCTATTGAGTCTGGTGTATCCTCCATCAGTTTTGATAAACCGTAGAGGCAGTGAATCTCCTGAAACAGCTCCTCTTTATCTTTTAACAGTACATTAATCTGTTCTTCAGCTATTTTATGGTCTGTAACATCAACAAAAACACCCCTTATACCTGAGAACCTGCCGTTTTTTATAATTGGACGCCCCGATATACGGAACCATACCAGGCCTCCACCCTTTTTCATAATCCGGATTTCACCAGATGAGGCTACCCCGTCTTTAAGACTTAAAAAATGGCGTTTGGAATACTCCACATCTTCAGGATAAACAAATTCGAGGAAACTCCTCCCTGCAAAATCATCCGGTTCATAATCGGCATACTCTTTTATCCTGGGGCTTATATAGGAATATATACCTCTTTCATCAAGGGAGAATATAACATCATTTATCTCTTCAACAAGAAGTCTATGGTTCTCCTCACTCTCCCGGGTCTTTTCATGTGCTTCAAAAAGGTCAAAGACCATTTCAATTGATGACATGAGTACATATTCACCGGTTGTCTTAAGGGCATAACCGTAACGGGTAACCTCCCTTACTTTTTCCACAATCTCCTTTTCTACATGAGCAGTTAAGAAGAGTACGGGAATATTTTTTACCGCAAGTATTTCACGGGCAGCCATATGTCCGTCAATTACACCGCCCAGGTCAATATCCATTAAAACCAGAGCAACATCATTGTTCAATGCAATATCTACAGCTTTTGATCCACTGATTGCTGTAATTACATTATAGCCATACCTTTCAAGCATAAGTTTTTGCGACAATGCTGTTATGGCATCATCTTCAACGAGTAGTATTGTCCGTTTACTGTTTTCCAATCATTTCTCCGGCTTAATCATATGCAGCTGATATATTTATAAATATAGTCTGCCGGAAATATATCACAGTTCATTATATTCCATAATCTGTGCGCTTTTAATGAGCTTAGGTATATCAAGAATGTATGCCACCTCGCCAGTACCTAAAATAGTAGAGCCGCTTATCCACTGGAGGCTGCTGAAAATCTTCCCCAGAGGCTTGATTACAGTCTGGAATTCTCCGATAAGATCATCAACTACCAGCCCCACTTTTTTCCGGGAATACTCAACAACAATTACCTTCTGTTTTTCCGGCTCATCACCGGTTTCCATAAAAAACTCTCTCATCTTCATAAAAGGGAGTACATCACCCCGAAGATTCATGTAATTCCCCCCCTCTTTTGAATCGAGCTCCTCCCTTGAAACTTCTGTGCATTCTGTAACCATATCAAGGGGAAGAACATAATATGAATCAGCAAGTTTAACCATAAAGCCGTCAATTATGGCAAGAGTTAGCGGGAGATGTATCCTTATTGTTGTACCTTCACCCTTTTCACTTTCAAGCACAACTGTTCCGCGGAGAGATTCGATATTCTTCTTAACAACATCCATCCCCACCCCGCGTCCGGAAATATTAGAAATCTCTGAGGCAGTGGAAAAGCCTGGAAGAAAAATATACTGATAAATATCATAATCGGAAGGGTTCTGATCCGGTTTTACAAGGCCCAGCTCCAGTGCCTTGACGTAGATTTTATCCCTGTCAAGGCCATTACCGTCATCCCTTACTTCTATAATGATACTCCCTGTTTCATGGAAGGCATTAAGCGTAACAGTTCCAATTGCAGATTTACCTGCTCTCTTTCTCTCATCAGGGCTCCCTATTCCATGATCAACCGCATTTCGTATGAGATGAATTAAGGGATCTGAAATTTTATCTATAAGGGTCTTATCAAGTTCGGTATCTCCGCCATATATTTCCAGCTCAACCTGTTTCCCCTTTTCTCGGCTCAGATCACGCACCACCCTTTCGAAGCGTTTAAATGTTTCACCAATCTGCACCATACGTATCCCCATGGTGCTGTCCCTTATCTCTTCAATAAGCTTGGCCATATCTGTAACTGACTTAACAAGCCCTATCTTCTCTTCAGATTCTGAAATCTGTTTTACATTGGAACCGGTTATTACAAGTTCCCCTATAAGATTAATCAGGTGATCAAGCTTTTCAGCGTCAATCCGGATAAGCTTCCGGTTGCTTTCCTCTCTCTTTTTTACAAGTGTCTGCTTTTCAAGCGCTGCCTCCAGAACAGGTTTCTGAACCATCTTCTCTTCCAGAAGTATATTACCCATAAGAAGCTCTTCAGGAGATTTTGTAATTGACTCACTTTTTCTGGCCTGAAGTTCAAGCGCCATTTTCAGTTCTGCACCGGTTAATGAACCGATCTCTTTGAGCATATCACCAATACGCATTGTGGTTTCAGGAAGATCCTCAATAAGTGTAACATAGTCAGCAATACCTGTATTCGGCGGGAGAATGCGGAGCTCGCAGTCATTTATTACAAAATCAAATACATCCTCAATCTCTCTTTTAGACATACTGCTCTTAAAATCCATTTCAAAACCGAGGTAGCATTGATCAGCCATCATCTTATCACCAAAGGGCATATCTTCATAAACTGTTTTTATATTTTTAATTTCTCCTTTTTCTCCCAGGTAGCTTATAAATGAATATGGGTCAAGACCATCTTTAAAAACATTTTTCCCGAATCTTAATGAAATATGCCAGCAGTCATTATTCACATATAATTCATTATCACCCTCTATCGAGACCTCTGCCGGGGCATAAGTTTCAGTACTGCTTATTTTATCATGCTCCTCATCATTTCCACCGGGTAGAAATTCATCTATCCGTCCGGCAAGATTCAGAAAGAGAGATTCCATATCAGGATCAAGTGCTGCATCATCATCTGCCCCTTCATAATAATCGAGCATAATTGATATAAAATCATGAGCTTCAAGAAGAAGTACTGACATTTCATCAGTAATCTGAAGATCACCGGTGCGTACACTTGAAAGCATATTTTCCAGATTATGAGTAAATTCGCCGATACGGGCAAAACCGAACATGCCTGAATTCCCCTTGATTGTATGGACAGCACGGAAAATAGAATTTATGGATTCTTCATCGCTGTTATTTTTCTCCAGAGCGAGGAGTGATACCTCCATGGCATCAAGTAGCTCCCTGCTCTCAGTAAAATATACAGCTTTAAAATTTTTATCACTCCGATTCCCGGCCATTACTTTACCCCCCGGATTATATTGTCTCATTATAAAGACTGAAAATAGACTGAAGCCTGTTGCTCATATTCACCACATGGAACTCTCTGTCAGTCGCCGCTGCTTCCCTCTTAAGGAAAACCAGCATCTGAAAAGCGGAAGTGTCAGCTTCATTTATCCCGGACAGATCCATTGTTATTCTGGAGGAACTTTTCAATTCCCTAAGGAGCAGTTCCTTCAGCTTCTTTATGGAGTATATAGTCATATTGCCTGCTATCTTGAGCTGAACTTTATTATCTCCTGCTTTTTTTCTCATAATATGAAGTTTCATTGCAGGCCTCCTTTTATTTTATAATATTTATAGCTCTTTCCAAAATGTCCGGGAGAAAAGCAAATCTCTTTTCCCCCTGTCCCCCAAAGGGGGCTGACTCCGGAAGATGCAGGAACAAATTAATACTTTCCAAAAAATCCGAAGTAAGCCATCTTTATTGAACAACAAATAATTTCTTTACAGCAGAAACTATTTCTTCCGGCTGAAAAGGTTTAATCATCCAGGCTTTTGCCCCTGCCTCTTTTCCCGCTTCTATCATATCACGTCCCGATTCAGTTGTAAGCATAATAACCGGTGTGTACTTATGATCTTTATCCTGCTTGATTCTTTTAAGAAGTTCAATACCGTCCATTTCCGGCATATTCACATCGGAAATAAAGAGCCCTATTGTATTATCCTTCATAAGATCAAGAGCATCAACCCCGTTTGCAGCTTCAAGAACCTCATAACCGTGCCCTTTTAATGTAAATATTAAAGACTGCCTTATGGCCTTAGAATCATCCACAACCATTATTTTTTTTGACATACAATCCCTCCCCCTTTAATTGTTATTATCTTCAAATCCTGAAAGCTCTTCAATATTCAGGATTGCATCAATATTCAGTAATATTACAAATTCATTATCAACCTTGCCGATTCCGTCAAGATACTCAGGCTTGATTCTGCTCCCTATATCAGGTGTTGAATCAATTTTATCTACACCAATATCAACTACAGCTTTAACTGAATCAATAATTACTCCTATTGGTATTTTATGGCTGTTTTCACTAATCTCAACAACAACTATAGCAGAAGTATTAATTATTTCACTTTTATTATTATAAAATCTGGAAGTAAGATCAATTATAGGCACAACCTCACCACGGAGATTAATGACACCTTTAATATAGTCCGGCACCCTGGGGGTTTTAAAAACTTTCTTATACTCAATCACCTCACGCACAGAATTAACCGGAATACCGAAAAGGTCACTCCCCAGTAGAAATGTAAGATAAAGAGTAACATCATCAGACATCCCGTCATCTTTATGTTCTCTGGAACCACCGGAATAATCTTCTGTCTCCACAATATTGTCTTTTACCAAAGATCTATCTTCCATAATCCGCCCCCTGCTTATTTACTTTGCGCACGCCTTTAAAGCCGCATCCGCTATATTATCAAGGGGTAAAACGAGATCAACCCCCCCATGCTTTATTGCCTCATTAGGCATTCCAAATACCACGCAGCTCTTTTCATCCTGGGCAATATTGTAAGATCCTGCCTTCTTCATTTCAGCCATGCCCCTGGCTCCGTCATCACCCATACCTGTCATTATTATACCCACCACATTAGACCCGCCATATTGCGCCGCAGATCTGAAAAGTACATCAACTGAAGGGCGATGTCGTGAAACAAGAGGCCCGTCCTTGATTTCCACATAATATCTGGCACCGCTCCTTTTTATAAGAAGATGCTTATTCCCCGGAGCTATCAATGCTCTCCCCCTGAGAATACCATCATTATTTTCCGCCTCTTTAACCTCTATCTGGCAGAGTCCATCAAGCCTTTTGGCAAAGGCTTTTGTAAAATTTTCCGGCATATGCTGAACAATTACAATACCGGGGGAATCCTCAGGCATCCCTTCAAGAAATATTCTTAGCGCCTCTGTTCCACCTGTTGAAGCACCAACAGCCATAATCTTCTCTGTTGTTTTTAACATCGCTTTACCGGAAGGAGCAGGCATTACAGCATCAGCAGTAAGTTTATCTGTCGGCTTATTACTTCTTTTAGATTTTATACCTGTAACTTTAGCCTCAGCAGCAGCCTTAACAGCATCACATATCCGTATTTTTGATTCCTCTATAAAACTCTGAATCCCCATTTTAGGTTTGGTAATAATATCTACGGCTCCAAGTTCAAGAGCCCTTAATGTAGTTTCAGCACCCTCTTCAGTCAGGCTTGAGCACATTACTACCGGTATGGGGTGCTGGCTCATAATCTTCTGAAGAAATGTAATTCCATCCATTCTCGGCATTTCAACATCAAGTGTAATAACATCAGGAAGCTCCCTTTTTATCTTTTCTGCTGCAATAAAGGGATCCCCGGCAGTATCAATAACCTGGATCGAACTGTCAGATTCAAGAATCTCACGCATCACCTGACGTACAACTGCTGAGTCGTCCACAACAAGAACTTTAATTTTTTTAATACTCACAAAAACCCCTTTATTAAAAAAAGAAATTTTATCACATCATCGGCTTTTTATAAACAGTGGGGCCTGCCGGTTTAAACCTGTCACTTACCCCGTAAAGAGTTTCAGAACTCCCAATAAACAAATACCCTCCCGGATTCAGATGATTATATATTTTTTCAAAAAGCTTTACCTGAGTAGGTTTATCAAAATAGATTATTACATTACGGCAGAAAATAAAATCGAAATCTCTGTCAATTTTAAAAACATCATCCATAAGGTTAAGCTGTTTGAAAGTTATTTTTTTTCTAAGCTCAGGAACAATGCGGTATAGCCCGGAATTATCCCCTGTCCCGCGAAGAAGATACTTTTTCCTCATCTCCAGAGACACAGGTTTAATCACTTCCTCTTTATAAACAGCATTCATACCTGTTTTTAAAACTTTAATTGAAATGTCAGTGGCAAGAATATTAAACTCCCTTTTACTCCCGGGGAAATATTCCGAAAGCACCATTGCAAGGGTATATGCCTCCTCCCCGGTTGAGCATCCTGCGCTCCATACTTTCAATTCACCTGTGCGGTTAAACCTTTCACCTGCGGTAAGTTCCGGAAGCACCTCCCTGGCAAGAATATCAAAATGAGCAGATTCCCTGAAAAAATCGGTCTTATTGGTTGTAACAGCTTCTATCATTCTGTTAAACTCAAAAGATGTGCCATGCTCATTTATTATAAAATCGTAATATTCCCTGTAGGATCTGTACCCCAGGGCTTTCACCCTTTTATTGAGTCTTGATGTTAACATAAGCTTTTTTGCAGGAGGCATTTTTATACCCAGCTGTGAATAGATTAGAGTGCTGAAAAGATTAAACTCGCCATCACTCATAGGAATAACGCCTACCAGTGGCGGATCAGCTTCATTTAACTTTACATCAGCTCTTTCAGACATTCCGGTATTCACCCTTAATCAATTTTTCTCCACTTTAGTTCCGGAACAGTTCTCTGTTCCGGAATTTCCCCCTGTCCTATCCTAATATCTTTCAAATCCGTCATCAGAAGAAAGATCAAGGTCAACTCCCCCTATCTCTGAATCTTCATTACCGAATTTTTTTGTAATTCCTGAGTGATCACCAGCTCCAGCTTCATTTTTCCCCTGTTTTGGTGACGCAGTACTATTCCCTGTGAAACCTGTGGTGTGAACTGCCGGTTTTTTCTTAACAGAAGCTGCCTGGAAAGACATCCCTTCACTTTGCTTTACTTTAAAGAATGCTGCAGACCTCTGGAGCTGTTCCGCCTGTCCAAGGAGCTCCTCTGTAGTAGATGCCATTTCCTCAGTAGCAGCAGCGCTCTGCTGTATCCCCTTATCGAGCTGCTCAACAGCCTGAGTGACCTGGTTAATACCATTGGCCTGTTCAGCACTCGATGCATTGATCTCCTGAACAAGTTCAGCTGTTTTCTGGATCTGGGGTACAATCTCCTCAATAAGTTTGCCCGCTTTTTCCGCCACTTCAACGCTCTCTATTGAAAGATTGTTGATCTCACGGGCCGCATTTCCGCTCCTTTCAGCAAGGTTACGTACCTCACCTGCAACTACGGCAAAACCTTTACCATGATCACCTGCCCTTGCAGCTTCAATTGCAGCATTAAGAGCCAGCATATTTGTCTGTGCTGCAATATCTTCAATAACAGCAATCTTTTCAGCAATACTCTTCATTGCCTTAACTGTTTCAGCAACAGCCCTTCCACCTTCCTGCGCATCTGTTGCAGCCTTGTTGGAAATAACTGCAGTCTGTTTTGCATTATCCGCGTTCTGAACAACTGAGCTGTTCATCTCCTCCATTGAACTGGAAACCTCTTCAACACTGGCGGACTGTTCATTGGCGCTGGATGCCATCTCCTCTGCAGATGAACTCATCTCACCGCTCCCCTGGGCAACCTGGTTAGCTGCTGTCTGCACATCAACTGCAATCTTTGTTAAATCTTCCACCATTTTTTTAAGTGACTGCATCAGTTTATCCTGTGCAGATCTTTCTTCAACTGAAACCATAAGGTTTCCAGTGGCGATCTCCTCAGCCAGTTCAGCAATTGTATTCATAGCATCAATAAGAATATTAAGATTATTCTTTATTGCATTAAAGTCTCCGTTGTAATTATCAGTTATTTTGTTCGGAATATCACCTTTAGATATCCTGTCCACATACTCTGCAGCCACATTAAGAGGCCCTATTACTGCATCAAGTGTATCATTAACACCCTGCACTATTGCAGCAAAATCACCCTGGTGCTTGGACGCATCCGCCCTTGTGTCGAGCTTACCCTCAACCGCAGCCCTGGCCAGCATATTTGCATCTTTAACAAGTTCTGTTACTGCATCTATTGCCTGGTTGAGGTTATTCTTTATTTCATTAAAATCGCCGTTGTAATCATCAGTTATTCTTCCGGGAATATCACCTTTGGAAATTCTGTCCACATACTCTGCTGCAACATTAAGAGGCCCTATTACTGCATCAAGTGTATCATTAACACCCTGCACTATTGCAGCAAAATCACCCTGATGCTTGGATGCATCCGCCCTTGTGTCGAGCTTACCCTCCACCGCAGCCCTGGCCAGCATTTTCGCGTCATTAACAAGTTCTGTCACAGCTTCAATTGCCTGGTTGAGGTTATTTTTTATTTCATTAAAATCGCCGTTGTATGTATCGGTTATTTTCTGAGGGATGTCGCCTTTTGAAATTCTGTCCACATACTCTGCAGCCACATTAAGAGGCCCTATTACTGCATCAAGTGTATCATTAACACCCTGCACTATTGCAGCAAAATCACCCTGATGCTTGGATGCATCCGCCCTTGTGTCGAGCTTACCCTCAACCGCAGCCCTGGCCAGCATATTTGCATCTTTAACAAGTTCACTTACAGCATCAATTGCCTGGTTAAGGTTATTTTTTATTTCATTAAAATCGCCGTTGTATGTATCGGTTATTTTCTGAGGAATATCACCTTTGGATATCCTGTCCACATACTCTGCAGCCACATTAAGAGGCCCTATTACTGCATCAAGAATATTGTTCATACCTTCGCCAATAGCGCGAAATTCAAAATTTATTGCATCTGTATTTGCGCGTGAATCCAGTTTACCATTTAAGGCATCATCTGCAACTTTTGTCACCTCTGTCATCATTCCGCTAATTATTGAGGCAATATTTTTCATTATCATCAATGTTAAAAGCGCAGCAATAACTATGGCAATACCTATAAGAGTATACATAAGCATAATAGCAGCATTTGCCGCAGCAGTATTATTGTCAGCAGTTTCCTTGCCGGCCTTTACCATAAGTTCCATAAGAACGTGACTCTGCTCATTAACATTGAAAGCAGTCTCCCGCATTGTTTCAATTGTTTTTTGAGCTTCATTATATCTTCCGGCAAGTTGATGATCAAAAAACTCTTCAACATACCGGTCATAAAGATCATACTCTTTTATAAATTTTTCAAACTGGATTTTATCATTCTCATCAATGTATGTAAGCTTATACAGTTCAAAATTATCACGAATACTTTTATCATATCCATCAACCAGCTTTCTATACTCTGCAATCTGCTTTGTATTTGTCTCATTTACAGAGTATACAACATTAACACGGATTCTGTTATAGTCAGCAGTAATCTCACCAACATATTCAAGAGGCAAAGTTACTTTTTCATACAAAAAAGCACCAGCATCATCAATATTCTTTATATTAACAGAACCGATAATACCTAATGCTGCAGTTATTACTGTTAAAGCAACAAATCCGGAAAGGACCTTTACACCAAGCTTCATATTCTTAAACATTACATCCTCCTGAAATAACTCTTATATTTATCAAATTAATAATTAGTTCCAATTTTAAGACCTCACCCGCGCTCTGCGCACCCTTCTGTCCGGCCCCCGCACCCCCAAAGGGGGCAAGGAGTAAGGCTTTCTTTTCCCCGAAACATACTACAGAA
>Ga0334889_1004959_pt1 | contig 11447 bp, 10 predicted proteins | sample GraSluR1_MG_2_FD_207222 | JGI IMG/M metagenome (GOLD analysis project Ga0334889, IMG submission 207222) | Sludge microbial communities from methane-producing bioreactor in Wageningen University, Netherlands - Granular Sludge_8_08-R1 | ecosystem: Engineered > Bioreactor > Anaerobic > Unclassified... | reverse complement strand
GGGCAAGACGACCTTCGAGATCCTCGCCAGCCTCGCCGCCACCTGCCACCAACGCGGCCAGGATTTCGTCGAGACCCTACGCCCGTACTTGACCCTCCTGCCCACCCCCGTACGCTAAACACGTACGCGCCCGCAAGCCAAGGGATCCGGCGCGCCGGGGCAGGCTTCGGGAAGGACGCCGGCAGCCGCCGACGGGGATTGCCGGGGTGACCGGCGTGGGTGCCGGTGCATGGCACTGCGAAGCTGTTATGCCTGTCACGCGGCTCGACGCTCTCCCTTCATTTCCATAACCGATGGGGCGTTCGCTTGCCGGGCCCGACCGCATGAGCCCCCATGATTATGCATTTTCATGCGGCAGGAAACGGGTTGCCCGGTTTGCCTGGGTGGCCGGTCTTGCCCGAAATCTCGTGGCTAAAAGGTGAAATGTCGGGGTTGGGAGGGCAGATGCTCGGGCGAAAAGGCAAAAGAATGTGGGAAGAAGGCACGGAGGCACGCAGGCACGAAGTGGAATGGGAAAGATGGGCGGGGTTGAGAGGCTTCGGGGTGTTCGCTTGTGGGGGTGGGGGGAGCGAGCGGGGCGAGCGAGGCTCGTCTTGTGATTGGGGGTGGAAGGGAGGGCGCGGACGAAGAGGCGGGGAGGTCGTCGGCGAGAGGGCGTGCGTGGAGTGCGGATGTGCCGCGAAACGGCAAGCCACTGACACGCGGGTGGAAGGGGGGACGGGCACTGCTCAAGAGCAGCGGCACAGATTCATCGGGTCCTTTCAGGACCGAGGGGTTGGGGTGAGGCGGCGCGAACCCGCCGTTGAAACGGGCGGGCTGATCTCGGGCGGGCCTACGGCCCTGATGCGGGGGTGGGGGTGGAATGGGCACCGCTCAAGAAGCAGTGGCACGCGGTGGCACTACCCACGGAACCCCGTTGACACGGGGTGTGGGGTAAAAAGGGGGGGTGCGGGGCGATCGCTCAACCGGCCGTAAACGGCCGGCCTACGAGCCCGCCTTCGGCGGGGAAGGCCCGTGAACGGGGCCTGGGGCGCAGGGCGCGGATTCGTCCGGTCCCTACAGGACCGGGGGGTTGGGGTGGGGCGGTGCGGACCCGCGGTTGAAACCGCGGGCTGATCTCATCCGGGCCTACGGCCCTGATGCGGGGGACGGGCAAGGCTTAAGAGCAGTGGCACGCCCGGCGACTCGGCACTCCGTTCACTGAACGTGGGAATTCATCGCCCTGCGAATGGAATCCGACCCCGGCGGGGTCACGGCGGGTGGCCACGGGTGGAGTCCCGATGACAATCGGGGCGGAACCCGTGGATGGAGGCGCCCTCCCGACCCCAATCCCGCCCCCGGATGGGGGCGGAGGAGAAAAGCGAGAACAGTACACGGCACAAGCGGAAGACTCTGAAGACCCAGAGACCGGCTGGAAAGCCGGTCCCACAAAGGGAGCCGGTCCCACACATGCGGCCGGTCCCACAGATGCGGCCGATCCCACACATGCGGCCGATCCCACAGGGAGGAAGAGACCGGCTGGAAAGCCGGTCCCACACATGCAGCCGGTCCCACACATGCGGCCGATCCCACAGGGAGGAAGAGACCGGCTGGAAAGCCGGTCCCACAAAGGGAGCCGGTCCCACAAAGGGAGCCGGTCCCACAAAGGAAGCCGGTCCCACAAAGGGAGCCGGTCCCACAAAGGGAGCCGGTCTCACAAAGGGAGCCGGTCCCACACAAGAGGCCAAGAAAACGGAACATCTGGTATTGCGATTGTTGTGAGCGGTCGGGGGAGGCCGCGCGAGACTGGTCCGGCGCGTTCGGACGGAGTCACCCTTCCCACACTCGCAATGTTGGTCCATCCCGACGCGCCGAGGACGGTCCTGCGCTTGTCGGCGTCAGGTCGGGGGACCGCTGGGGGGGTCGGTGAACAGCGGCGGCGTGCCGGGAGGGCCGGCGGCGCCGGGGTTGGGCTTGGCCAGCATGAGAATCAGCCGGGCCTCTCGCAGCAGCTCGTTGCCGGAGAAAAGCTGGATGCGGTACTCGCCGGGCTCGGGGAACGTGAGGCCGTGGAACTGAAGGGCGAGGTTCGCGATGGCACGGGGGTTCTTGAACTCGACGGTGCCCGTGCCCTGGACGATGGGCTGGCGCGCCTCGTTGGCGTCAGTCACGCGGATGGTAATGGGGGTCGGTCCGTGTCCGTCGGTCAGCGATACGTGTACGCAGAGTTGCGGGTGCGTGACGGGAAACCGGAACGTGTGGATGGTGCTGAACAGACCGATCAGGGACTGCTTGCCCGTGATGCGGTCGGTGATGATCTGATCGCACACCAGCAGCGAGAGCACGTCGGGAGTCACTTTGAGTTCACCCATAGTCCGATCCTGCGCGGAAGCGATGTGGGGCCTGGGCCCCGGCGTCAATCTTGCTGTCCCTGACCCGCCTCCGTCGGGACGGCAATCGGCGCCCGGCATGGACACCGGCCGGGCATTGTACCCGATCGGCGGCGGGGCGTCGAAGGCCGGGCGCGCTGCGGTCCCTGCGCTCGGGGCGAGGCGGCTTCGCCGTCAGCGGCGGCGGGTCCAGGCGGGGTCGGCGTACTTGGCGCGTAACGTGTCGGCCCGGCCCAGTTCCTCCGGAGTGCAGGCGCCCGGTTCGAACAGGAGGTCGCCAATCGCCTCGAGCGAGCGGGTCCAGAGCTCGGCAAAACGGTCGCCGTCCAGGTTGACGTACTCCCCGATCGCGGCGGCTGGCTGCTGGTCGTAACGGCGCTCGAACACGATCGAACCGTGCTGGAGGACCGCGCGCCGGGTTCGCCGCTGGGCACTGCCGGCCAGCTTCTCCTTGCCCGCGAGCACGTCCAGACAGTGCCGCCGGGCGAAGCAGAAGAACGGGCCGCGCCCGGGCGTGGAGTCGTCGCTGCGGCAGCCGCGCCAGGTTGCCATGCCGGCGTCGGCCAGGGCGTGGATGACGGCGTCGTGGGCCACTTCGTACAGCTTTGTGGCGCCGTGGGCCAGCCGGTGCCCGATCGGCAGCACGATGGCGTAGGTGAGTTCCTGATCGTGCAGGATCGCGCCGCCGCCGGTCTGCCGGCGCACGACGGGCAACCGTCCGGCCGGCGGTTCAAGAGCTTCGTAGGCGGCGTACGGCTGGAAGTAGCCGAGCGAGATGGTCGGCGGCGCCCAGCGATAGAGCCGCAACGTCGGTGGGGACTGCCCGGCCCCGACGCACTTCAACAGGGCCTCGTCGCGGGCCATGTTCGTCGGGCCATCGTGCGGACCGTCGTGGATCAGGCGAATGCGATCGGGCATCGTTTTAATGCAGCGCGTCGGCGAAGCATGCCGACCTCCATCGGCTATCCGCCGTTCGTTCGCCAGCGCACCACCGGCTTGCGCGCGGCGGCGACCTCGTCCAGCCGGCCGATCGGCATCTGGTGCGGGGCCGTGCGGAGCGTCTCCGGAGACTGTTCCGCCTCGTCGGCCAGGGCCAGGAGCACGTCGCAGAACCGGTCCAGCGTGCGCTTGGATTCCGTCTCCGTGGGCTCGATCATCAGGCAGTGGTGGATGGGCCAGCTCATGGTCGGCGGGTGGATGTGGTAATCCAGCAGCCGCTTGGCGAAGTCCACCTCGCGGATTTCCGTGCCCTCGAAGTCCGGCACGGTGATGAACTCATGGGCGTACGGCGGCGGGAACGGCATGGTGTACCGATGCCGAATCCGCGCGGCCACGTAATTGGCCGCCAGCACGGCCTTCTCCGAGGCACTGCGCAGCCCCTCGGCGCCCAGGGAGCGGATGTAGGCGTATGCCCGCACCAGCACGCCGATCTGCCCGTAGAACGAGCGCACCTTGCCGATGCTCCTGGGCCGGTTGTAGTCCCAGCCGTACGTGCCGTTCTCCCGCCGGACGATCACCGGCACGGGCAGGAACGGCCGCAGATGCTCCGCCACGCCGACCGGGCCGGCCCCCGGTCCGCCGCAGCCGTGCGGCGTGCTGAACGTTTTGTGCGTGTTGTAGTGCATCACGTCGACGCCGAAGTCGCCCGGGCGGGTGATGCCCATGACGGCGTTCATGTTCGCGCCGTCCAGGTAGAACTGGGCGCCGGCCTTGTGCAGCAGGTCGGCGATGTCGCCGATCTGGCTGTCGAACTTTCCGCATGTGTTGGGGTTGGTGATCATCAGGGCGGCGGTGTCGGCGTCCACTTTGCTACGCAGGTCGGCCAGGTCGACCCGTCCGTCGGGCTGCGACTTCACCGTGACCAGCGTGTTCCCGCACATCACGCACGACGCGGGGTTCGTGCCGTGGGCGGTGTCGGGTGTGAGCACCCTGGAGCGCTTCTGACCGCGGTCGCGGTGGTACGCGTTGATGATGAGAAGGCCGGTCATCTCGCCGTGGGCGCCGGCGGCCGGTTGGAGGGAGACCTCGGCCATGCCGCCGACCTCCGCCAGGTACTCGGCCAGGCGGTGCATCATCTCCAGCAGGCCCTGCACGTCTTCATCGCGCTGGTAGGGGTGCAGGTCGGCCGATCCGGAGAGGCCCAGGGCCTTCTCGTTGACCCGCGGGTTGTACTTCATGGTGCAACTGCCCAGCGGGTAGAACTGCTGGTCGATGCTGAACAGCCGGTGGGCCAGCGCGGTGTAGTGCCGCACCAGGTCCAGCGGCCCGATCTCCGGCAACGGCGGCGGGGCATCCGCGAGGAGGGCCTTGGGGATGACCTGGTCCGGCTGCACGGGCGGCACATCCGTATTCGACATGGCCACGGCGGTCTGGCCGGGGCAGGAGATTTCGAACAATAGCGGTTCTTCGGTAATCATTCCGGAGATTATAGAAACCGCACGGGGATCCCGCCAAGGGCCTTCGAAACCCGATAGGGATGGCGCGGGCTTGCCGTTTGGCGGCACGTTCCGTACGGTTACGGGCATGGTCATCGCGTACCATCTCATCCTGACGGGATACGGGCACTGGCTGCCCAACGACCCGCGGGGGAGCTCTTCCCGGGGGTTCCGGTCGTCGAAGATTCTCGATCTGGGGGTAATGCACCGGGGGCAGCGCGAGGAAGCGCCGTCGCGAGAGGATCTGCGGGGGGAGTTGAGGGGTTTTTACCGTTCCGCGCAACCGCGATTGGAACACGCGATGCTGATCTTTGATGCCGCCAAACGACAAGTCCTCGCGGACGCATTCGCGCAGGTGATACAGGGTCGCCGGTACACGTGTTTTGCGTGCGCGATCCTGACGAATCACGTACACCTGGTCATCCGCAAGCATCGTGACAAAGCGGAAGACATGATCCACACGCTGAAGGGGGAGTCTTCGAGGACGCTGCGCGAAAGATGTGACGTGCCCCAAGCCCACCCGGTGTGGAGCAGCGATGACTTCAAGAAGTTCCTCTACACCCCCGAAGACATCGTGCGGACGGTGCGGTACGTTGAAGACAACCCGCCCAAGGAGAACCTACCGCGGCAGTCCTTCCCGTTCGTGACCGGCTACACGGGCGAATGGAGCGGCAGACGGACCCTTCGCGAGGGGAGCAGTTGAGCGACCTGGAGTGAGAAGATGCCGCTTTGCGCCGCGGAACGGCCGGAATCGCGGGCAAATCCGCAAGGACGGTCAAGCGGGTGCGGACACCTTCGGCCAGAATGCCGGCGTACGGAGGAATCCATGCGGTCGTCAACGGAACACAGCTACCGGGAACGCATCCTGCGGGTGCTGATCCACATTCAGCAGCATCTGGATGAGGACCTGCCGCTCGAGGGCCTGGCGCACGTGGCCCACTTCTCGTCCTTTCACTTTCACCGCATCTTCCGCGGCATGGTGGGTGAGCCGGTCAGCGAACACATCCGGCGGCTGCGGCTCGAGCGGGCGGCCTGGCAGTTGAAGGTGGGGGATCGGGCGATCATCCAGCTCGCGCTGGACGCCCGGTACGAAACGCACGAGTCGTTCACCCGGGCGTTCCGGGCGATGTTCGGCGTATCTCCCACGCAGTTCCGTGCGGTCCATCGGGTCCCTCCGTATCCCAGCGTGCCCTCCGAGGTGCATTACGAGCCCGAGGGGGGAGTGACCGGTTTTGTCCCGATAGAGGCAGGAGGTGAGCCGATGGATGTTCGTGTGGAAGAGGTTCGACCGATCCGGGTGGCGTTTGTGCGGCACACGGGGCCGTACGCGGCCTGCGGGGCCGCGTGGCAGAAACTCTGCGGCTGGGCGGGGCCGCGCGGGCTGATCGGGCCGTCATCGACATTTCTGGGCGTGAGCCACGACGATCCGGAGGTGACCCCGCCGGAGAAGATTCGCTACGACGCGTGTGTGACCGTGCCGGACTCGGTGCAGGGCGAGGGCGACATCGGCGTGCAGGAGGTCGGCGGCGGTGAGTACGCCATCACGACGCATCGCGGGCCGTACGAGCGGCTGGCCCAGACGTACGCCCGGCTCTGCGGCGAGTGGCTGCCGAAAAGTGGCCGGGAGGTACGCTCCGCTCCGTCGCTGGAGTTCTACCGCAACAGCCCGGAGACGACGCCGCCGGAGGACCTGATCACCGAGGTACACGTGCCCCTGGCCCCCCGTTGAAAAAAAGATCGGGGCAGCGCTGTTCGCACCAGCGCTGCCCCGCTGTCTTCTGCTCGAAAGGTCGGCAAGGGTCTCCCTTCGTCCCTTCGTCCCTTCGTCCCTTCGTCCCTTCCTCCTACATCATCCCCCCCATGCCGCCCATGCCACCCATACCGCCCATGCCGCCGCCCGGCATCGGCTTGTCCTTCTTCTCCTTGATTTCGGAGACGGCGGCCTCGGTGGTCAGCAGCAGCCCGGCGACGGACGCGGCGTTCTGCAGGGCGATGCGCTCCACCTTGGTCGGCACGAGCACGCCCATGTCGATCATATCGCCGAACTCATCCGTCAGGGCGTTGTAGCCGAAGTTCATGTCCTTCGACTCGGAGACCTTCTGCCAGACGATGGAGCCGTCCTTACCGCCGTTTGCGGCGATCTGCCGGATGGGGGCGGACAGGGCCTTGCGAACGATCTCCGCGCCGGTCTTCTGGTCGCCCTTGAGCTTCTTGACCAGATCGTTGAGCACCTTGCAGGCGCGGATCGGGGCCACGCCGCCGCCCGGCAGAATGCCCTCTTCCACGGCCGCCCGGCAGGCGTGCAGAGCGTCCTCCACGCGGGCCTTGCGTTCCTTCATCTCCACCTCGGTGGCGGCACCCACGTTGATCTGGGCCACGCCGCCGGAGAGCTTGGCCAGGCGCTCTTCGAGCTTCTCACGGTCGTAGTCGCTGGTGGTGGCGTCGATCTCGTTCTTGATTTGCTCGATGCGGCCCTTGATCTTGGCCGTCTCGCCGGCGCCCTCGATGATGGTGGTCGTATCCTTGTCGATCTTCACCCGCTTGGCCCGGCCCAGGTCGGAGAGCTGGACGTTCTCCAGCTTCATGCCGATGTCCTCGAAGATCGCCTTGCCGCCGACGAGCACGGCGATGTCCTCCAGCATGGCCTTGCGGCGGTCGCCGAAGCCCGGCGCCTTGACCGCGGCCACGTTCAGCGTGCCGCGCAGCTTGTTGACCACCAGGGTGGCCAGGGCCTCGCCCTCCACGTCTTCCGCGATGATCAGCAGCGGCTTGCCTGCCTGCGAGACCTTCTCGAGGATGGGGACCAGGTCTTTCACCGACGAGATCTTCTTCTCGTGGATCAGAATGAACGGCTTGTCCAGGTCGCAGGTCAGCTCCTCGTAGTTGTTCATGAAGTGGGGCGAGAGGTAGCCCTTGTCGAACTGCATGCCCTCAACCAGCTCCACCTCGATCTCCAGCGAGCGTCCTTCCTCGACCGTGATTACGCCGTCCTTGCCGACCTTGCTCATCGCGTAGGCGATCTGCTTGCCGATCTCCTCTTCCTGGTTCGCGGCGGCGGTGCCCACCTGGGCGATCTGCTTGTCGCCCTTGGGCGGCGGCGGGATCGGCGTGGAGACGCGGGCCAGTTCATCCACGACAGCCTGGACGGCCGCCTCGATGCCGCGCTTGAGCTCCATCGAGTCGGCGCCGGCCGCGACGTTCTTAAGGCCCTCGGTGTAGAGGGCCTCGGCGTAGACGGTGGCGGTGGTGGTGCCGTCGCCGGCCACCGTGCTCGTCTTGCTGGCCACTTCGCGGACCATCTGGGCGCCCATGTTCTCATAGGCGTCTTCCAGTTCGATCTCCTTGGCCACGGTCACGCCGTCCTTGGTGACCGTCGGCGAGCCGAAGGATTTCTCCAGTACGACGTTCCGGCCGCGCGGGCCGAGCGTCACCTTTACCGCACGGGCCAGCTTCTCGACCCCGCGACGGATCGCATCACGCGCTTCCGAATCGTATGCAATTTTCTTGGCAGCCATGGTTCGTGTGGTCTCCGTTGTGCTAGGGGCGGATGGACCCGCCCGGGTTCTGTGAGGGTGTGATGGCGCCGGGCACCGCCGGCGCCGTCCGACCGGCCGCTCACCTACTCGATGATGGCCAGGACGTCGGACTCATCCATAATCAGGAATTCCTCGCCGTTGATCTTGATCTCGGTGCCGGCATAGCTGGTGAAGAGCACCTGGTCGTCCTTCTTGACCTGCATCTTGCTGCGCTCGCCCGAGTCGAGCATCCGTCCGTTCCCCACCGCCTGCACGATGCCGCGCTTGGGCTTTTCCTGGGCGGTGTCCGGCAGAACGATGCCGCCTGCCGTTTTCTCTTCCGCACTGACCCGCTTGACGATGACCTTGTCGCCCAAGGGCCGAAGAGCCTGCTTTGCCATTGACGCCAGCACTCCTTTCTCGCGGGGCGGCGCTGGTGGCCGCCCGTTCCATCCGACTTCCTGCAGCACCCCGGCTTCCGCGGGGCGCGCAACGTACCCGCCGAGGAGCAGGGCATCCTCGATGCCAGAGCCGCGATCCGTCCGTCCGAAGACGCCGGCGTCTCCCTAAAATTATTATTGACAAGCTTTTGCGATGGCGGTCCGCTGCGTGGTCGTTTCCGTCTTGGGGGGCGTTCTGATGTTCGATTCCTGTCAATCGGGCGGCAGCCCAGGCGGCGGTCTGCCATATTGGCACGGGCTGGACGGGTCGCGCGGGCGGGTGCGTCGCCTTGTGATTTTGGGTACCATCCTTTTGCGGCGCGGGGTTGGGGCGTTCGTGAGAGGCGGCAGAGATGCACACATGCGCAGGAGCACCCGACGGGAATTCCTGAGATCCGGCGCAAACGCGGCATTGGCGTTCGGGGCTTCGCAATTCATGGCCGGGTGCCGAAGCTACGATACCCCTTTCGCACCGACAGGACGACGCTCCCGCGTGGCGGCCATCCGAGGCGCCAACCTGTACAGGATGACGCGCGAGGCGCTGGCCGCCTTTGGCGGGGCGGAGGCGCTGGTCCGCCCCGGCGAGACGGTCTTCATCAAGCCGAACTTCTGCACCGCCGGTTTCCTTACCGTGGATGGCGTGGCGACCGGCTCGTGTACGAAGCCCGATATCGTGATCGCACTGGCCGAGGAGTGCCTGCGGGTCGGCGCGGGGAAGGTTATCATCGGCGACGGCGGGCAGGCTCGCCATTTCTCCTGGAAAGAGCTGCGAACCCTGGACGGCTCGACCAACCTGTCGGAGGAGTCCAGGCGGCTGAACGCGGCGTACCCCGGCCGGCTGCAACTGGCCTGCCTCATCGGCGATTCGCCTGCGTGGGACGCGGTTCCCTCTCCCTTCACGGACCTCGGCCGGATTTACGTGTCGAGCCTCGTGTCTCGAGCGGACAAGGTCATATCCGTGCCGGTTCTGAAGACGCATATGATTACCCAGATGACGGGCTCCCTGAAGAACCTCGTCGGCGTCACATCGACGGAGGACTACGGGTTCGGCACGCCGTCCCGGATGACGCTGCACAACGCGATTGGCGGAATTGAGCAGTGCCTGCTGGATATTTGCGCGGCCGTCAGACCGGATTTCGCCATCATCGACGGCTCCATCTGTGGGGAAGGAAATGGGCCGACCATCATCCCCGGCGTCATGGGAGCGACGGTCGACATGCGGGACCGGCTGGGCGACTGGCTACTGCTGGCAAGCGACGACCCGGCGGCGGCGGATGCCACGGCGGCCCGGGTGATCGGCCACGATCCAGACCGGGTCAAACACCTCCGAATGGCCTACGATCAGGGTCTGGGGCAGACTCGTGAGGATCTCATCGAGATCGTTGGCGCCAGTCTCGACGAACTGCGGGTCGAGTGGCGGTCGGCCGTTCCGATGCAGTTCGCGTCCCACGTTGTCATGCAGGGTCTGGGGTTGATCCTGGACCGATAGGAAGCGCAGCGACGCCTCTACTCGTCCGCGCGTCGCGAGCAAGCCGTGTCACACGTCTGGTCCGAATCCCGTTCCCTGGTTGTTCCCGTGCGCAAAACCAGCGGCACAGGATTACTGGGGAATGGCGAGCACCATGCCCGAGTGGGGAGGCAGGGTGGCGTTGCCCTCCAGAGTGGCCGGCGTTTCGAAGGCGGCGCGGTCGGCGTCGGCGTGGACGTGCCATTGGCCGGCGGGCAGGGAGAAGGTCTGCGGGGACGGGTCGCCGTTAAGCAGGACGAGCACGGTGGCGAAGGTCTCGCCGGGCAGATCGCGGCCGTCGAGAGTGAAGGCCAGGCAGCGGCCCGACGGGACGGTGTCGAGGAAGCGAAGACGGGCCTCCACGTCCGCGCGGGTGCGCAGGCGAAAGACGGGGTGTGCCTTACGCAGGGCGATGAGCCCGCGGTAGTAGTCAAAGACGCCGCGGTGCTGCTTTTTCCACGACCAGTCGATCTGGTTCACGGAGTCGGGGGCGTCATAGCTGTTATGGTTGCCGCCCTTCGTGCGACACATTTCCTGCCCGGCGTGCAGGAAGGGGACCCCCTGCGACGTGAGGACCAGCAGCCCGGCGAATCGCTGCATGCGCTGCCGCTCGGGAAGCGAGGCGTTCGGGGCGGCCTGCACGATTTTGTCCCAGAGCGTGAGGTTGTCGTGCGCGGCGCAGTAGGTGACGACCTCGGTCGGCTCCAGCGCCCAGTCGCGGATGGCGCCGTCGATGCCGAGGCGGACGCGGTCCGCGCGGTCTCCGGTCTGGATGAAGCCCGGGGCGCCGCCGTCGCGGTCGCCCTTGATGGCGTCGCGGAAGTGGTCGTTGAAGGCGGCGATGCCGGAGCCGCGGAGCGCGGCCTTGTCCGTGACCCGGGCGATGCCGGACGGGCCGCCCGTCCAGGGCTCGCCATAGAGCAGGACGGAGGGATTGATCTTCCGCAGTTCATCGCGGATGGCCTCCATCGTCTCCAGATCCATCAGGCCCATCAGGTCGAAGCGGAACCCGTCGATGCCGTACTCGCGCGCCCAGTACACCAGAGAGTCGATGATGAACCGCCGGGCCATCGGGTTCTCCGTGCGGAATTCATTGCCGCAGCCGGAGCCGTTCCAGAACGAGCCGTCATCACGCATGCGGTGGTAGTAGCCGGGCACGAGTTGCTCGAATGTTGCGTACG
>Ga0334889_1004956_pt1 | contig 11459 bp, 9 predicted proteins | sample GraSluR1_MG_2_FD_207222 | JGI IMG/M metagenome (GOLD analysis project Ga0334889, IMG submission 207222) | Sludge microbial communities from methane-producing bioreactor in Wageningen University, Netherlands - Granular Sludge_8_08-R1 | ecosystem: Engineered > Bioreactor > Anaerobic > Unclassified ... | reverse complement strand
CGCACTGCCAGGGGCAGACGCGGCTCGTGAGAATGGTGACGACGGGGCCGGGACCCCAGCCGCACTCCGGCTCTAGAGGCCAGTTGAACTTGCGGCGCACGCGCCGGCTGGCGGGCTTGGGCCACAGGGTGCGGTCGATCATGGGCCACTCGGCCATCGAACTGGCCCCCACGCCCTGGATGACGCGCGGGAAGTCGTCCGGGTTGCGCACCAGGTCGACGATGACCTTCTCGCCGGGGCCTTGGCAGATCTTGTCGAATTCGGGGACGGCCTGCATCTCGTCCAGCGCAACGGTGGCGTGCATGCCGCCGGTGAGGATGATGCCGTCCGGGTTGATCTCCTTGAAGATCTGGGCGGCTTTATAGGCGCTTGGGTACGTGTAACTGCGCACGTTCATCAGCATCATCTTGTAGCCGGGCAGTTGCTTGGCGAGTTGGTCCCACGATGTGACCGCCCGGGTAGAGAGGATGTCGGTCTGGATGCCGTTTTGGTGAAGAATGGTGCGCAGCAGGCCCAGGCCATGATCCTGCCACTGCTCGTGCGGACCGTCCGGATTGATGAGATCGCCCAGGTCGCCCAGGTCGAGCCAGAGGATATCCGAGGTTCTTTTAGCGGCCCACGGCCAGGTAATACCCACGATATGCACTCCCCAGAGTCGCCGCCCGATTGGCCGGCAGTAACGTTGTTTTATAGCACGCGCCGCGGCTTCCGGCAGAGCGGCGTAAACGAAGAAGTCGGCGCGAGTATAGCACGGGCCGCCCGGTTCGTCAATTTTTATGAAATAGGTTATAATTATGCGTATCCTAACTGGCCGTTTTTTCGACGCGGAGTTGCATTCGCCTACTGCATCAGGTAGAATGCACGCAGCCTAAGCGGGCGGATTTACGGTTTGCCCGGCCTGCCCAGATGTGGCGAACGACGCTGCACGGCGCGATTCGCATGCGGTTGAGCGGTGAGCGCCTGGGCGGAAACTTGGCGCATAACTTGGCGAGAAAACCGGAGACAAAGGCGACGCAAACGATGGCGAATGTCCCCAGCGCGAAATTCCAAGATCTGAAACAGGAACAGGTGCAGGAGTATCTGCACGATACGATCGCGGTGCCGGAAGACTTGCAGGGCAACGTGATGGTGACCACGCTCGACAAGATCTACAACTGGAGCCGCAAGTCGAGCATGTGGCCGCTGCTGTTCGGCCTGGCCTGTTGCGCCATCGAGATGATCGCCACAGCCGCAAGCCGTTATGACCTGTCTCGCTTCGGCATGGAGGTAATGCGCCCTAGCCCGCGGCAGAGCGATTTGATGATCGTGTCGGGCACGGTGACGAAGAAGATGGTCCCGGCGATCGTGCGCATCTACAACCAGATGGCCGAACCGCGCTACGTGTTGAGCATGGGCGCGTGCGCCACCGGCGGCGGCCCCTTCAAAGAGGGCTACAACGTGGTCAGCGGCATCGACAAGTACATCCCGGTCGACGTATATGTGCCCGGCTGCCCGCCCACGCCGGAGGCGCTGATCTACGGGCTGCTGAAACTGCACGACAAGGTCGAGCGTCAGAGCATCACCAGCGTGCCGTGGTATCACACGGATAAGTCCGAATATGTGCCGGTGCCGCTTTTGGGGCCGGACATTTTTGACCCGCGCCAGATCGAACTGATCAAGGAGACGACGCTGGCCGCGGGCGACGCCGAGGAAGGCGGGGCCAAGAAAGCCGCGGCGCGCCGGGAAGATGCCGCCCCGCGTGAGATTTCGGACAAGGCCAAGCAGCGGATCGAGCAGGCTAAGGCCCGCGCGCGAGCCAAGAAGCAGTCGGCATAGGATCGGCTTACGGATGCCCAGGATTCTTGAGGAGAGGCGATGACGATGAGTGAGGCGACGGCCGCGGCCGAAGGCGGGAGCGCTGTAGGGGTGCAGGTTGCCGCAGAGAACCCGCCGGTCGATGGAGCGGCGGAGGATGCCGTCATCGGCAAGTGGGCCGAGGACACGCAAGAGGCGTCGGTAATTGCGCCGGACAAACTGACCGCGTATTTGACCTATCTGCGCGACCGCCAGGGCTACGATTTACTGTCGAGCGTGACCTGTGTGGACTACAGTGCGTATGGCGGCAAGCTACGCGACGGCGTGGGCGAACGCTTCGAGTTGGTCTATCACCTGTACAGCACGCAGAAGGGCGGCGGCCCGGCAGTGCTGCATGTGCGCGTGCCGGAGAACGAGACGGTCGCCTCGGCGACAGGCGTCTACCCTGGGGCGAATTTGCAGGAGTGCGAAGTCTACGACCTGTACGGCATCAAGTTCGAGGGGCATCCGAACCTGCGCCGCGTGTTGCTGTGGGACGGCTTCAACGGTTACCCCATGCGCAAGGATTGGAAAGAAGCCTATCACGAGGCGGACGCCAAGCCCTTCCGCAGCCGTCACCCGCAGGGCGACTACCAATGGCACGAGGACAAGGTTCCCTGGGGCAAGAACGCGACTTACCCGGCCGGGTGGGATCCGGATTCGTGGCGCCCGCCGATTACCTATGTGCCGGTAAGCCAGGCCCCGGCGGATGCGCACAGCGATGAGTTCGAGACGGAAAGCATCGTCGTCAACCTCGGCCCGCACCACCCGAGTACGCACGGCGTCTTCCGCATGTTGACGCGCATCAAGGGCGAGACGATTTTGGCGCTTGAGCCGGAGATGGGCTATTTGCATCGCAACCACGAGAAGATCGGCGAGCGCAATACGTGGCTGATGAACATGCCCTTCACCGACCGGCTGGACTATATCAATTCCATGAGCAACAATCTGGGCTATGCCCTGGCCGTGGAGAAGCTGGCAGGCATCGAGGTTCCGGAACGGGCGCAGTATATCCGCGTGATCATGGCCGAGTTGACGCGCATCGTCAACCATACCTGGTCGATCGGTTTCATCCTCAACGACCTGGGCGCGTTGCAGACGCCGGCGCTCTACGCGATTGAAGAGCGTGAGATGATCTTGGACCTCTTTGAGGAGGTCAGCGGCGCGCGCCTGATGTGCAACTACATGCGCTTCGGCGGGGTCGTGCGCGATCTCACGGCGGGTTGGGAGGAGCGGGTGCGCTATCTGGCGCACGAGCGGCTGCCGCGAGCGTTGGATGAACTGGACAGGCTGCTGAGCGACAACGAGATTGTCAAGGCGCGCGGGCGCGGGGTCGGTCATCTATCGGCCAAGGACCTGCTCAGCCTCAGCGTCAGCGGTCCGATGATCCGCGCGGCGGGCGTGCCGTATGACATCCGTAAGGCGGAGCCGTACTGCATCTATGACCGCTTTGATTTCGACATTCCCACGCTGCCGGAAAGCGACATCTATGCGCGCTATTACATCCGGCTGCTGGAAGCGCGCGAGAGCGTGAAGATTTTGCAGCAGGCGCTGCGCGATATTCCGCAAGGTGAGGTGTTGGGCGGCAAGGGCGGCTATACCCTGCGCCCGCCAGAGGGCGAGGCGTACCAACGCGTCGAGGCGCCGAAGGGTGAACTGGGCTTCTATCTCGTCAGCGATGCCAAGCCCAACCCCTATCGCTATCACGTTCGTTCCCCCAGTTTCATCAACCTGAATGCGCTTGGCCCCATGTGCGTCGGCTACAAGGTGGCCGATGCGGTGGTGATCTTGGGCGCCATTGACATCGTCTTGGGCGAAGTAGACCGCTAGGAGAGAAAAGATGTTTGGAACCGGACTGCTGAAGGGCCTCGGCGTCACCTTGAAGCATTTTGCGGAAACGTATATCGACGACCGCAAGCCGGCGCCTAGTCGCTACGCAGACAGCATCCAGCTCGAACATGGGCGGCGCATTATCGACCAGCCGATCACCCAAGAGGGGCTGCTTACCATCCAGTACCCGGAAGAGAAACGGCTACTGCCGGAGCGCTTCCGGTATATTCCCATGTTGCTGTGGGATACGGAGAAGGGCGAGGACCGCTGCACGGCCTGCGGCATCTGCGCCAAGGTCTGCCCGCCGCAATGCATTTGGATCGTGCGCGACAGCGACGAGAACGGCAAGCCGGTCACGCGGCCGGCCGAGTTCTTCATCGACGTTGCGGTATGCATGAGTTGCAGTTTCTGCGTCGAGTTCTGCCCATTTGACGCCATCAAGATGAACCACGACTATGAGTTGGCCGTCTACGACCGCTATCCGCAACTTGTCTATGACAAGGAAGAGCTGACCGTGCCGCTGGAGTATTATGCAGCGATGTGGCCGGAGCAGTTCGCCGCGGAGCAAGAGGTTCTCCGCAAGGCCGAAGAAGAGGAACGCGCCAAAGCCGAAGCCAAGGCTAAGGCGGCGGAGGCCAAAGCCAAAGCCGGTGATGCTACGAAGGCCGATAAGCCCAAGCGGACGCCGGAAGAGATCGAGGCGATGAAGCAGAAGGCCGCAGCGCGCAGCGCTGCCGCCAAGGAGAAGGCGGCAGGCGACGAGAATGATGGCGAGAAGGCCGGCGATAAGTCCGGCGACGATGCGGACAAGAAGGCGCGGTTGGAAGAACTGAAACGCAAGGCCGCCGAACGCGCGCAGCAACGCAAGCAAGGCGAGGGATAGCGGCGTTTGGCGCGCTTGCCGGCATAGCTCGAACGGTTTCTTGCCGAGAGACCTGGATGGTCCAGCGATTGAAAAAGCACAGAGCATCGAGCCAGACCGGCCTGTCCGCACGTCTGGCTCGTGCTGTTGTACAGGGCGACTAACATAGCGACAACACAGCAACCTAGAAGGAGATGTGCGCAATGGCTGTGACGATCACGTATTATGGGCACTCGACGTTCACGATCGATGCAGACGGAACGAAGCTGGTGATTGATCCATTCTTTGCACCGAACAATTCAGCAGCCCCGGTGAAGGCGGATAAGATCGAAGCGGATTATGTGCTAGTCTCTCACGGGCATTTTGATCATGCGGCCGACGCCGCGGCGATTGCCAAACGCACGGGCGCGACCGTAATCAGCAATGCGGAGGTCGTAGGCTGGCTGCAGAAGCAGGGCGTGAAGAAGTTGCATGGCATGAACACGGGCGGCGCGTTTACCTTCCCGTTTGGGCGGGTGCAGATGACGATCGCCCACCACAGTTCCGGTCTGCCCGACGGTTCCTATGGGGGCAACCCGTGCGGCTTGCTCTTCCATTTCAACGACGGCAGTGACGTCTATTTTGCCGGCGATACGGCGCTGACCCTCGACATGAAGCTGATCGGCGAGGCCGGGGGCGTGGATTTGGCGCTGCTGCCCATTGGCGATAACTACACAATGGGGCCGGATGACGCGGTGACGGCAGCGCAGTATGTCAAGGCGAAACGGGTCATCCCCATGCATTACAACACCTTCCCGGTCATCGAGCAGGACCCTCACGCCTTTGCCGAGATGTTGCGCCAGGCCGCGGAGATCGATTGTAAGGTATTGGCGCCGGGCGAGACGTATTGCCTGGAATAAGCGGGCGCAGCGGCCCGTCCGGCGGAAACGGAGGAGCGCAGATGACTAGTTGGGCGGCATGGGTTGCACTGGCGTTGGCGCTGGGCGCGCTGGCCTATAGCTGGAAACTGGGCCAGGAATTGGCGACGGCGCGGCGCCGGCTGGACCGGTATAACCGGGCGCTGTTCCAGGCCAACGACGAGATTGCGAACCTGCGCGAGAATATGGCGCAGGAAATGGCTGAATTGCGCGTGGCGGCTATAAAGGCGCAGGGCGCGCCGGCGTTCAGCGCCCAGATGACCGTACGCGAGGCGAGCCTGTTGCACGCCCAGACCGAAGAAGTCCTCGCCGCTTTCCATTTGGGCGGCTGCAGCCATTGCGCCGTCGAACCGGACGAAACATTGGTGCAAGCGTGCGCACGCAACGGCATCGCCGCAGATGCGCTGGTCGGGGCGCTAAACCAGTTGTTGGCGGAGCCGAGCGGGCCGAACGGCGGCAGGCCGGTGAAATTGCCGAACGTACAGTTGGAGTTATAGAGGGAGGCGGCTATGTCTTCGTTGAGCGAGTTCGCAGTCCAATCCAAAGCGGAACTGCTGTTTCCGGCCCATCTGATTCCGAATTTGCGCGATCTGCGGGGTGAGGAGTGGCGCGACTTGGTGGATCGGGTGACGGCGCTGCCCGAGACGCACCACGATAGCCTGGCGTTCGTGCTGATGATGATCGAACTGAACGGATGCCTGAAGTGTAACAGCAACAATTACAAGTTCCTGCGCGGCTGCTTCCTTTGCGCCACGCAGACGGTGCAATCGTACAAGGGCAGCGACCAGGATCTGATCGAGCTATATGGGCGGGCCAGAAAAGAGCTGGAGTTGCGGCTCCAGCAAGGCGTGCGGCCCGGCGAGTTGTCGCTGTCTCTCGATATCTAGGCCGGACCGGGCGAGAAGTCACGTCGGTTGGAGCCAGCGCGCGTTGCGCTGGCCTTTTTTTGAACGGGTGATTGCGTGGTAGACGACGGAGCGATGCGTGAGGACAGGCCCATAAACGGCGACGCGGCGAGTAAGCCGCTGCGTGTGCTCATCGTGGGCGGCGGCGTGGCAGGGCTGGCCGCGGCCTACGATCTGGCGCGCCAAGAATACGCAGGCCGGGCGGTTGACGTGACGGTAGCGGAGGCCGGCGCCGAGCTTGGCGGCCTTGCTTCCGGCTTCAAGGGCAAGCCCAGTTGGGAATGGCCGTTGGAGCGCTTCTACCACCACCTCTTTACCAACGACGACGCCATCATCGCGCTGACGCGTGAATTGGGCATGGCGGACCGGCTGACGACGCACGCGCCGGTGACGGCGCTGTACCACAAAGGCGGCCTCTACCCGCTGGACTCGCCGCTGCGCGTGCTGCGCTTTCCCCATCTGTCGCTGTGGAACCGGCTGCGCATGGGCCTGGTCCTGGCCTACTTGCGCTATGACCCGCGGCGTCCGTGGCGGCGCTATGACCGCATCGTGGCGGACGAATGGCTGGGGCGCTGGATGGGCAGCGCCGCCTATTCGACCGTGTGGCAGCCGATGTTGCAGGGCAAGTTCGGCGCGCATTACGGCGAGGTCAACTTGGCCTGGTTTTGGGCGCGCATTTACAAACGCACGCAACGGCTGGCCTATTATGAGGGCGGCTTCCAGGCTTTTGTCGACGCACTGGCCCAAGCCGCGGCCCAGCGCGGGGCGGCGCTGTACACCAGCGTGCGTGTCGAGCGCCTCACGCCTCTGCCCGGCGGCGGCTATCAGGCGACGACGAACGGGCCTGGCGGCGGCGACTACGACGCCGTGTTGAGCACGGTCAGCCCCGGCCTGATGCAGAAGTTGGCGCCGGACCTGCCGGAGTCGTACTTGGGCCAACTACGCAAGCTGCGCAGCATGGGTGCGGTGGCGTTGATCGTGGCGCTGAAGCGGAGCCTTCTGGACAAGGTCTACTGGGCCAATATCCCCAAGCAGGAAGGGCTGCCTTTCCTGGCGCTGGTGGAGCATACCAACATGATCGACCCGGCGCATTATGGGGGCGACCGGCTGATCTACATCGGCGACTATCTGGACCCCGACCACCGCTATTTCGGCATGGACGCAGAGCAACTGCTTGCCGAGGTCGCGCCGTACCTGAGCCGCTTCAACGCCGGCTTCGAGCCGGATTGGATCACCGGGGCGTGGCTGCATAAGGCGAGCTATGCACAGCCCGTGCCGCCGGTGGGCTATGCCAGCATGATCCCGGATGTGCGCACGCCGCTGCCGGGCCTTTACTTTGCGTCGATGAGCCAGGTGTACCCGTGGGATCGCGGCACGAACTACGCGGTCGAGATGGGGCGGCGGGTGGCGCAGATGGCGATGGACGACGCGCGCAACGGCGCTGCCGCCGCGCCGAGCGATTGATGACATTACTTCGGCGGCGCCTAGCCTGCCGGAGGGTTGACGATATTTCCGTGTGTGACTTTCAGAAAGCTTACGGCCTTCTGGAAGATTGATAAATGACGAGAGGAAAACGAATGTCTGGGCAAACGGATGGACAGGAGTACATCACCGTAGGGGCTGTGCGCAAGGCTCTGAGTACGGTTCAGGAACCCGAACTGCACAACGATCTGATCTCGCTGGATATGGTGCGCGATATTTCCATCGACGGCAAGCGCGTGGCGTTTACGATTGTTTTAACGACGCCGGCATGCCCGCTGCGCTCTGTGATGGAGCGCGAGAGCGTCGAGGCGGTCATGCGCATGGTTCCGGGCGTGGAGGAAGTGGCCGTGCGCTTCGATGCGCAGGTGCGCAGCGACAGCCGCATTGCGGGCAAGCTCAACATACCGGTCAAGAACATCATCGCCGTCGCCAGCGGCAAGGGCGGCGTCGGCAAAAGCACGGTCAGCACCAACTTGGCCGTGAGCCTGGCGCTGGACGGGGCCAAGACGGGCGTGTTGGACGCGGACATCTACGGGCCGAATATCCCCATGATGTTTGGCCTGGACGGGCAGCCAACCATCGACGACAACAAGATGGTTCCGCTGACGGCCTACGGGGTGGAAGTGATCAGCATGGGCTTCCTGATGCCCGAGGGCGAAGCGGTGGTGTGGCGCGGCCCCATGCTGCACAAGGCCATCCAGCAACTCTTTACGGATGTGCGCTGGAGCGAACTGGACTACCTGATCGTGGACCTGCCGCCGGGCACGGGCGATGCCCAGTTGAGCCTGGCGCAGAGCGTGCCGGTCACCGGCGGGCTGATCGTGACCGGGCCGCAGGCGGTGAGTGTGAGCGATGCGCGGCGCGGCGGCAAGGCCTTCCAGCGCATGGACGTGCCCATCATCGGCGTGATCGAGAATATGTCCGGAGAGGTCTTCGGTAAAGGCGGCGGGCAGCAGGCCGCCTATGCCCTGGGCGTGGAGTTCCTGGGCAGCATCGAACTGGATTCGCAGGTGCGCGTCGGCGGCGATAGCGGCATTCCCATTGTCGTAGATGCGCCGGAAAGCCCCGCTGCCCAGTCCTTGCGAGAACTGGCGCGCAAGATCGCGGCGCGGGTTAGCCTGATGGCGCTGGGGCCTGACCCGGAACTGCGCATCATCTAGCGGCTGTTGCTACGCCGCCTAGCCAAGTCTGACTCTGCCTGCCGGGAAGTTGCACGCTTCCTGGCAGGTTAAGCGGTATAATCGCCAAGCATCTGTCATTCTGAAGCGAGCGCTAGCGAGCTGAAGAATCTCTTTGCACATAAGGCAGGGATGCTTCGCTACGCTCAGCATGACAGGGCACGAGTCTGGTCAACGAACTATTAAGCACCCTTCAGGATAACGGCCGACATCGATGCTGACCCTACAGGAAAAACTCCTCTTTCTGGTCGCCGTTGCGGCGTCGGCAGTTTATGCCTTTCTGACCTTTCGGGCTGTTTACCGCGTGATCCGCCGGGGCGAGGGAAACTTGCCCTCGGCGCGAGCGATGGCGAGTCGCGCCGAGGGCGCGCTGCGGCAATGGGCGCTGGAGGACTCGATCTGGAAGGCGCGGCGCACGACGAGCCTGTTCCATATCGTCGTGGCTTGGGGCTTCGTCTTCTACTTCCTAGTCAACTTCGGCGATGTGGTGCAAGGGCTGTTTCCCATCACCTTTCTCGGCGAGGGGCTGATCGGCGACGTGTATCGCCTGTTAGCCGACCTGGTAACCGTGGCGGTGTTGGCGGGCGTGGCTTATCTGCTGCTGCGCCGCTTCGTTTGGCGCAGCCCGGCGCTGTCGCTGCGCGCCGATGTCCCGTTCATGGCGCAGGCTAGGGCCGGCATCCCGCGCGACTCGCTGCTCGTCGGCCTGTTCATCCTGGGGCACGTCGGCATGCGGCTCGTGGGCGAGAGCTTTGCCATTGCCCAGCACGGCGCCGACCCGTTCCAGCCGTTCGGCATGGCGTTGAGCCGCCTGTGGGCGGGCTGGGGAGACGGCGTGCTGGTCGTCGGGCGGCACGCAGCCTGGTGGCTTGCCGTCGGGCTGATCCTCGCCTTCATTCCCTACTTCCCCTATACCAAGCACTTCCACCTGATCATGTCGGGCGTCAACTTTTTGACCAAGCCGAAGCGCACGTCGCCCGGAGCGCTCGATCCCATCGACTTCGCCGACGAGTCGCGCGAGGAGTTCGGCGCGGCGAGAATCGAACAGCTTCCCTGGCCGCGGCTGATGGACGCCTATGCCTGCATCATGTGCAACCGCTGCCAGGATGTGTGCCCGGCGACTGTGACGGGCAAGGAGCTCTCGCCCTCGGCGCTGGAGATCAACAAGCGCTACTACCTGAACGCGCACCTGGACGAACTGGCTGCGGGCGCGGCGTCGCAGCACGATCTGCTGGCGTACGCCGTCAGCGAGTCGGCGCTGTGGGCGTGCACGGCTTGCGGCGCGTGCGTGGACATCTGTCCCGTAGGCAACGAGCCCATGTTTGACGTCATGGACATGCGCCGCCGCCAGGTGTTGATGGAGAACCGCTTCCCCAGCCAGTTGAAGCAAGCCTTCCGCGGCATGGAGCGCAACGGCAACCCGTGGAACCTGAGCGGGGGAGACCGGCTGGCCTGGGCCCAAGGGTTGGATGTGCCGACGGTGGCGGAGAACCCGACGCCCGACCTGCTGTGGTGGGTGGGCTGCGCCGCGTCCTATGACCCGCGCGCCCAGGAGACGGCTAGGGCTTTCGCCCAGGTGCTGAACGCGGCGGACATCAACTTCGCGGTGCTGGGTGAGTTGGAGTCCTGCACGGGCGACGCCGCACGTCGCGCGGGCAACGAGTACCTGTTCTACGAGCTGGCGCAGGCCAACATCGCGGTCCTCGACGAGGTCGCGCCCAAGCGCATTGTCACGACCTGCCCGCACTGCCTGCACACACTGGGCAAGGAGTATGCCCAGTACGGCGGGCATTACGACGTGATTCACCACACACAGTTGCTTTCCGAGTTGGTAGCGGCCAATGAAATTGCTGTTTCCGCCGCCGAGACGGGCCAGGGAACGGTCACGTTCCACGATCCGTGCTATCTGGGCCGCCACAACGGCATTGTGGAGGAGCCGCGTGCGGCGTTGGCTGCGTTGGGCGCGGTTGTAGCGGAGATGCCGCGCCACGGCATGCAGTCGTTCTGTTGTGGGGCCGGCGGCGCACAGATGTGGAAGGAAGAGGAGCCGGGCGACGAAGCAGTCAGTGTCCACCGCCTGCGCGAAGCGTTGGCGACCGGCGCACAGACGGTGGCGGTAGGCTGCCCCTTCTGCCTGACCATGCTGGCGGACGCGGGCAAGGAGATGCAAAGCGCCGTGGCGGTGAAGGATGTGGTCGAACTGGCGGCGGAGCGGCTAAACGATGGTGAGTCGTAGCGGAGTTAGGAGCGCTGTGGAGGTTTTTTCGCCACGAATTTCACGAAGCGCTTGGGGGCGACTTCGCGTGGTTCGTGAGGCTGGTGGCTTATCTACGCGCCTGCCGCGGAGATCGGGGTGCGTCCCAGATTTTTGGAAAGGGGGTAGAATAGGCGGAAAGGGAAAGGAGAGAGGGGATGAAGACGACGAAGAGCGAGACGAGGCGGCAGGAGGAAT
>Ga0334889_1004953_pt1 | contig 11469 bp, 10 predicted proteins | sample GraSluR1_MG_2_FD_207222 | JGI IMG/M metagenome (GOLD analysis project Ga0334889, IMG submission 207222) | Sludge microbial communities from methane-producing bioreactor in Wageningen University, Netherlands - Granular Sludge_8_08-R1 | ecosystem: Engineered > Bioreactor > Anaerobic > Unclassified... | reverse complement strand
GGCGCCCTGGCCGCCCTGATTGCCGAGTTGATGGGCGTCGAGGTCCAGATCGAGACCGAAGCCCAGCGCGTGCGGCCCGCCCGCAGCGAAGTCATGCGGCTGCTGGCCGACACGACCAAAGCGCGTACCCTGCTGCGGCACGAGCCGCGCTACGCCGGCGGCGACGGGCTGCGCCGGGGGCTCGCCGAAACCATCGCCTGGTTCAGCGACACCGCGAACCTGAGCCGCTACAAGGGCCACCTGTACAACCTGTGAGGCGAAGAACGAGCCAAGCATGAACATCCCGCTGTCGGTCCCCGAATTGCGCGGCAACGAATGGAAGTACGTCCAGGAATGCCTGGACACCGGCTGGGTCTCCTCAGCGGGCAGCTTCGTCACGCGCTTCGAGACGGAACTCGCGGCCTACACCGGCGCGCGGTTCGCTGTCGCCTGCGTCAACGGCACGGCCGCCTTGCACGTCGCGCTGCAGATCCTCGGCGTGGAGCCGGGCGACGAAGTCATCGTGCCCACGCTCACCTTCATCGCCACCGTCAACGCGGTGCGCTACCTCGGCGCCGTGCCGGTCTTCATGGACTGCGACGAGTTCTACAACTTCGACCCCGATAAAGCCGCCGCGTTCCTGCGCGAGGAGACCGAGCTGCGGGACGGCGCCTGCGTCAACCGGTCGACCGGCCGCCGCGTGGCCGCGGTCGTGGCAGTGCACGTCTTCGGCAACGCCGCCGATCTCGACGCGCTGATCGGTTTGTGCCGCGAGCGCAAACTGGCCGTGCTCGAGGACGCCACCGAGAGCCTGGGCACCCGCTACCGCGACGGCCGCCACACCGGCACGCTCGGCGACATCGGCTGCTTCTCGTTCAACGGCAACAAGATCATCACCACCGGCGGCGGCGGCATGATCGTCACCGCCAGCGCCGAGCACGCTGCCCGCGCCCGCTACCTTACCACCCAGGCCAAGGACGACGAGGTCCGCTACCTCCACCACGAGGTCGGCTACAACTACCGGCTCACCAACGTGCAGGCCGCGATCGGCGTCGCCCAGCTCGAGCTGCTGCCCGAGTTCCTCGACGCCAAGCGGCGGCACCGTGCGCGCTACGCGGCGGGCCTGGCCGGCATCGCGGGCCTCGCCCTGGCCGCGATGCCGCCCTATGCCGACAACAACCACTGGCTGCACGCGCTGCAGATCGACGCCGCCCGCTACGGCCGCGACCGCGACACGCTGCTGGCCCAGCTGCAGGCGCACGGCATCCAGACGCGACCGGTCTGGCATCTCAATCACCTGCAGAAGCCCTACCAGCGTTGCCAGGCCTACCGCATCGAGACCGCGCCGCGGCTGCTGGAAACCACGCTGACCATCCCCAGCAGCGTCGGATTGCGGGACCAGGACATCGACTTCGTCGTGAGCAGGTTGCGCCATGAATAGGATCGTCGTGATCGGCGGCGGCGGGCACGCCAAAGTGCTGGTCAGCATGTTGCAGAAAACCGGCTACGACATCGCCGGTTATACCGATCGCGTCGACCGCGGCGAATTGCTCGGCGTATCCTACCTTGGCGGCGACGACCGCCTCGCCGAGATCATCGCCCGGGAGCCGCAATGCCGGGCGGCGCTGGGCATCGGCAAGCTCGACACCGCGGCCGGCCGGCTCGAGCTGCTCACCCGCCTGACGGGGCTCGGCTTCTCGCTGCCGCCGATCGTGTCCTGCCACGCCGTGGTCAACCGCGACGTGGTCCTCGGCGCCGGCACCGTGGTGTTCGACGGCGCGGTCGTCAACAGCGGCGCGCGGATCGGCGCGGCTGGCATCCTCAACACGCACTGCACGGTCGAACACGATTGCGAGTTGGGCGACGACGTGCACGTGGCGCCGGGCGTCGTGCTCTGCGGCGGGGTCCGGGTGGGCGACCACTGCCTGATCGGAACCGGCGCCTGCGTGATCCAGGGCGTGCGCATCGGCCCGCGCGTGCTGGTGGGGGCCGGCACGGTCGTGGTGGCCGATCTGGCCCGGCCCGGCGTCTATGTGGGTAATCCGGCGCGACGATTGCGCTGACCAGCGCGGGGAGCGAGATGGACACGAACGACTGCCTGGCCGTGATTCCCGCCCGCGGCGGCTCGCGGCGCATTCCCGGCAAGAACACGCGCCCGCTGCTGGGCAAGCCGTTGCTCGCCTACACGGTCGAGGCTGCCCTTCAATGTGGTCTCTTCGCGCGCGTGGTCGTGTCGACCGACACGCCCGCGGTGGCGCAGGTCGCGCGCGACAGCGGCGCCGAGGTTCCGTTCCTGCGCGACGCGTCGCTGGCGGACGACCGCACGCCCGTGTCGGCGGCCACGGCCGACGCCCTGCGGTGGCTCGATCCGGGCGGCGACCGTTACCCGCTGGTCTGCCAGCTCATGCCGACCTGTCCGCTCAGGCCGGCGGCGGCGATCACGGCCAGCTACCAGCAGTTCACCGCTTCAGGCGCGCGGGCGCAAATCTCGGTCGTGCGCTACGGCTGGCAGAATCCCTGGTGGGCGCTGCGGCTGGGCGACCGGCACGCGCTCGAACCGCTCTTCGCCGACCGCTTGCGCGAACGCAGCCAGGACCTGCCCGAGCTGTACTGCCCGAGCGGGGCGGTCTGGTGGGCCCGGGCCGACACGCTGCGGCAGGAGGGGTCGTTCCACCTGCCGGACCGCACGGGCTGGGTGCTGCCGTGGCAGCAGGGCCTGGACATCGACACCGAGGACGACTGGGCGCTGGCGGAATGCCTGCTGCGCCTGCGACACGGGCCGGAGGACCGAGCGTGAAGCTCGCGCTGTTCACCACCATCTACCCCGGGGTCGAACCGCTGCTGGGCGACTGGTTGCGGTCGGTGCGCCGGCAGACCGACCGCGACTTCCAGCTCTGGATCGGCCTGGACGCGCTCTCGGTGACGGCGGTGGTCGATGCCCTGGGCGGCGATCCCGGCGCCGCCTGGGTTTCGTCGGCGCCGGGCGATTCCCCGGCGCAGCTCCGCGAGCGCGTCTGGCGGCAAATGCTGCCCGCCTGCGATGCGGTCGTGATGGTCGACAGCGACGACATCCTGGCGCCGTCGCGGGTGGCGGCTGCCCGGGCCCAACTCGCCAAGTGCGACCTGGCGGCCTGCGCGCTGCGGCTGGTCGACCACCGGGGCCGGCCGCTGGGCGGCACCCTGGGCGCCGCGTCGGGCGGCGAGGCCGCCTCTATGTTGCCGCGCCACAACGTGTTCGGTCTTTCGAACACCGCCTACCGCGCCGACCTGCTGCGCCGGCTGCTGCCCTTGCCGGCCGGGATCGCGATCGCAGACTGGTACCTCGCCACGCTGGCCTGGCTCCGGGGCGCGCGCCTCGATTTCGACCCCACGCCCCGGATGGACTACCGCCAGCACGCCGGCAACCTGACGCAGGTCGCCGGGCCGTTCACGCCGGAACGTGTCGCACGCGACACGGCGTTCACGCGGCTGCATATCCAGTTGCTCGGCGCGCAATTGGGCCCGGATCATGCATCGGACCGCCGGGCGGAGTTCGACCGCTTCGCCGCGGACGTCGAACGGTTCCAGGCGCGAATCGTTGGCGATCCCGAGGCATTGCGGCAATATGTAGTCTCTTTGAACGCCCTGGACCTCGAGCCCGCCTGGTGGCTCAGCGTCGCTCACCCGTCCCTGGCGGCCATGTGGCGGCCGGAAAGGACGTGAACCATGCAACCCGTGCTGCTCGGCGATGTCGCGGTCGGGCCCGGCCTGCCGCCGTACGTGATCGCCGAGATCGGCTCGAACCATAACGGGGACATGGATCTCTGCCGCAAGCTGATCGACGCCGCGGCCGACGCCGGGGCGCCCGCGGTCAAGTTCCAGTCGTGGACCGAAACGTCCCTGATCGCCGAGTCCGAGTACGCGCGCAACACCAGTTACGCCGACCGCAAGCGCCATTTCGGCTCGCTGCGGGAGATGGTGCGGGCTTACCAGTTCACCGCCAAACAGCACCGCCAGGCGCGCGCCCACTGCGCCGCGCGCGGCATCGCGTTCTGTTCGACGCCGTTCTCGCCCGAGGAGGCCGACCTGCTCGAGGAACTGGACGTGCCGTTCTATAAGATCGCCTCGATGGACATCGTCCACCTACCGCTGCTGCGGCACGTGGCGCGCAAGCAGCGGCCGGTCGTCATCTCGACCGGCATGGCGACCCTCGCGGAGATCGAACAGGCCGTCCAGACGGTGCGCGCCGAGGGCAACCACGACCTCGTGCTCCTGCACTGCGTGTCGCTCTACCCCCCCGCCCACGACCAGATCCACCTGCGCAACATCGCGATGCTGCAGGAGACCTTCGGCGTGCCGTGCGGCTTCAGCGATCACACCCTCGGCGTGGCCGTGCCGCTGGCGGCGATCGCGCTCGGGGCCTGCGTCCTCGAGAAGCACTTCACGCTCGACAAGGACCTGCCCGGCTGGGACCACGCCGTCTCGGCCGATCCGGCCGAGCTGCGGACCATCGTCGCCGAAGGGCGCAACATCCACCGGGCGCTCGGCGCCGCGCAGCGCACGGTCTCGGCGGACGAACTCGCCAAACGGGCGCAGTTCCGCCGCAGCCTGGTCGTCCGCAGCGACCTGCCCGCGGGCCATGTCCTGAGCGAGGACGACCTGCTGGCCAAGCGCCCGGGCACGGGCATCAGCCCGGCCGAACTCGCCTACGTCGTCGGCCGCAGCCTGCGGCAAGACCTCAAGCGCGACGACCTGCTCGCCTGGAGCGACCTGCAATGACCGACCGCGTCGTTCACGTCGTGCACTGCGTCGATACCGAGGGGCCGCTGTACGAATCGCTGGCGGCCACCTTCGAGCGGCTGCGCGCGCTGTTCGGCCTGGAACTCGCACCCGACCCGGTCACGCTGCAGAGCTTGCAGGCGGGCGCGCTCGATCTCGGCGGACTCGAACGCGCCGTGCAGAAGGCGATCGGCCCCCGGCTCCTCGCCTACAACGACACCTGGGACAAGATCGACGCCATGCTCGCCGACTGCATGAGCGCGGAGTACCGCGCGCGACAGCCCGACTCGTTCGGCGGCGGCTGGGTCTACAACTGGTTCTGCGTCGATCACGTCGACTACGACGCCAACCCCCGGCGCCGCGACTTCGGCTATCACAACGTCTTCGACCACTACCGCGAGGCCATAACGCGCCACGCTTCGCCGCAGGACGGCCTGCACTTCCACTATCACCCGCACGGTTTCACCCGCGAAGCGCACCGCTGCGCCACGCACTGGTGGGCCAACTCCGACAGTCTCTACCAGATCCTGTCGCGCCGGGTGATCGACCGCGGCTGGTTCCCCGCCGTGCACCGCCCGGGTTTTCACGTGACCCGCCCGGACAGCCACTGGTTCCTCGAGCAGTACATTCCGTTCGACTACGCCAACCAGGCTGTCGCCCCAGGCGGCGATCAGCGCGCGCAGTCCAACCTGGCGGCCGGCCGCTTCGGCGACTGGCGGCGCGCGCCGGCCGACTGGCAGCCGTACCATCCGTCGCCCGACGACTACCAGGTTCCCGGCGATTGCCGGCGCTGGATCGCCCGTTGCCTGAACGTCGGCACCCGCTTGCGCTTGCTCGGCGAAGCGGACGTGCGGCAGGCGTTCGTCGAGGCCGCCGCGGGCAAGCCCGTCGTCCTGGCGTTCACCAACCACGACTTCCGCGACCTGCGCCCCGACGTCGACCACGTGCGCGCCCTGCTGGCCGGCGTCGCGGCCGATCATCCCGGCGTCGCCTACCGGTACTGCGAGGCCGCCGACGCGATACGCCGCGCGCTGCGTCTGGATCCGCTCCCGCCGTGCGAACTCGAGCTGACGCTCACCGCGGCCGGCCCGGCGGCCCACATCCTGGACATCACGTCACGGACGCCGACCTTCGGGCCGCAACCCTGGTTGGCGCTCAAGACCACCGCCGGCACCTACCACCACGACAACCTCGACTGCGAGCAGCCGCATCACCGCTGGCGCTACGTTTTCGACGAGGAGACGTTCCCGCTCTGCGCCCTCGCGCGGATCGGGGTCGCCGCCGCCAACGCGTACGGCGCCGCCGCGGTCGCGGTCCTCGATCCGGCGACCGGCAAGGACGTCAGGCGATGACCGCGCGCAAGCCGGCACTCGACGATCTGATCGTCGCGCCCGCGACGCCGATCGTCGACGCCCTGCGGCAGCTCGAGCAGGCCGGCACCGGCGGGCTCGCGATCTGCGACGGCGAGCGCCGCTTGCTCGCGTTCTTGACCGACGGCGATATCCGCCGCGCGCTGCTTTGCGCCACGCCGCTGTCGTCGCCCTGCGGCGCGATCGCCCGGCCCGATCCCGTCACCGTCATGCAACCGGTGAGCCCGGGCGAAGCGCTGCTCGTGATGACGAAGTACGACATCAACCACCTCCCGGTGGTCGATGCCGCCGGGCATTTGCAGGACGTGCTGCTACGCCAGGACCTCGTGGCCGAGGCCGAGCCCGGTATCCGCGCGCTCAGCCGCCTCGAGCTGGCTTCGGTGCCGCCCGCCCTGCCGCTCGGCGAGGCCATCTCGCGCCTCGACCTGGCCGGCACCGGCGCGTTGCTGCTGTGCGACGAGCAAGGCGGCCTGCGGGGGCTGCTCACCGACGGCGACGTCCGCCGCGCCGTGATCCGCGGCGTGTCCATGTCCACCCCGTGCCTGGACATCGCGAGCCGCGAGCCGCTCACCATGCGGCCTCCCGCCGCCGCCGCGGAGGCCCTGCGCCTGATGAACACTCGCGACGTCAACCACCTGCCGGTCGTCGACGCCGGCGGCAAGGTGGTCGATTTCCTGCTCCGCAAGGACCTCATCAGCGAGCAGACGCTGGGCCTGGCGGCGGTGATCATGGCCGGCGGTTTCGGCAAGCGTTTGCTCCCGTTGACCGAGCGCGTGCCCAAGCCGATGCTGCCGCTGGGAGACCGCCCGCTGCTCGAGCGCACGATCCAGCGCCTGCAACAGGCCGGCATCACCGATGTCCATCTGACCACCTACCATCAGGCGGACATGATCAGCGATCACTTCGGCGACGGCCACGCGTTCGGAGTCGACCTGAAGTACACCCGCGAGGACCAACCGCTCGGCACGGCCGGCGGCCTCAAGCTCGTCGCCCATGCGGGCGGGCCGATCCTCGTGCTCAACGGCGATATCCTCACCGACCTGTCCTTCCGCGGCCTGTTGGCCTTCCATCGCGAGCACAAGGCCGAACTGACGGTCGGCGTGCGCAAATACGACATCACGGTGCCGTTCGGCGTGGTCGAATGCAGCGACGTGCGCGTCCGGCGCCTGCGTGAGAAGCCCACCGAGACCCTGTTCATCAACGCCGGCGTGTACCTGCTCGAGCCGAGCGTCCTGGCGCTCATTCCCGACGGGGTCAGGTTCGACATGACCGACCTCATCCAGGCGCTGCTCGCCGAAGATCGCCGCGTCATCAGCTTCCCGATCCTCGAATACTGGCTCGACATCGGCCGGCCTGAGGATTATCAACAGGCCCAGGACGATGTGCGCAACGGGCGGACGGGTTAGCCCGTCCGCCGGCGCCGAGGGAGCGTCATGTCCGAGACGGCGCCCAGCGTTGACAACGAGGAACTCGGCCCCCGCCTGCACGCGCTCGCGGCCGAGCTGTTCCCCCTCTGCCGCAGCCTCACCGGCGACGGCGTGCGCCGCACCCTGGCGATCCTGGGCCGGCACATCCCGCTCACGGTGCACGAAGTGCCGTCGGGCACGCGCGTGTTCGACTGGGTCGTGCCGCCGGAGTGGACCATCCGCGACGCGTACATCGCCGACGAGCAAGGCAACCGCCTCGTCGACTTCCAGCGCAGCAATCTGCACGTCGTGGGCTACTCCGAACCGGTCGACGCCGTACTCACGCGAGCGGAGCTGGAGCCGCACCTGCATTCGCTGCCGGCGCAGCCCGACGCGATCCCCTACGTGACCTCATACTACCGGCGCACCTGGGGCTTCTGCCTCGCGCACGCGCAACGGGTGCGCCTCGCCGACGCGCGTTACCACGTGCGCATCGACAGCGAGCTGGGTGACGGACATCTGACCTACGGCGAGCTGATCCTGCCGGGCGAGAGCGCGCGGGAGATCTTCCTGTCCACCTACATCTGCCACCCGTCGCTGGCGAACAACGAACTGTCGGGCCCCGTGGTCACGACGTTTCTGGCCCGCTGGCTGGCCGCCCGGCCACGCCGATTCACCTACCGGATCGTGTTCGTGCCGGAAACCATCGGCGCGTTGACCTACCTCAGCCGGCACGGCGACGCGATGCGCGCCAACGTCGTGGCGGGCTACAACGTGACCTGCGTGGGCGACGAGCGCTGCTACTCGTACCTGCCCTCCCGGCGCGGTGACACGCTCGCCGATCGCGCCGCGCTCGCGGTCCTCGGCGAGGATCACCCGTACTTCAAGCGCTACTCCTATCTCGACCGCGGCAGCGACGAGCGCCAGTATTGCAGCCCCGGCATCGACCTGCCGGTCGCCTCGGTCATGCGCAGCAAGTACGGTGCGTATCCCGAGTACCACACCTCGCGGGACGATCTGGCGCTGGTCACGCCCGCGGGTCTACGAGGCGGCTTTACCATGCTGCGCGAATGCCTCGAGCTGCTCGAGCGCAACCGCACGTACCGCACCGCCTGCCGCGGCGAACCGCAGCTCGCGCGCCGCGGTCTCTACCCGGAACCCGGCGACCCCGCCGGCGCTCGGCAGGTCCGCGACCTGCTCGACGTGCTGGCCTACGCCGACGGTCGGCACGACCTGCTCGCGATCCTCGCCACGACACGCCTGCCGCGCCGGCGGCTCTACGCGACCGTCGATCGCCTGCTGGCGGCCGGCCTGCTCACCGCGGTCGACGAACCGGGAGGCGCCGAGCCGCGATGAAGATCCTGTTCGTCAACGACTCCACGAGCAACCCCAACTGGGGCGACCGGGCCGCGTCGCTGACGCTGCAGCAGATGATCGCCGCGAAGAGCGGGCAGATCACGCACCGGCTCACCGAGGCCGCGCTCGCCTCGGGGTCGTTCCTCTGCCCGCGACCCGCCGGCGACGGCGGCGGCGGGGGCGATCCCGCGGCCCGTTGGCTCCAACTCGCGACGCCGCCCGCGGTGTGGAAGGCCGCGACGCGGCTGCGCGAGGGGTTGGCGGCGGCGCGGGGCGGCCCGGCGCTTCCGGCGCGGAGCGACCAGTTCGCGGCGTTGCGCCGGCGCATCATGCGGGCGCCGCAGCCGTGCGCCGACCTGCTGGCGGCGATCGACGCCGCCGACCTCGTCGTGGTGCACGGCGACGGCTGCATGGTCGGCTGCGGGCCGCTGCCGCGGGCGATCCTCTTTTTGTGCGACCTGATCAAACAGGAATTCGGCAAGCCCGTCATCCTCGTCAACCACACCGCCGATTTCGATCATCCCGACCTGCTGGCCATGGCGCAGCAGGTCTACCCGCGGCTCGACGACATCGTCTACCGCGACCCGATCTCGCAGCAACGCTGGCAGGACCGCTGGCCCGGCCGCTACGGCGCCGATACGGCGTTCCTGCTCGAACCCGCGCCGCGCGCCGCGTGGCTGCCGGTCGCCGGCCGCGAGGGCTATTTCGACGTCTGGCCCGATCGCGCGCGTTTCGACCCGGCCCGCCCGTACATCTGCGTGGGCGGCTCGTCGATCTTCCGCGTCACGGCGCACCCGGCCGCCATCATCGACGATTACGCCCGCTTGCTCGATCATCTGCGCGGCGTCTATCCGGGTCAGATCGTGCTGACCGTGGCCGACGGCAAGGATCAGTGGATCTTCCGCCCTCTGGCCGCGAGGCTGGCGCTGCCGGTCATTGGCGCCACGACGCCGGTGCAGCAGGCCGTCGACATCGTCGGCAACGCCGACGCTTATCTCGGCGGCCGCTGGCACGCGAGCATCTTCGCGCTGCGCGGCGGGGTGCCGGTGATTCCGCTCTCCGCCAAGACGTTCAAGATGCAGGCGCTGGCCGAGCTGGCCGGTCTGCCCGCGGCGCCGTTCACAGCGACCGCCCTGGCCGACGCCCGCCACCGAATCGCCGGTGTGCTGGACGATTACTTGCAACAAGGCGAGATCTTGCGGTCCCGCCTGCGTGACTTCGCCCGCGCTCAGGCCGCCCTGAGCTGGACAAACGTCGCCTATTTCGACAAGATTGCCGAGTCGACTCGAATCATGCCTGAGGGATCGTAAGAGCCGGGAGTGCGGGGGATTGTTGATCCAGACAGACCACGACGCGCTGGCGATGATCCGCACGCCGTTGCAGCTGCTGAACGCCATGGAAGCGCGGCGCCATTTCGGCTTGCACCACACGGCGCTGATGATCGTCGAGTACAGCGGCCAAGGCATTCCGCCGTTCGACCTCTCCCACGTGAACCCCGCTGACTGGACCCGGGTCGAGATCGTCGACCTGAACTCCGTCCCAAAACCGCAACCGCACACATGGCTCGACGATCCGCGGCTCGCGTTCAGCGAGAAGGTGAACGTTCTGCGCCAGCATTATCGCCGGCGTGTCTTCGACCAGGCGTTGCGCCCCTGGCGCGACGTCCCCAACCTGTTGCTGGGCAACTATCTTCAGGGCTGGTTCCGCCACGCGGCGCAGCGCTGCCCGCGCGCCCGGTGCATCTTGCTGGACGACGGCACCGACACGTTGCGCATCGCCGCCGAGCGCGCGAAACGCGACAGCCAGCCGCCGCGAATGTCGCCCTGGCGCCAACCCAAGGCCTGGTGGTATCAGCGGTATGCGAACTGGGACATGCGGCAGCGGCGCGAAATCACGTTCTTCAGTTCGTTCGATCTCGAACTGCCGCCGGGCGATCAACTCGTGCCGAATCGGTACGACCATGCCCGCCGGCGGATCCAGGTTCTCCCGCAGGACCGCCGCTGCCTGCTCCTCGGCCAGCCGCTGATCGAGGACGGCTACCTGACGCCCGACGAATTCTCCCGGGTGCTCGCCGGCGTCAAGCAGTCCCTGGACGGGTTGGAGCTGTTCTACGTGCCCCACCGGCGCGAGCACCTCGCTGAATTGACGCCCCTGCTGCAGCAGCACGGCATCGCACGGCTCGACCTCGACAAGGCGTTCGAGTTCCACCTGCTGGCCGCGGCTTCGATCCCGGCCGTTGTCGCGTCGTTCTTCAGCTCCGCGCTGGACAACTGCCGGCTGATCTGCGGCGACCGCGTGCGCGTCATCGCCTTCCGCTTGCCCGCTGCCAGCCTGCTCGTGGCCCACGACTACGTGAACAGCGTGTACGACTACTTCGCGCGCGCTGGCGCGGGCGTCATCGAGATCCTCGAGCCGGGCCGGCGCCCCGCCGAGAAATAGTCCGTCAAACCCGTCGCTATTGCCTTCACACTGATGAACGCGCCCCTTTGAACCGTAGACCGTATGTTGTGCCGTCGAGATTGTTGCTGGCCGGCGCCTAACCTAGCACCCGGCGCGGATTTAGCGGGCAGGTTGGTATTCAGCTCGCAAACGCATCGGCA
>Ga0334889_1004928_pt1 | contig 11509 bp, 8 predicted proteins | sample GraSluR1_MG_2_FD_207222 | JGI IMG/M metagenome (GOLD analysis project Ga0334889, IMG submission 207222) | Sludge microbial communities from methane-producing bioreactor in Wageningen University, Netherlands - Granular Sludge_8_08-R1 | ecosystem: Engineered > Bioreactor > Anaerobic > Unclassified ... | reverse complement strand
CCGTCTGGCATGGGGAGACGTTCTCTTCTCCCGGGGAGGCCGGCGTTCGATTCCGTTTCTCGACGCTGCCCGGCCAGTGGGGTTTTCCGGGAGCGCTTGCTATCACGGCGACCTACACGCTCTCCGGAAACTCGCTGACGCTCGCCTGGGAGGCGGAAGCTTCGGCTCCGACACTGCTGGCGCCCGCGTTTCACGGCTATTTCAACCTCGGCGGAGACAAAACGCCCTTCATCGCGGATCATCGTCTTGCGCTCGACGCGGACCGCTTCATGCCTCTGGACGAACGACATCTTCCGAAAATGCCCGAGCCCGTCGAGGGAACCGCCTTCGACTTCCGCGCGCCGCGCGCCGCCGACCACGCACCGTGGGCTTCGGAGCGCCAATTGTGCCTCGGCAACGGATACGACCACCCGTTCCTCCTCAACTCGCCGGGAGACCCGCGAACGCCCGACATCGTCCTGGAACACCCGGCAAGCGGCCGCCTCATGGAGGTCTTCACAGATCAGCCCGCCTGCGTCCTTTACACAGGAGGCTCCCTGAACTCGTCGCAACGCTTTTCCGGGGGCAGGCGAGGCGCGCCGGGCGCGGCGCTCGCCTTGGAAACGCAGTGGTACCCGAACGCCCCCGCGCTCCCCGATCTGCCGCAACCCGTGCTCTATCCGGGAGAGATCTACCGGGCCAGGACGGAGTGGCGTTTCTTTCCGACCACGTAGAGACGGCAAAGACAGCGCAAGGCGGAGAGGCGCACCCCCTCCGCCTTGCCGCCGGCTCGATTTCTTTTCTTCCGCCGCTCCGGCAAGAAGGGCGGTTCTTTCACCTACACCATATAATAAACAACCGCCGCCATCTGCAACGCGAGGATCAGCGGAAAACCTATCGTGAAACGCCAATGCTGCGTCTTGTGTCGGAACAGATACATCCCTCCAAGGCTTCCGACCGCTCCCCCGCAAAGCGCGACCAGAAAAAGCGTTCTTTCGGGGACGCGGCGCGCGCCCTTCTGCGCACATCGTTTATCCCACCACATAATCAAGAAGCCGAAGAGATTGATCACCAGGAAAAGATACACCACGTATTTCATTCACAAACCCCTTTCAGAAAGCGTCATATTCACGAAGCCCGCGGCAGAGGAAGAAAAGAAAGCGTTCTTCATGCCGGTGCGGCCAACCGACGACGGACGGCCAACCGACATATATTGTACGACGACTTTTCGAAAACGTCTCGCAGAAAACGGGCGCGTCTTCCGCAGACTCCGGATGACGCGCCCGTCCTTCACTCCTCGGCAAAACGCAGAGGTCCGTTTCAGCAAGACTCAGTCGGTACGGCGGATTATTTTCTTCTCTGTATAAAATTCTCCAATTTCCCGATGTGCTCCTCGACCGCCGCGTTGTGGAAGATGGCGAGCCCCTCCCGGTATTTCACGAGCGCCTCCTCGTACTTCGCCGCCTTCTGAAGTTCCGCCGCCTGCCACCAGATCGTCTCGGCGCGGCTGCGGGCGTCGCCTCCCTGCGCACGGCTTCGGATGAGCGCGTCGAGGCGTTCGGCATATTCGCGTATGCGCTCCACCGGGTAAATTTCCAGGCTTTCCCTGTACAGAACAAGCGCTTCTTCGAGTTTTCCCTCTTTCTGTACGGCGACCGCCCGTTCGACGACCTTTCGCGCCTCTCCCTCAAGCGTTTTTTCGAGAGCGTCGGCATGCTCCTTCATTTTCTCTTCATGCTGAGAGGCGAGGGCTTCCCGGTACTTCAGAAGCGCCTCGTACCGTTTCCCCGAGCTTTCAAGCATCTCCGCCTCGCCATAGAGAGGTGAACGAACCACCTTCGGAGGCTCCTGCGCGGGCGGCTCTTCCTTCTCGGGAACGTCGGTCGGTACGGGGAGGGCGTCCACCATCGAGGCAAGCGTCGCCCGCTCCTCCAGGTCGGCGGCATACGCCTCGACCTCGGGATCCGCATGGAGCGGCAGGCTCTCTCTGTACTTCGCCGCCGATCCGGCAAGATCGCCCTCGTCTTCAAGACGTTCCGCCTCCTCCCGAAGAGCGAGCGCTTTCTTCAGCCTGGCCAGCTCGACTTCGAGCGGAGTGCTCTCCTCCGACGCGACGGGGGGTTCCTCCGTGGTTTCCGGCGCGGCCTCGGGCGCAGGAAGAGCGGGCGCCGATACGTGGAACGCGTTCTCGAACAGGTGAATCGACGGTTCCGCGGGGCCGTAGCCGCTCGGACGGTCGTGGAAGATCAGGTCGCCGCGCGGCGAGGCCGCCATCCCGCCGACGATGCCCAGCGGGGGTCTGACGAGAAGGGCGTACATGAATTTTCCCTCGGCGTCGTACATCCAGACCGCGTCTTCCGAATCGTCGTAGGCGTACACTCTGCCCTGCGCGTCGGCGGTTACAAACTTCGGCCTGAAATAGACTTTCTCGTCGCCGGGAGTCGAAGGAAGGTCGCTTCCGAAGAACGGCCACTCCCTCAGCGTGTTCCCCTCAAGATCAAGCACCGCGAAGAGAGGGTTCCGGTCGTTCTCGGGATGAGGCTTCGTCACCAGCAGACGATCTCCCGGAAGCGCCACGATCCCTCCGATCTCTCCCGGTTCCCACTTCGAGAGGACGTCCCCCTCGGGCGATAGAACCAGGACGCGCGGCACGCCGCCGCTGATCTCGGTGAGGCCTGCGACGACAATCTTCCCCGAATCCGTGACCGCCAGAAATGAAGGAGTGTATATTCCGTCGTCGCCGATGGATTTCTTGTCGACCCGAATCTTGATCAAGAACTCTCCGGTTCGTGAGAATCGCTGTACATGGGGGTCGACGGTATAGCCGCCGTCGACGACGTAGAGCGAACCGTCGGGGCCGAAGACCATGGCCTGCGGATAGTTGAAGGTTCCGTCCTCCCCCTTCCCCCTGCTCCCCCATTCGGCGAGCTGCGCTCCCTTCGAGTCGAAGAGACGGATTCTTCCCGCTCCGAGACTCTCTCCGACGGCGACCGCGCCGTCCGCGGCGACTGCCGGTCCGTAGATATGCCGAAAACTCTCCTGAGTCGAGCCGTAGGGGAAAGAGGCGACGGGGCGAAGCGGCGCTTTCGCCTCCTTGGCCGACGCCAGAATACTTTTAATCCCGTCCCGTAATTGTTCCAGAGAAGAAGAAGTGCCCATCAGCGCAACGAGCGTATGTTTTCCCTCGACGTCGGGCTGAACACTCAGGACCATGTTCCCTTCCATCTTCCGGGAACCGCCTCCTACCTCCATCTCTCCCGAGAAAGAGTAGAATACGGCGGGTTGTCCCCCGATCGTCGTTTCCTCCTCCCGCGAGACGAAGTTCTTCACCTTTCCCTTGGAGGCCTCTTTTTCGATGTCCTCGTAAAAGCTTTTATACCCTCCCCCTTTGGGGGGCGTCTGTTTCATCACCATAAGGGCCGCCATCGAGACGTCCTCCGAGGGCGCGCCGTCCAACGCCTCGGGATGCGATCCCGTGAAGAATCCGACGCCCTCCCTGCGCTCCACCATCGGTTTCCACCCTGAAGGAATCGTCATGTAATAGGGGGGGACCCAGCGGAAGAGCATTCCCTCCGGCGCGTCCGTCAGGGCCGGAGGCTCCGCCTCCTGCGCCCCGGCTCCCGCAGGGAAGAACGCGAACAGCGTCAACAGACAGACAAGCGGAATCCACTTCCGGGGGGATACACGGAAGAAACCGATGACAACACCATCGCACAGCTGTTCGACGGCTCTTTTCATGACTACTCCCTCCTCTTTCATCATCATGCTCATCAGCGGACCGGGCAGAAGTAGACCCCTACCGGGAACGACACGGACATATTCTCGTAGCGCACGGGCGCGCCGCCGTCGATCCACGGCTCCATCGTTCCCCGTTTGTAGAACTCCAGCGTGTAGAACATTACGAGGTCGAGCGCGAAGGACTCCGGCGTCTTTCCCTTCTCCGGCGTCCACGAGAGCGAAGCGCTCCCGCCGCTTCCAGGGACCTCGGGGCTGACGGCGGAACCCGTCGTGAAGAACCACTTCTTCACGGCAACCCGCCCTTCAAGCTTTGGAGTATCCGGCATGGAGACCGGAACGGGGGGTATGGGCGCCAGCGAGACGGAGAGCGAGATCGTTACAGGTATCCCCGCCTGTTGATATCCGCTCCCGAGGATCGGGCGGCGCTCCATCGCGGAACCGGAGAGATCGATTCCGCCCATCGCCAGCGCCTGCTTCATCGCCTCGGCAAGCTGTGAATCGCTCAGGGAGACGCCCATCTTCGCCATCTCCTTGATCATCTGTTCTTTGACGTAGTCTCCCGCCTTCGACATTCCCTCGGCCATGTCCGCGAGGCGCTTCCCTTCCGGGCTCTTCGGGTCTATTTCTCCGGATATCCCGGAGATGGACGGGACGATGGAGAGCGCGACCGTCGGGAAGACCACGGACTGGTCGTTGGCAAAGGGGGAGCCCGTCAGCCAGAAGGTGCGGTTCTCGAAGAAATGCCGTTTCTCCCCCTTGATGACCGAGACGGAAATCATATCCTCCGCCAGCTCCTTTTTCTTCTCGCCGTAGAGAATCACCTTGGGAGAGAACGTATCCCCCGGCTTCAGCCCCTTGTAGGTGTGTTTCCGGATGGATTTTTCCCCGGGGCGCGGTCTGTCCTCGACCGGCTCGCTTCCGTCGCCGAAATCCCACTCGAAGAGAAAGTCTCCCTTGGGAACGGCCACGGCCTCGAACTCATGCTCCGCGTCGCCGGTCTCCTCAAGAAGCTCCAGCACAAGGATGCGCGGCGGCATGATGGAGACCTCGGCGGGGTTCTTGAGCTCCCATGGGACATTTTCAAACCGGCGGCTCCCCGCGTCTATCCGTATGACCACGGACTGCCCGTCCTTGATCTCGTAGAAAGCTTCTTCTTCGGTGAGCGGGAACCCCTCCGCTGCGATGAAAAGACGGAGCGGCAGCTTCTCGAGCTCGCCTTCAAGCGTCTCGATCTTCTCAAGCGCTCCCTTGTTGAAGTGCAGTTTTCTGCCGTAGATCTTCTTCGTCTTCTCCAGAACCAGGAGTTCGGCGGGTCCTGAATACTGAATGGTCAGATCGTACGCGGACCATGCGGGATCCTTTTCTTTCAGATGCTCCATCGTGGTCGTCGCCTCGACGAAGCGTTTAGGAACCGCTTCGCCCCCGGGCGCGTCGCGAGGCTCCTCCCGCTCTTCGAACTCCGCCTTCAGCTCCAACGTGGGGAAGAAGAGGTCCATCAGGTCGGCGCAGGCGTGGATGGCCAGCGGAAGCAGCACTTCGGTCTGCGAAGAGGCGAAGGCGTGCGGCACATGATAGGGTCCGAGACGGTTCGCGCCCACGGCGATTCCTCTCCCGGCCTTCTCCTTCAGGTTGTCGAAACCGCCGAACACCGTCTGGTCCGGGTCGAACCAGTGAAAACTGAGACGCTCCTGCGCCATGGCGACGCGCTTCCCGTCGAACACGCCGTAGAGCTTCTTCACCGTGCGCGGTATCACGAACCCCCGCACCGTCGTCTTCACCTCCACAAGATCCTTGAACTGCGGCGACGGATAGGGCGTCTGCCGGTTGTTGGGGAGGATGCCGGAGGGTTTGTCGTAGATGGTGTCCATAGAGTAAAATGTCGAATTCGTGAAGCGGGCGACCCGGTCGAAGAGCTCGGCGGGCGCCTGGAGCGTCCCCCCCGCGCTGGCGATGAACGGGCGGATGCGCGAGTCGATGAACGGGTTCGCGGCGGCGCGGCGAACGTGCTCGGGGAAGGTGGCGACCTCGATCGGCTCGTCCGCGGGGTGGGAATCGTTCCGCACGTGCGCGGGCTGCGTCATATCGCCGAGCATGTGCATCGATTCGCCGAGGGCGCGGTACGCGCTTGAGAGATAGAGCTTCCTCTGGTCGTCGTGGTCTCGCGCGACGAGGTTGAGCGTGGTTTTGAAGTGCGGCGCGGAGATCGCCGAAGGAAGCGGGACGTCGTCGCGGACCTCCAGCGCGGCCTTGTACGAGGCGAGGGCGGTGAAGAGCGTGAACGGATTGTCCGGGTGATCCAGCCCCCACGCCCTGGCGTCGATCTGCGGGCTGTCGTAGTGACCGTGCGCCCAGCTCTGGTCGGTCAGATACGCCACGCCCGTAATCCGCAGCGGATCGTAGAAGTGTCGCACCGACGAGTAGAGATGCGGTTCGTCGGCCCAGTCTCCGCCCATGACGATCCACCGGCGCATTGAATAGTTCGCCTCCGCGGAGACGAAGCCGGAGGCCGTCAGCGAAGAACTTGTCACTGCAACGCCGCGCAGGGGCTGCTGCAGCGCATTGTCGACGAAGGGGCCGAGGCGGAACTTTTCCTTTCCCGACATCCGGCGGACGAAAAGAGTGATCGCCTCCGAGTTGATCTGGCTGTGCGGCTGCTGGCTCCACGCTTCGACGAAGGACGGCGCGGCGAACGTCCAAAGGATGGACGCGATGATGACTACGATATACGGCAGTCTGCGAATACGCACGGTACTTTCCCTCCTTTCCCGGCCGGAGACGTTAAAAGTCGAAGAGGACCCACTTGCCGTCGACCTTTATCCACCGGACATAGAACGTAAAACCGTCGAGGACGACAGCGTACTCCGATGTGCGAAGCGCCGTGGAGGTCGCCGGATCGGCGCGCTCCGCGGCGCTGAAAAAGCTCATCTCCGCGGTGTCGAGGAGTTCCGCGAACGAAGGCATGGCCTCGGGCTTGTGTGCGAAGAGCGCGGCGTACTCCTCCCGGCGGTCCTCGTCGATCACGGAGACGGCCCGTTCGATATCGCCCTCTTTCAGCGCGCTCCGGAACTCGTCGAAGGACTCCTCGATCGCCGCCTTTTCCTCGGGCAGATCCGGGTAGTTTTGCCAATCCGAATCCTCGTTTCCGATAAACACATCTTCCGAGGAAAATTCTTCTCCCGGCGGAACAGCGGCAACCGGGCCGGAAGAAACCGGCGTCTCCTCAGGTCCGAACAGAGTGTCGAGCGTGCCGAGACCGGCAAGCAACTCCTCCAGCAGGGCTATCCTGTCCCGAAGGGGCTGCAGATCGGGGCGCGGAGAGGAAGGCTCTCCCGCCGTCAGCTCTCGAATTTTTCGCTCCAGCTCCGGATCGGGGTAGAGCGCATGACTTCGTTTGAATGAAAGCAGCGCGCCGAGGAAGTCGCCCCCCTGCTCCATTCGCTCGCCTTCACCGCGGAAGGAGAGCGCCTTTTCAAGCTGCGCGATACGTTCGCGGAGCGTTTCGTTCGACGGAGAGCGCGTTTCGCGTCCCTCTTCCGTCTGTGCACACGCCTCGTTTCGGGGAACGGGAAGAAGCGCCGCAAGAAGAAGAAACAGCAACCAAAACAAGATGCTTCCCCCCCGGCGCACATGCGCCCCGCGACCCCCCCGGGCCGATACTGCGCTATTTCCGGAAGACATGATCTCCGCACCTCCTTCAGAACACAGGGAATGCAGGCAGGCTTCCTTCCGAAAAAAAGAGCGCCGCGCCCGCATTTTCCTACTGCGCTTTGTTGACGCACAGCTTATTCTACCAAGCTTGAAATGTCAAACAGGTTAGCCGGTGAAAAAGCTGCGCATCCTGCTTGCCCGAGATTGCTCGCTATCTCGTCCTTAGAGATATGCTACAATTCGCTCATCATTTCTATGACGATCCTTTCAAGGAGGTCGTTCCATGATTCGGTATACTCATTTCCTATTGGTCTTTCTTCTTTTCTCCGTTCACACAGCCGGAGCGGCGCTGAGCGGAGACGCCTTCATCGAACTCTGCCGCCAGGGCTCGGCGTCGGCTATACGCGCCGCTCTCGAAGCGGGGGCGGACGCCAACGAACGGGACGGGTACGGTCGCACTCCTCTGATGACCGCCGCCGCGGACAATGAAGAGCCCGAAGCGGTCGCAGTGTTGCTGGACACCGGCGCCGACGTGAACGCGAAGAACGAGTACGGCGAGACCGCCCTGATCTGGGCTGCGGGGGAAAACCCCAATCCTCGGGTTGTGGAAGCGCTGCTCACAGCGGGAGCCGACGTCGAAGCGCGCAATACGGTCGGCGGTTCCGCGTTGATGGCGGCGGCGGAAAACGCCTCGCACCCCCGCGTGATCGAACTGCTCGTCGAGGCCGGAGCCGACCCCAACGAACAAAACGGCTACGATGAAACGCCGCTGATGTGGGCGGCCGCGCAGAACGAAAATCATGAGATCGTCGAGGCGCTGCTCGCGAAGGGCGCGCGTGTGGATGCCCGGAACAAGGTCGGAGGGACGGCGCTCCTCTGGGCGGCCGCGGGCAATCCGAATCCGGAAGCGATCTCGGCGCTGCTGAGAGCCGGAGCGGAGATAGAGGCAAAGGACAAACGCGGAGTCACACCGCTGATGGCGGCGGCGGAAGATACCCCGAACCCGGCCGTAGTGCTTCTGCTGCTGGAACACGGAGCCGATCCGCGAACCCGCGACGCCCGCGGAAAACGCGCGCTGGAGTATGCGGAGGACAACGAAAAGCTGAAGGGAACGGCGGCCCTGGAGGCGCTCCGCCGGGCGAGCCGATGACAAATGGGCGCTGCTGATGCATTACAAAAGACCGAGAGATAGCTGCTGCGCTGTGTGCGAGCGTTCCACGAGCGCCTGCTCTTCGGGCGACGGGGTCCCGCTCAACAGGGGAGAGGCGGGATCATGGCGCGAGGCATTCGCGCGGACGGCCGCCGCGCTCTGTGTGGCGTAGCAGTACGCGCACCCGGCCGGGCAGGTGTCGTACGCGCCGATGTCCACGCTCGGGGCGCACCTACAAAGGGGACGCTGCCCGGCGTCCTTTTTCTCCGGAACAGGCTTCCCCGAAAGCTCCTCGACGAGCGCGGCGTCGATGCACCCTCCGGGGAAACACCCCTCCGCTCCGAAGTCCGCGGCCTCGCAGCAAGTCTGCACCGTTATGCCGTGCGCACGGGCGATTTTCGGGAAACCGCGCGCGATGGTCCGCATATCCTCTTCACGAACCTCGGTTATCCTCTTCCAGCGCAGCTTCCGGTACATGTCGACGAAACTGACGATGCACCGCTCGGTCGCCCCTTCGAGCGACGCGCACATACGGGCGAACGCTTCCAGGTGCTTCCGGACGGGGAAGGACTCGTCGACGACGACGGGGTCGTATCTCCAGATCGTCCGCCGCGGACCGATGCGCCCGCTCAACCGCCGGAAGGCGGACACGATCTCCTCTTTCCTGGGGAAGCCGGGCTCGAACTCGGGGCCGTACGGCGTGACGGTCCACAGGAAGTAGAACGCGCTCCCGTGCGCCTCCAGCTCGTCGAGATGCGCGAACATCGGCCGGGCGTCCTTGGTCCAGAAGACGAAGCAGTGCACATCCTCCGGCTTCAGCGAAACGAAGCGCGTCTGCTTCGCGTTCCGCGGGTTCCGGACGAGGGCGTACCCTTCCTTCAAACGCCGGAACAGCCACGGCGAATAGAATGCGGGGATGTCGGTCCGCCTGCTGACGCTGACTATGCGCACTCGAACGACCTCCTACGCTCTGTTGCGGGCTTCCAGCTCCAGAAGGGTTTTTTTCAGGTCCAGCCCGCCGCCGTATCCGCCGAGCTTGCCGCCGGTGTTGATGACGCGGTGGCAGGGGATGAAGATGGCGATGGGGTTCTTCGCGTTCGCCGTTCCCACCGCGCGGACCGCCTTCGGATTGCCGGAGGCCTCGGCGAGATCCTTGTAGCTCGTGGTCGTCCCGTAGGGAACCTTCAGCAGCTCGCTCCAGACCCTCTTCATAAAAGGCGTCCCCTCGGCCAGGAGCGGCAACGAGAACTCCTTGAGCTTCCCTTCGAGGTACAGCTCCAACTGGCGAAAGGCCTCCCGGATCACGGGCGTCTCTTTCCCGTCGAAACGCTCGATGAGCTCCGTGCTCTTCGGCAGATAGAGGTGCGTGACGTGCTCCTCGTCCCCGCCGATGGCGATTTTTCCTATCGATGTCTTCCGAACGCACAGCATGATGATCCTCCTCTTCAACGGATGTCGTTTCACCCGGCTATTCTCTCTCAAAAACGAAAAAAAAGCGATTTGAAATTTGCGCATTGACAAATCAGGGTTCGCCGTGCTATTGTCCCTGCATGAAAAAGACAGCGCACACACTCGACCGGAAATTCGTTACGATGAACATGTGGTGGTGGTGGCCCTAGGGTCCCGCCGCCTTTGACCTGTTTTCAGAGGGCCGCGGGAACGAACGTTTCCCGCGGCCCTTTTTGTATCCGTAGTTTCAAAGGGCCGTCGCAAGAGACGGCCCTTTTTGTATTCAGCGAAAAGCATATTTTCAACTTCAAGGAGGAGATCGAAATGACGCAGGCGAACAACGGACAGACGAAACGGGGATATTACGGGGAGTACGGCGGACGGTTCGTGCCGGAGGGCATCGCGGAGCTGCTGGCCGTGCTGGAGAGGGCCTTCGACGACGCGGTGGCGGACGACGCGTTTCAAAAAGAGCTGGACACGCTGCTCGTCGAGTACGTGGGCAGACCGTCGGCGATCACGGAGTGCGTCAACATCTCGGAGGAGTGCGGCGGCGGACGGCTTTTCCTAAAGCGGGAGGACCTGAACCACACCGGCGCGCACAAGATCAACAACGCGCTCGGGCAGGCGCTGTTGGCGAAACGAATGGGAAAGAAGCGCCTCATCGCCGAGACGGGGGCCGGAATGCACGGAACGGCGAGCGCGACGGCGGCGGCCCTGATGGGGATGGAGTGCACGGTGTACATGGGGGCCGTCGACGTCGAGCGGCAGGCGCCGAACGTCTCCAGGATGAAGGCGCTGGGCGCGAAGGTCGTCCCCGTACACGACGGTCAGGCGACGCTCAAAGAGGCCGTGGACAGCGCGCTCATGGCGTGGATGAACGACCTCGACGCCTTCTATCTTCTCGGCTCCGTCGTCGGACCGTCGCCGTATCCGGAAGTCGTGCGCTACTTTCAGAGCGTCATCGGACGGGAGGCCAGGGTACAAATGCTCGAACGGGAGGGACGTCTTCCCGACGAGGTGGCCGCATGCGTCGGCGGCGGGAGCAACGCCATCGGCCTCTTCTCGGGATTCCTGAACGATCCGGAGGTCGCCGTCACGGGCGTGGAACCCGCGGGGAAGGGATTGCAGTTCGGCCTCGGCGCGCACGCGGCCACGCTTTCCGCAGGCGTTCCGGGCAAGGTCCACGGCTTCAACACGTACGTCCTCTTCGACGAGAAGGGAGAGCCCGCTCCGGTGCACTCCGTGGCGGCAGGCCTCGATTATCCTGGCGTCGGTCCGGAGCACTCCTACCTGAAGGACACCGGCAGGGCGAAGTACGTCTCCGTGACGGACGCCGAGGCGCTGGACGCTTTCGGTCGTCTCTGCCGGAAGGAGGGGATCATCCCCGCGGTGGAAAGCTCGCACGCGCTGGCGTACGCGCTGAAACGGCTCCCTTCGATGCGAAAGGATCAGATACTGCTGGTCAATCTCTCGGGACGCGGAGACAAGGATCTGGAAACCGTGCTGCCGATGCTCGGATTGTAGCGCTTTTCCGCGGCCGGGGCG
>Ga0334889_1004923_pt1 | contig 11521 bp, 7 predicted proteins | sample GraSluR1_MG_2_FD_207222 | JGI IMG/M metagenome (GOLD analysis project Ga0334889, IMG submission 207222) | Sludge microbial communities from methane-producing bioreactor in Wageningen University, Netherlands - Granular Sludge_8_08-R1 | ecosystem: Engineered > Bioreactor > Anaerobic > Unclassified ... | reverse complement strand
ACTTCACCCTGTTCGAGTTCGACGAGGGCATGAATTACTCAGGCCGGTTCCTTGTCCGCGCCCACCGGCGCAAGCTGATGATCCTCGCCGGCGAGATGATGGCCCGCCTACACCGCCAGTTGAAAGGCTTCATGCCCGCCGGTCGCCACCACATGGGCTTCTCGGACTACACAGGCCCTCGCTGGCGCGATGTCGAGTGGCACAGACGCAAACTGGAGGAGTTCAAGACTCGCTCCATCGAGACAAAACAACCGGAACCGGGCAGCGACTCGGCCTGGCTCGTGGAGAACAGCGGACGCATCGGCGACGAAATCGCCCGCCTAGATGCCGTTCTCGGCGACGCCGATCTGCCGCGCCTCATCATCCACGGTGACTACGGCCTGCACAATCTCCTCTTCCGCGCCGACGGCAGCGTCGTCATTGTCGATTTCGAGTTGGCGCGCATCGAGTGGCGTCTAAGCGATCTTGTGTCCTGTCTCTCCCGTTTCCGCTACGGCGAGTTGGGCGACATCTCCTACGACTACGAGAGCATCGGTTGGTTCCTGGAGGGCTACCAGCAAGTGCTGCCGTTGAGTGTCGACGAATGGCGGTTCTTTCCGCAGGTCTGGGCCTTCTACCGCTACCAGAGCGCCGTGCAATACTGGAACTCGTATTACGCCACCAACGGCCCGGAACGCAAGCTGCACTCGGCGCGCGATGCCGTCGCCCAGGCCGAGTACGCCCTGAGCCATGCAGATGAGTTGGCGAGCTTGAACGCCGGCGCATCCCCGGCGCGTGTCAGCGGAATCCGCGCGCGGAGCGGCGCATGAACATACGAACGCACCTGCTCCCGCACGGCATCGAAAGGAAGCCCCGGCATGGCCGCCGAGCCGCTTAGGGTGATGCACGTCATCAGCAATCTGGAAATCGGCGGAGGCCAGGAGGTCGTCCGCACCCTGGTCGAGAACCTGGCCGAGATCGGCTGCGCGCCCGTCGTCTGCGCCTTCGTGGACGGCCCCCTGCGCCAGGACATCGAACGCCTGGGCATTCCCGTCGAGATTCTGCCCGACCGGCAATACAGCGTTATCGCCCTGCCGTTTTTCGTGGCGGAGATGCTGTCCACGCGGCGAGCCCTGCTGCACCTGATCGACAAGTACAGGATTCAGGTCGTCCAGACGCACCTCCTGCGCATCCTGGACCTCCTCGTCCTCACGCTCAAGTTCAGCCGTAACGTGCGCGTCTTCTGGACGTTCCACAACGCCTTCCTGACGCTGCGCCGCGATCACTTGCCGCGCCTTGCCTGGCTGCGCGGCCCCAAACAAGCCGCCCACCGTGCGTTGTATCGCCTGGCTGCACGTTGGGTCGACGGCTTCATAGCCATTTCCGATGGCGTGCGCGCCGGCATCCAGGCAACCTATGGGCCGATTCCCGCAGCAAAGATCGCCTTGATCGCCAACAGCGTGGATGTTAGACGCTATATGCGGGATAAAGACCAGCCCGGCATCCGCGCTGAACTCGGTCTGCCGCCGGATGCCCGCATTGCCGCCGTCGTCGCCACGTTCAAGAAGCAGAAAGGGCATCGCTACCTCATCGACGCCGCCCCCGCGGTCATCGCCTGCTTCCCCAATCTGCACATCCTTTTCGTCGGCGACGGCGAACGGCGCGATGAACTCGCCGCCCAAGCTACGGAACGGCAAGTCCGAAACCATATTCATTTCTTGGGGCTTCGCCAGGATGTCCCCGACCTGCTTGCCGCCAGCGACTGCTTTGTGCTGCCATCCTTATGGGAAGGGCTGCCGATGGCCCTCATCGAGGCGATGGCCGCGGGCTTGCCCGTCATTGCCACAGCCGTGTCCGGCTCCCGCGAAGTCGTCGTCGACGGCGAATCCGGCTTGCTCATCCCGCCCGCCGACGTTGCCGCGCTGGAGCAAGCCATGAACCGGCTGCTAGCCGACCCCGACCTGGCGGCGTCATTGGGGCAAGCCGCCAGGCAGCGCGTCGACCGGCATTACGGCGCGCGCAAACAGGCGGAAGAACATCTCGACCTATATCGATCTGAACTGGACAAACACGGGCGCGTGCGCCCCAACACGCAAACCGCAGCAGAGGCGCGAACATGACACACCCTGAACCGATTTTCCTAGCCGGCCCAGACCGGAGCGGGACGAGCCTGATCTACACCTTGCTCGCTTCCCACCCCAATATCGCGATGGTGCGACGCACCAACATGTGGCGCTACTTCTACGGCCGCTTCGGCGATCTGAGTGACCCGCAGAACCTGGAACGGTGCCTTACGAGTATGGTCACCTTCAAGCGCATGCGCCACCTACTGCCCGACCCGGACCGCATCCGCCGCGAGTTCCAGCAGGGCGAGCCGACCTATGGCCGCCTCTTCGCGCTCTTCTATGAACACCACGCCGCGCGCATGGGCAAGCCGCGCTGGGGTGATAAGTCGCTCCACACCGAGCACTATGCCGGTAAAATCCTGACGGAATACCCCAACGCCAAGATTATCCACATGATGCGCGACCCGCGCGACCGCGCCGCATCTATGATGAAGCGCTACGAAAAGAACCAGGGGCGCGTGGCAGCAGCCACAGGCCGGTGGCTCTCCTCGGCCAAAGTGGCGCAGCGTAATCAGCGCCGATACCCGGACAACTACAAGGTGCTGCGCTACGAAACCCTGGTCGAGCGCCCGGAAGAAACGCTGCGCGAAATCTGCGCTTTCATCAACGAAGCCTACGCGCCGGAAATGCTGCAGATGGACGCCGTGCCGGAGATGAAGGACCGCGGCGGCAACAGCTCATACGGGACCTTCGAGCGCGCCGTGATCTCGACGCGTTCCGTTGGTCGCTACCGCGAAGTCCTGTCCCCTTCGGATATCCGCTTCATCGAGTTGTTCGCCAAGCGGGACATGGATCGCTATGACTACCGGCGCGACGGCATCGATCTCTCGCTGCGCGACGGGCTGGCTTTCTATGCGGCCGAATTGCCCTTCAACTCGCTGCGCATGGCCGGGTGGCTGGCCCTCCAAGCCTGGACGCTCAACCATGAGCGCATTCCAGCCTCCAAGATCATGGCCGACATGGAGGAGGCCGAATAACATGCCCATTTACGCAGGCGCATCGACGATAAACAGACCGGGCGCCCTCCGTAGCCGGCGACGGATCGTGATGCTGACCTTGTGTGCGGGCGCCGTGGCGGTGACGCTGCTCCTTGCCTTCACCGCCCTGGTCGCCTCCGCAGACTGCGAGTATTGGGTTGCCGCGCCCCCAAAAGGCCACATCGCCAATTCGGGCAAGGCGGGCGAACCTTGGCCTACCTTGCACTTCGCTGCGCAGCATGTACCCGACGACCACTGCACCGTCTGGGTGGAACCAGGCGTGTACGAGGGCGAGGCGCACTTCGTCCGCCGATTCAAGACCGAGACCGTGTTTCGGGCTGCCGAACCCTATCAGGTTGTCCTAGAGAACGCCGGTAAAGTCCTCAACTTCGACGGCGCCAAGAACATCGTGATCGAAGGCTTCCGCATGCGCCACACCGGCCCAAGCGACGACCCGCAGGTCGTAAAAATCGATCAGGCGGATGATCAATGGTCGGAGTATATCGTCCTGCGCAACAACATCTTTCACGACTCATACAACGACGACATTCTTAAAATCTTCAACGGCGCGCGCTTCATTACCGTTGAGGGCAATATCTTTTATAACCAAGCCCCTGCCGAAGAACACATCGACATCAACAGCGTGACCGACATCACGGTCCAGGACAACATCTTCTTCAACGACTTCGCCGGCAGCGACCGGCCCAATGACGAGGATACCAAGTCTTTCATCACCGTCAAAGACAGCAACGGCGACGAAGACGGGCAGATCGGGGCTGAGCGCATCTTCATCCGGCGTAATATCTTCCTCAACTACGAAGGCGGCAAGGAGACGCTGATCCAGATCGGCAACGACGGCAAACCCTACTACGAAGCCGTGGAGGTCCGCGTCGAAAACAACCTCGTCATCGGCAACAACCGTGACCATCTCTATGCCGGATTCGGCGTGCGCGGAGCCAGGGATGTGGTCTTCAGCAACAACACCATCGTCGGAGACCTGCCGGCCTCGTCCTACGGTTTTTGGATCAGCCAAAAGGGCGACAACCCGGTTAACCGCGATATCCATTTCTACAACAATATATGGGCGGATCCGGCCGGCACAATGGGCAAAGAGGGATCATCAACCGCCAATCGCTTCTCGACCGGCGATCCCGGCGAATCGACAGGAGTGCTCCTCGACAATAACCTCTATTGGAACGGAGGCTCGAAAATACCGCGGGGCTCCGTGGTCACTCCCCTCAAGGATGACCCGTGGCCTATCGACGCCGATCCGCTTCTGAACGCGGATCACCGCGATGTGATACTGCCGCGCTGGGACGGCTCCGCCTTCTTGAGCGGCAATACATCTATCCGCGCCGAGTTCGTCCGGCTTGTCGAGCAGTACGCCGGCATCCCGGCGGACAGCCCGGCAGTCGACGCCGCCGACCCGGAACTGGCCCCCGCCGATGACATCCTCGGCCGTCCGCGCATCGGCGTGCCCGACCTGGGCGCCTTCGAGTATCACCCCACTCTGCGCGGCAGCGCCGGACTAACGCGGATCTGGCTGTCTTGGCCTGACCTCGACACGGCGCCCGTCGACAGTTTGGCCATCAGCCTCACAGATGGCTTGTCAGAGCGGCTCATCGATGGCATTCCCGCCGGTTCACGCACCTACACGCTGACGGACCTGGAGCCGTTTTCTCTGTATGCCGTGACACTCACCGCACAGGACAAACACGGCGAGCCGGTCACACGGACCAGCCCGCTTGTCCTGATGACAACTGATACCGGTTCCTTCTCTGCGCCTGCCGGAATCGTCGACAGCTTACTCCGGCAGTTTGCTCAAGTGTCGGTTTTGGAAGAGTCGCCTGATGACTAACTTCGCCCGCGCAGAACAAGTGCGCAGCGACACGAGCGGCAACGGTCGCAAGCCGCCGGAAACTCTGCGCTTGGCCTACCTGATCGGCACGTATCCCGGGTTGACGACGACGTTCATCGACCGGGAAGTCCGCGCGCTGTGCGCGTGGGGCGTCAACTTGCAGATCGTTGCCATTCATCGCCCCGATAATCCGGCAGCGCTTTCGCCGGACCAGAGTGCGCTGCAAACGGGGGCGATCTATCTGTTACCGGCGGCGCCTATCACGTTGCTGCTCGCCCATCTCTATTTTCTTCTTGTGCGGCCGTTCGTCTATGTGCGAACCCTTGCGTTCCTTGTCACGCGACCACACCCGTCGTTGGGCAGCCGACTACGCACCGTGCAGCATTTTGGCATGGCCGTCTACGCCGCCTATCTCCTGCGCGATCAATCGCTGACCGAGTTGCATGCGCATTTCATCGACCGGACGGCAACCCTCGCTCTAGTCGCAGCCAGACTTCTCGGCATACCCTACAGCCTGTCCATCCACGCCGGCGCCGATGTCTTTGTCGAGCGCGTGCTTGTGGATGAGAAGATTGCCGAAGCGCGCCATGCCGTAACTTGCACCCTGCACAACCGCACATACTTGGAGAGCGTTCTGGGCCGCGACCTCAAGGACAAGATCAGCCACGTCCGTCATGGCTTGAGCCTCAGCCTGTATCGACCGCAGGCTCGCCGCCCAGCTAACGGCAAGCCGCTGATCCTTTCCGTGGGCCAGTTGGCCGAACGCAAAGGCTTTGCGCAATTGATCGAGGTCTGCTCGCTGCTTAAGGCGCAGGGTCACGAGTTCCGCTGCGAGATCGTGGGAGAGGGGCCGCAGCGAGCGCGGTTGGAGCGCATGATCGACGCGCTAGCCTTGCACGATACGGTCACGCTCTGCGGTGCATTACGCCACGGCGAGGTGATTAAGAAGTACGACGAGGCGACCTTGTTCGCGCTGCTATGCATCGTGACGGCCGAAGGTGACATGGACGGCATTCCCAACGTCATCGCCGAGGCAATGGCGATGCGCGCGCCCGTCGTATCCACAACAGTCTCCGCCATCCCTGAACTGGTAATCGACGGCGTCAACGGCCTATTGGCGCCTCCAGGCGATACGACCGCCGCCGCGGCTGCAATTGCACGCCTGCTCGACGAGTCGGACCTGCGCCAACATCTCGCTGACAACGCGCGCCGGACTATCGAAGACACATTTGATGTAGATTGCAATGTGCGACGGTTCGCGGCCACACTGTGGCCCGAATGGTTCCGCAACTAACAACACGACGGTTGAGAAGGAGAGGGCAACAACTATGAACCACGACACCAAATGGGCGGCAGTCGCCTGGGCGCCGTATAGCCGCAGAAGCGAAATGTTCGCCCGCGAGCTTGGCGGCAAGCTGCACTGCATCCACTACCTGCGCTTTCAATACCCGCTCCACGCGCCCGTCAAGTACGTGCTACAGGCGATCCGCACGCTGCAAATACTCTTCCGCGAACGCCCGAACGCGGTGCACGTCCAGAATCCGCCCTTCGTCTGCGGCCTAACCGTCTATCTCTACAGCCTATTCACAGACGCCAAGTTTGTCTTCGAGCATCACAGCGCCGCGTTTGACCCGCCGTGGGATTGGGCGCTGCCATTCCAGAAGTTCATGGTCCGCCGCGCCGCCGCCAACGTCGTCACCAACCAACATTGGGCCGATGTGATCGCCGGTTGGGGAGGCAAGCCCCTGGTCATGTACGACCCGTATCTCGACCTGCCGGAAGGCAAGCCCTATCCCCTCAAGCCGGGGTTCAACGTGGCCTTCATCAGCACCTTCGCTCCGGATGAGCCGGTGGAAGCCGTCCTGGAGGCCGCCGCGCAACTGCCGGACGTTCACTTCTACATCACGGGCAACAAGGCCAAGATGCCTGCCGACTTCTTCGCCAGTGCGCCGGCCAACGTCACTTTCACCGGCTTCCTTGACCCTGGCGGCGAATATCTCGGCTTGCTGCGTGCAGCCGACGCGGCCATCGTCCTCACCACGCGCAACCACACCCTGCAACTCGGCGGCTGTGAGGCGCTCGCCGTTGGTACGCCGCTCATCACGTCGGACTGGCCCTATCTGCAGGAGCTTTTCACGGGCGGCACGTTGTTCGCCGCCAACACAGCCGAGGGCATCCGCCAGGCAGTGATCCAAATGCGCGCGCATGCCGCTGAACTGGCCACAGAGATCGAGCCGTTTCGCGCGGAAAGCCGACGGCTATGGAACGAGCGCATGCGCCAGCTTCAGGAACTGGCCGCGCCTGAAGACGGCCCGAACCGTCAGCCCGCACAACACGTCCCAGGCAATCAAGATAAACCCGCGGCCACACCATGAGAAGAACCGTCTTAAGAGGAGCCAATCAGTGCACAGGCGTAGCCGGCATGGATGGAGAGCCACAGCCGGCCCAAATCGTATGCGGACAAGCCACTAATCAGAGGGGAGCGATACCAACATGAACGTCATGATCACAGGGGGGGCTGGCTTCATCGGCTGTAATCTGGCCGACTATCATCTGCGCCGCGGAGATGATGTCGTCGTATTCGACAATCTCTCCCGCAAGGGTACCAATAGCAACCTTGCCTGGCTGCGCGAGAGACACGGAGAGTCATTCACCTTTGTGCACGGGGATATTCGCGACTTTTATGCGTTGGTCGCGCATCTTTCCGATGAGACAGACCGCGTCTACCACCTGGCCGGCCAGGTCGCTGTCACCACTTCCGTCCGCGATCCGCGCGAGGATTTCCAGATCAACGCCTACGGCACGTTCAACGTGCTGGAGGCTGTACGCGAAGCCGCTCCCCAAGCCATCGTCTTCTTCGCCTCCACCAACAAGGTCTATGGGGGCATGGAGTCCCTGGCTGTGGTCGAAGACGCCACGCGCTATCGTTACCGGGATCACCCCCTCGGTGTGCCTGAAGATCTGCCGCTCGACTTTCACTCTCCCTACGGCTGCTCGAAGGGCAGCGGTGACCAATACGTGCGCGACTACGCCCGCATCTACGGCCTCAAGACCGTTGTCATGCGCCAGTCGTGCATCTATGGGACACGCCAGCTCGGCGTCGAAGACCAAGGATGGGTCGCTCACTTCTGTATCGCCGCCCGCTTTGGCCGCACCATTACCGTCTACGGCAATGGCAAGCAGGTGCGCGATGTGCTTTGGGTCGAAGATCTGATCGACGCCTATGAATGCGCTGCACAACACATCGACATCGCTGCCGGGCAGATCTACAACGTAGGCGGCGGCCCGGACAACACCATCTCCATCTGGGCGGAGTTTGGCCCCATCCTCGAACGGCTGTCCGGGCGACCGATCGCGACGAAATTCGCAGAGTGGCGACCTGGTGACCAGACCGTCTACGTTAGCGACATCCGTAAGGCGCAGCGAGAACTTGGCTGGCAGCCCAAAGTCTCGCTGCACGAAGGGCTAGAGCGGCTTTGGCGCTGGGTCGATGCGAACCCGGAGATCTTCGAGAAGCCCGTGTTGGAGCCGGTTGTCACGAGGGGCGTCAACGGCCGTAAGACCCCGCCAACCTAACAAGATGAGCCGCACTGCGATCCGGCGGGATGCGGATCGCAGTGCGGCTCATGCTCCTATTCGAGCGCGCCGGTCACTTACTGGCTTGATCGCCAAATACGCAACTTGTCATGTTGCACCCAAAGGGTTCCCGAGCGAAACATCTCTACCTCTGGTACGACGAGATTCTTCAGTTCGCTAACGCTCGCTTCAGAATGACAGACACTTGGCGATTAAACCACGTACTCAGCCGGCCGACTAGTGTATAGAAGGGATCAGCATGGGCCCTGTGGCAACTGCCATTCAAGGGAAGGGACTGCGTGGAATGATGGCCCGCGCCAGGACCATCACAAGCCGCTACGGCTTGACAGCAGGCAAGATGGACCGCATCCTGAGCGAGTTCGTCGACACGCTGCGAGAGTTCGACTGCGGCGCCACGTTTCCCATCACCACTGCAGCGCTCGCCCGCAGTAGGGGCGTCGTGGAGAAGTACCAAGCCCAAAACATCGAGTTCGCCGTCCACGGTTATTACCACGTCGACCATTCGCAACTCAGCTTGGACGAACAGATCTCGCAACTCGTCAAGGCGCGACAGCTCTTTCGACAAAGAGGCGTCACCAGCGACGGCTTCCGCTGTCCCTACCTGCGCTGGAACGAAGATACCATCGCCGCCGTCGCCGCAACCGCCTTCCAGTACGACAGCAGCCAGGGCCTCGTGTGGGATGTAGCCGGCGATCTCGAAACCGATACGTATCGCCAAGTATTACAGTTCTACGGCGCCGTCTCTGCCCAAGCCTACCCCGCCTTGCCGCGCATCGAGGGAGACCTGTTGCGCATCCCTTACTGCCTACCGGACGACGAGTCGCTGATCGACCGATTTCACTTGTCGCCGCACCAGCCCGAACCCAACCCCTGGCTAGCGATTTTGGACGAAACCTACCGGCTGGGCGAATTATTTACCCTCGGCCTGCACCCGGAGCGCATCCGGCTGTGTAAGTCCTGGCTCACAGACACGCTGCGTCGGGCGCGCACGCTGTCACCGCACGTCTGGATTACCCGATTGGATGAGGCGGCGCGTTGGTGGCGCGCCCGCCTTGACACGCGCATCGTCGTCACGTCGCAAGACAACGCAATCTTGCGGCTACAAACCGAGGGACCGGACGGTCTAGCTATCCTAGCGCGCGGCGTAGTCTGCCACAGCCCGACAGAGATCTGGGACGGCCACAGCCGCCTGGCCGATGGTACCGAACTGACCTTCTCGTCACCTATCCGCCCTTTCATCGGCGTCCCGCCCGCCTCCGACCCTGCGCTCAGCAGCTTCTTGCGGCAGCAGGGCTACATCGTCGAGACGGCCAGCGGCCCAGGCGAACACGCCTTTTTCCTCGATCGCCCGCAGTTTGGCGCACGGGACGAACGTCCGCTGCTTGCGGAGATCGAGGACGGCGATCGCCCGCTCGTTCGCCTTGGCCGCTGGCCGCATGGCGCGCGCAGCGCGCTAGTCGTCACAGGTGATATCGACGCCCTTACGCTCTGGGACTACGGTCTGCGCGCGCTGGGTAATTAGCCGCGATCCCGTAGCTCGTCATTGACCGCGCAGCCATCGCCGTCTGTCGCGTTCAGCGCCGCTCTATGGCGTCCACGACAGCCCCTGCGCCAGCCAGTCCGGCAGCGGCGCATCCAACTGGACGACCAACTCGGCCTCACCGCCGCGCAGCGGCATCGCCCAGACGCCCCACGAGCCGCCGCGGCTGCTTAAGAAGGCCACATATTGCCCGTCTGGGCTAATGGCGGGCAACCCATCGTTAGCCGGGTCGTTCGTCAGCCGTCGCGCTTCGCCGCCGCCCGCATCAACTGCGTACAGCTCCCAGTTGCCGTGCCGCTCCGCGCTCATAAACACCACCGTTTGACCGTCGGGCGACCAGCGCGGCCGTGAGTCGGACGGATTGTCGGTCAACGGTTGGCGTGCGGTGCCGCCCGTCGCCATCGTCCAAAGACCGCAGCGCGCACCGAAATCGTCGCAGCCTTTGAATACGATCAGGTCGCGGGTCGGATGCCAGTCCGGATCGGCCCCGCGCCCCAACTGGTAGAACGCCCCCCCGCTCTCCGGCCAGGTGACGTAGAGACGCCAGTCACGATCCCCCTCGCGGTTGCTGGCAAAGATGATGCGGTCGCCGCCGGGATTCCAACTCGGCGCCGAATCCTCCGGGTTGCTGCTGTAGAGCGTGCGGTTTTGGCCGGCGTCGTCGATTCCGCCGATACCAAGTGCAGAGTCGGCTACGCTCTTGAACGCCAGCCTATCGCCGTCGGGTTGATGTGCAGGCTGCCTGCCCCCGCTGACTGCCACCTCCGGCTCGCCATACCCATCAGCCGCCACCCGGTAGATGTTGTCCACGCCCGACGAATCTGTAGCTGAAAAGTAGATGGTCCCGCTGCGCCCGGCTAGCGCTGTGCTCGCGGCCGGGGTGGCCGCGGCGACCGCAGCCGGCGTAACCTCAGGCGCTCCCTCTGCACTGGACACTTCGACCAGCTGCGGATTGCCCGACACCCACACAAACTCTTCCCCGTCTTCTGGGTTTGCGATCTGATACCAGCTATCCGCGCCCGAGCCGCTGCGTCCCACCGGCTCGACTACCGTCCCAATGCGCAGCGTACCGACGATAGGATAGCCTGCGCCCGGACCGGCGCGCACATTTACCGTTGCCAACAGCGTCAGAGTCGCGATCTCAGCTTCCTCGACAGCAGTCGCCGTAGGCGACGCGGACGCTTCTGCCGGCGATGGAGAAAGCGTCACGGCCGCGGCTGGGTCCGCAGAGTCCTCTGCCGCAGACGCCTCCGCCGTCTCAGACTCGCCTGAGACCGATCCGCCTGCAACGCTGGCAGCGGATGGGGATACGGGCGTCTCGCCCGCCGAACCGCCTCGCTCGCCGGCGGCGATAGACTCCACTGGCGTGGCGACGGGCGTCACGCCATCCGAGCTTGGCACGGTCGCCGTCGCCGCGCCTTGTCCGATCCCGCCCGAATCGGAG
>Ga0334889_1004922_pt1 | contig 11522 bp, 7 predicted proteins | sample GraSluR1_MG_2_FD_207222 | JGI IMG/M metagenome (GOLD analysis project Ga0334889, IMG submission 207222) | Sludge microbial communities from methane-producing bioreactor in Wageningen University, Netherlands - Granular Sludge_8_08-R1 | ecosystem: Engineered > Bioreactor > Anaerobic > Unclassified ... | reverse complement strand
TGCCGGTGGAGGTCGGTGCAATCCGGCGTTCGTCCGAAGAAGGACGAATCGCCTACGGGAGCTTTTTCGCCTTGACGAGCGGGGGGCTAATGGGTGACACCATTCCTCCCACCATCCTCCCACGCGCCAGACCAACACCATTTCCCGCACAGGCAGAAAGCCAGGGGGGTGGGCGGCTGGTGCGCGGGGTGTCAGGACCCACCAGGCAGGGCGCGACGGGCCAAACGAACGATCCGCGCGGTTGGCGTGGCTCGACCCGGACGGATCACTCTTTTGGGCACTGGCGGTCGTGAGACATTCCAGTCACAGCCTCGAAAAGGCGAAAGAGTGTAGCCACAGCCTCGAAGAGGCGGAAGGGTGTAGCCAGGGGCGCAAGCCCCTGGATGCCGTCGTCCACCACAGAACGAGCCCCAACGGGGCGAGACTCTGCGCTTCAATCCCACGTGTATCGTTCATCAAACGACGGCGGATCGTGCCGCCCCTTCAGGGCTGCATCGATGTGTGCGAGCAAACCAGGGGCTCACGCCCCTGGTTATCCCGGCGCGCCGGGATCCCTTTGGGACTGGAGGCAAACCACGGGCTCGCGCCCCTGGCCACAGCCTTGCGCTCCTTCGGAGCTGTCCCTGACCTGTTGGATGGCATCAGCACCTTGCCGCAGGAACCTTGCTGAACAGTACGTGATCGGCTGTCGGCGAACCTCGAACACCTCATTCATCTGGCCTGTGTCGAGACGTGATGGCTTGTATGGCGCTTAGCACCATTGCGGGCCCGCAGCCGATGTCCAGGAGCAACGGTGCCCACCACCAGCCGCGGAATTGAGCCCAGGGAATGATGATCAGACCTCCTGCCCCAAACAGTCCGCCAACAAGGAGAATTAACGATGACTTCCCTCCTTGCAGGTAATTGCGGAGAATAATCACGATGTTCCCGACGGCAACCCAGACGAACAGACAGAAACAGAGCCCACCAAAAACCCATCGTGCGACATCCAACATCGTAGCCCATCCTCCCCGAGACCCTTCTGAACGCCCTGCCGCGGTGCCCCATGGACCGCAGACGCACCCCGAAGGGGTGCAAGGGTGTAGCAAGGGGCGCAAGCCCCTGGATGCCGGAGTCCATCACAAAACGAGCCCCATCGGGGCGAAACTCTGCGCGTCAATCCCACATGTATCGGTCGTCGAACGATAGTCCATGTCGCTGGAGGAATGCCACATATTCCTCCTCAAACGTACGCGTGCGATGATGTTCCTCCTGATGCCGGATGTACTCGGCCACAACCTCGACGTTGGAGTGACTCACGGCAAACGCAGCGTACCCGGACTGCCACGCGAAGTTTCCGTGCATTGGGTCCGATTCGCGCAGCCATCGCGTGGAGTTTGCCTTCATATCCCGAACGACGTCTGCGACCGAAACGTCCCGCGCCATTTCCACCAGCAGGTGGACATGGTTGGCCGTTCCGCCTCGCTCGATCAATGGAACTTTGAGGTTCCGCGCGATGCCACCAAGGTATGCGTACAGACCTTTCTGGATGGCCTCGGTGATCAGCGCCGCGCGACCCTTGGTGCTGAAGACGATGTGACAGGCGAGGCGCGCGAACGATTGCGGCATCGGCAGATCTCCGCGGCGAATGGGTTGCCGCCCTTTCAGGGCTCTATCGATATGCGCGGAAGCGTACCAGGGGCTCACGCCCCTGGCTATCCCGGCGCGCCGGGATCCCTTTGGGACTGGAGGCAAACCAGGGGCTTGCGTCCCCGGCTACACCCTTCCGCCTCTTCGAGGCTAATGCAGAACCTCGTCACACGAGGGGTCGGGCCCGGTGCTGATCCTCGTTCCGAACAGATGCATGTGCGGCGGTGCGCTTATGCCCCCGCGTGTCAAATCAACTCAGCAATCGGCCGAACCGCGCGTATGCGTCGTCCCACGCGCCGGTTGATGCGGGGTCGTAGCGTTTCAGCGCGGTCGATTGGCGGATGACGGCGCGGATTTCGGTGAGGCTGCGTACCCGGCCGCGGGCGAGGGCCTGGACCATCACGTTGCCGACGGCGGTGGCCTCCGCGGGACCGGCCATCACCGGCTTGCCGGTCGTATCGGCGGTGAGCTGGCACAGCAGCGTGTTGTGGACACCGCCGCCGACCACGTGCAGCACGTCCACCGAATGGCCGATCAACGCTTCGAGCCGTTCCAGGCACACCCGGTACTTGAGGGCCAGGCTTTCCAGGGCGCAGCGCACGATCTCGCCGACACTCTGCGGCGCGGGCTGGTTCGTCTGGCGGCAATATGCCTGGATTCGTGCGGGCATGTCGCCGGGTGCGGCAAAAAGCGCGTCGTCCGGATCGATGAAGGCCGTCCGTGGTGCGGCGGTATCGGCCAGCGCAGTCAGCTCGGCAAAGGACCGGTCGTCGCCGCGTTCCGCCCAGGTGCGCTGGCACTCCTGCACCAGCCAGAGGCCGGCTACGTTGGTCAGGAACCGGATGGTCCCGTCCACGCCGCCTTCGTTCGTGAAGTTGTACGCCAGCGCCTGCGGCGTGCGGATCGGCGCTGGCAATTCCGCTCCCAGCAGCGACCACGTGCCCGAGCTGATGTAGGCCCAGCGTTCGCCTTCGGCGGGCACCGAGGCTACCGCGGATCCCGTATCGTGACAGGCCGGCGCGATGACCGGTACCCGTGCCAGTCCCGCCGCGTCGGCCAACGCCGGCTGCAACGACCCCACCACGCTGCCGGCCGGCGCCACGTCCGGCAGAATCCGGGTGGGCAGGTCCAGGCGGTCGAGCAGGTCCGTGTCCCATTGTCCGGTGGCCGCGTCATACGCCTGCGACGTACTCGCGATGCTGTGTTCGCTTCGGCGCAGGCCGGTCAGTCGGTAACCGAGCAGGTCGGGCATGAACAGCAGCGTCTGGGCGGCGTCGAGCAAGGCCGGATGCATCGCCTTGTCCGCGAGCAGTTGAAACAGCGTGTTGAACGGCAGGAACTGGATGCCGGTGCGGGCGTAGAGCTCATCGCGCGGAACGCGGGCGAAGGCGGCCTCCATCATTCCGTCGTTCCGCGAATCGCGGTAGTGGAACGGCAGGCCCAGCAGCGCCCCATCCGCGCCCAGCAGCCCGTAGTCCACGCCCCAGGTGTCGATGCCGATGCCCTCCAGCCGGGTGGCTTTGTCACGGCACCGGCTGAGCCCGCGCCGAATTTCCTCGAACAGTGCGTCGATGTCCCAGTGCAGGTGACCATCCCGCGTGACCGGCCCATTGGCGAAGCGATGCACTTCCTCAAGCGTCAGCCGCTGCCCGTCGAACGAGCCGACGACGGACCGCCCGCTGGACGCGCCGAGGTCAAACGCCAGGTAGTCTGCGGTGGCGGTCATGGATCACCATTCGAGCCGATTCACGCGTACCCGCCGGACGACCGGGGCTTGCGGGCGGCGCGTTCCTTGCCCACTCGCTCCGCGTAGCCGCTCTCCCGGAACGCGGCCAGCGGATCGGCCGGCAGCTTGCGAGCACGCCGGTGCTCCACCAGGAACGGCCGCACGTCGGTGCTGAACGCATCGCGCAGCACGCTCTCCGCCCGCACAATGTCGTCGTGCGCGCGGGCTGCCTGCAACGCGGCGAAATCCACGAGCAGCGCCTTGGCCATGTGTTCCTGGGCGGTCATCACGGTCTGGATCATCGCCTCGATCTTGGGCTTGAGGTTGTGCGACTGGTCGACCATGTAGGCGATGTTCAGGTCCGCGCCGGTCTCCCGTTCCGCGGCGACAATTTCGAAGAAGATGCGGAACAACTGGTACGGGTCGATGCTGCCCATCGTCAGGTCGTCGTCGGCGTACTTGCGATCGTTGAAGTGAAACCCTCCGAGCATCCCCTCATCCACCAGAAACGCCACGATGTGCTCGATGTTGCAGCCGGACAGGTGGTGTCCGGTGTCCACCAGCACCTTCGCCCGCGGACCCGCGTGCCGGGCAAAGGCACAGGCCATGCCCCAGTCCGCGATGTCCGTGTGGTAGAAGGCCGGCTCGAACGGCTTGTACTCGATCAGCATGGTCATGCCGGCCGGCATGGCTTCGTGCACTTCGCGAAGGGCCTCGGTCATCCAGTGCTTGCGCTGCCGGATGTGGCCCTGGCCGGGGTAGTTCGTGCCGTCGGCGAACCAGAGGCTCAGCGCGTTCGACCCAACGGCCTGTCCGATGCGAACGCTGTCGAGCATGTGCTGAACGGCGCGACGCCGGATGGCCGGATCGCGGTTGGTGACCGACCCGAACTTGTAGCACTGGTCCTGGAACACGTTAGGGTTGATGGCGCCGATCCGCACGCCGAGCCTGGCCGCCTTCTCCGAGGTCGACTGGGGCGACAAGCCTTCGGGGAAATCCCAGAGCACGTGGACCGCCACTGCCGGGCAGCAACCCGTGAAGCGATGCACTTCGGCCGCATCCGCGAGCTTTTCGTCCAGGGTGTTGGCCGCGGCGTCCTGAAGGAATTTTCCGAACCGCGTGCCGGTGTCGGCGTAGCCCCAGGAGGGCGTTTCGATCTCGAACCGGTCCAACCGGGCGCTGAGGGCCTGTTCGTCGATGTGTGATGGCAGCTTCATATGCTGTTCTCCGAGACCGGCTGGAAAGCCGGTCCCACAAGGGGCAGCCGGTCCCACATCCGTAGGGTCCGCCGTGCGGACCAATCCCTTACAACCTACAGCCCACAGCCTCCCAAGACCGGCTGGAAAGCCGGTCCCACAAGGGGCAGCCGGTCCCACAGGGGTCAGCCTCGTCGTCGCAGCGCTTCCATCACCTCGGTGGTGATCCGCATCACGAGTTCCTCGTATGATTCCTGCACTTCCTGCGGCCCATCCGCGCTGCAGGCACTGCAGGTCCCGTCGCCGTCGCCGAACGCGGTGTTGACGCACAGGGGGCCGCCCTCTTTGCGGCGAGGGTCCTGCCCTACGCCGAACCGCTCGCGCAGGTCCAGCAGCTCCTGGACCTTGGGCACGGGCAGGCGTTCGACGTGTCCGATCTGCCGGGCCAGCATCAACATGCGGCAGTACGCGTCGAGGATCTCCGTGTGCCAGTAGGCCCGCTCCACGCTGGGGCCCCAGCTTACCGTGCCGTGGTTGCTGAGCACCACGGTGTTCGCCTTGCCGATGAACGGGCGGATGGTTTCCGCGAAGTGCTTGCCACCCGGCGTCTCGTATTCCGCCCGCGGCACCACACCCAGAAACACCTCCACCTCCGGCAGCACGCATGACGGAATGTCGATGCGGGCCACGCCGAAGGCCGTCGCGTGTGGCGGATGACAATGCACCACCGCCTTCACGGCCGGGTCTGACTTGTAGACCTCCAGGTGCATCAGCACCTCGCTGGTCCGCGGCCGCTTGCCGGTGAGTTGGTTGCCCTGCAAGTCCACCGTGCAGAGGTCGTCGGGCTTCATGAAGCCCTTGCAGATCTGCGTCGGCGTGCAGAGCACCACCTCGTCCGACAGCCGGTACGAGATGTTGCCGTCGTTGCCGGCGGCGAACCCCTTGGCGTACAGCCGGCGGCCGATGTCGCAGATTTCGTTTCGGATTTGCCACTCGGCACTCATCAGAGATCCTCCCCGGTCAATCCGGCGTCAGGCGGCCTGCCGCTCCCGGCCGGCGGCGAAGGCCACGGCGCCAATGAAGTATACGAGGGAACAGACCAGGAACCACTTCTTGTATTCCACCAGGTTCGCCTCCAGTTGCCCCGGATCGCCGAGGAACACGCGCAGCGGCAGCAACAGGCACACCACCAGAGCCAGCAGCGCCACCCCACCGAACAGCCGGTGCGCGATGCCGCCGCCCTCCCGTTTTGCCGAAGGCTCGGGCTTCACGGGACCCTGGCGGGCCGGTCGATCCCCGGCCGGTTCCGGCTCGGCTGCCAGTCCGCGGGCCGTGCCCGGCCAGACCCAGCACAGCCCCATGTAGACAAATGCGGCGATGAACCAGCCCGGCAGCCAGCGGAAGTTCAGGTGCACGTTCACATAGCCCATCGCCCAGCACGCGGCCAGGGTGACCAGCCAAGCGACCAATGCCGGCCCGTTCACTAGCACCCGCCGCTCTTCCGCCCAGTACCGCCGCAGGCCCAGTCGCGGGAACAGCCAGTGCTCGACAAACACGACTGCTCCGATCGGCATGAGCAGGATTCCGTAAATCGCCACGAAATCCAGGAGTCGCATGAAGAACACCGGGAAGCACGCGACAATCGTGGTCACCACGCCGGCGGCCAGCGTGACCTTCCACCTCGGCCAGTTCGGCGTGGCGATCTGGAGGGCCAGGCCGGCGCGGTACATGGTGGGATTGGCCGTCGTCCAGCCCGCGAGCACCACCGCCACCGCGCCGGCGATCCCCACCGCCTGGTAGGCCATTTGGCCCGGGTTCAACCCCGCGACCATCGCCCCCATGACGCCCGCGCACACCCAAGCCAGGAAGTGCCCCAGGTACATCCCGAACGCCGAGTAGAACCCATATCGCCACGATCGGGCATAGCGGAAGAGGGCCAGGTCCGACAGGCCCACGTGCATGGCCAGGTTGCAGAACCACGCGAAGAACAGCACGTGCCAGAGGCCCCACTTGTCCTGCCCTTCCAGCGGCACACCGTTCCACACTTTCGTGTTGCAGATGTTCCACAACTCCGACAGGCTGTGGAACTCGCCCAGCTTCGGCAGCGACGCGACGGCCCCCGCCACGAAGACCAGGAACATCCACGGCGAGCACACCGACGCAAACTGGGCCAGCTTCTTGAAACCCAGGATCGCCAGCAGCACGACGACCGCCCCGACGCCCAGCACCACCAGCACCCATTCCACGCTGTTCGGATACACGTCCTCCAGCGCCGGGTGCTTGACGTTGAACATCAGGCTCACCGCGGAGGCCGACACCGCGATCATCGACCCGGCCAGGATGCAGTACAGCCCCGCGTTGACGACGTTGTACAGCACCGTCAGCCCCGGCCCCGCGATGCGCCGCAGGTACCAGTACAGCGTCAGCCGCACCTGCACCGCAATGGGCGCGCAGATGAGCGCCCACGACAGCACCGCCAGCAGGTTGCCGATCACCAGGCCGATCAGCAGGTCGCGGGCCCGCAGGCCGTGCTGGACAAACAGGGCGCCGATCACGAACTCCGTGGCCGCCACGTGCTCGCCCGCAAACAGCCCGGCAAACCGCCGGCCCGCGTGCAGCTTGTCCGGCGTGACGGGGGCCCGTTCGAACTCGTACAGCTTGTCCAGCCGCGCGGACAGCGCCGCCATTTCGCTTTGCGAAGCCATGCGGAACCTCCTGCGTTCAATCCGCCTGCGACACGAACCGGTATTGACCTGCTCCCACCTCGAACACCGCGCCTTCCGGCCCGACCCTCTCGCACTTCACTCCGGGCGCCGACTCGACCGCCTGGCCATCGCGCAAAATGACCTGGCCCGACTCGCTGACCGTGGCCTTTTTCGGATCGGACACGGGCACCACCACGGTGGCGGTGGTGTTCGCGGGAATGGTGACGTCCAGGCAGAACTCCCCCTTGTTCCGTCGCCAGGCGCTGCGGATGAGGCCGTGAGGCGAACGCGTCTGCGCCCGGACCCAGGAAAGCTCCTGCACCGGCACGGGGCGGATTTCGAAATGCTTGAAGGCCGGCTGGTCCTCGTCCGGCCGGATGCCGCCGAGGTACTCGTACATCCAGATGGCCAGGTCGCCCACCAGCATCAGGTGGTTGCCGGAGTTCATCCCCGGGTCGGCCGTGTCGCCGTTCCAGAGCTCCCATACCGTGGTGGCCCCGTGGTCCACCATGTAGCCCCAGCTCGGATACGTGCGCTGGGTGGCCAGGGTGAAAGCCAGGTCCGCCCGGCCATAGTCGGACAGCACCCGCATCAGCCATTGCCCGCCGATTAGGCCGGTGGCGATGTGCCGGTTGTTCTCTTCCACAATGCTCCGCACCAGCCGGGCGAACACCCCCGGCGCTTCCGCCTCCGGCACCAGCCCGAACGCCAACGGCAGCACGCTCGACGTCTGTGCGCCGTTGTCGTACTGCTTCTTCTCCGCGTCGAAGAATCGGTTGTGGAAGGCGGTTCGCACGGCCTCTGCCTGCTTCGCGAAGCTCGCCGCATCGTCGGCCTCGCCGAGGATGCGGGCGTAACGGGCCATGCGCTGGAGGTTGTCGTAATAGTAGGCCGTGGCCAGGAGCGGGCCGGCCGTCTTGCGGGCGGGGTCCTTGCTGTGGATGAGTTCCGGGGACTCCGGCGGAACGCACCAGTCGCCGTAGGTGTCACGGCTCAGGATGCCGTTCTCCAGATGCTGTGCCAGGAAAGCCATCCACCGTTTCAGGCTGGGATAGTGCTGCTGAAGCACCTGTCGATCGTCGTGCAGTGTGTGCAGCCAGCCGGGAATGATCACGTAGGCCGCCGGCCAGGTGACGTTGCCGGAGTACAGCGGCCAGAACGGCGGGGCCACGTCGGGGATGATTCCCTCTTCGTTCTGGGCGTCGGCGATGTCGATCAGCCACTTGCGGAAGACGGAGGCCACCGCAAAGTCGTACATCTCCGCCTTGGACTGGGTGGCGATATCACCTAACCAGCCCTGGCGTTCGTCCCGCTGCGGGCAGTCGGTGGGGATGCTCCGCAGGTTGCCCCGCACGCCCCAGACGATGTTGCGGTGAATCCGGTTCAGCAACTCGTTTGAGCACGCGAATGAGCCGATCCGCTCCACGTCGGTGTGCACCGCGCGGGCGGTCAGCGTGTCGAGCGTCGGCCGGCCGGGAAAGCCTGTGAGTTCCACGTACCGGAAGCCGTGATACGTGAATCGCGGCTCGTAGGTCTCCACGCCGTCGCCCCGCAGCACGTACGTGTCCGTCACCTTGGCCGAGCGCATGTTCTCGACGCTCAGCGTGCCGTCGGGATGGAGGGTCTCCGCGTGCCGCAGGGTGACCGTGTTGCCCCGCTCTCCCTGGACAGTCAGGCGGACCCAGCCCACCAGGTTCTGGCCGAAGTCGAAGACGTACACGCCGGGCTGCGGCTGGTCCATATGGACCGGCCGCAGCGATTCCGTCACGCGGTGCGGCGGCATCATCTGCGCCGCCGGGCGGCCGGCGGGCGCGTCCAGCGCCTGGGCCAGGTGCCACTGTGTGTCATCAAATGCGGCGGTGGCCCAGCCGTCCATCTCCAGGCGGGCGTCGTAGACCTCGCCGTCGTAGTCGTTGTTCGCCCGGATCGGGCCGTTGGTCGTGAGCTTCCACGATTCGTCGCTGACCAGTTGCTGCGTGCTGCCGTCCGCCATTTCCAGATCAAGCTGGAACCGCAGCACGGGCAGCCCGTACGTGATGGTCGCAATGGGCACTTTGATGCGCGGCGCGTAGTACCGGCCATTGCCCAGAATGACGCCCACCGCGTTGCCGCCCGCCCGCACCTGCGTCGTGACGTCGTACGTCACGTACAGGCACCGTCGAGAGTAATCCGTCAGCACCGGGTCCAGCACGTGGTCGCCGATGCGCTGGCCGTTGACGTACAGCTCGTAGTAGCCCAGCCCGCAGATATACGCGGTCGCTCGACGCACCCCGCCCGACACGTCGAACGCCCGCCGCAGCATCCGGGCAGGCAGGGGCCGCAACTCCGGGTCGGGTTTCGCTTCGTCGGTTGCGGGAGGCTCTTCCGCGGCGCCGATCCACTTGCCCTTCCAGTCCGACGGTCCCAGCAGCCCCATGCTCCAGGCGGCCGGTTCGCTCCAGGGCGAGGCCTCGCCTTGTGAATCCCACGTGCGCACCCGCCACTGGCAGACCTGGCCGGAGGTGAGCGTCTTTCCGGCGTACGAAACCTGGACGGAGCGGTCCGCCTCCACCCGATCCGAATCCCAAACCGTTTCCTCACCCGACGTGACCACAATCTGGTAGGCCGACTGCATCGCGCCGCGCCGCGGGTCATTCACCTCCCACGACAAACGCGGCTGCGGCGTATCGATCCCCAGCGGGTTTGTCAGATACTCGCACCGCAGGTTCTCCGGCGGGCCCGCCGCCCCCAGCGCGGCGCCGGCTGCCGCCATTGTGATTCCAGCCATCAGCAGAACCTCCCAGCGTGTGCAGGCACGATGTGTTCTCATGGGTTTGCCTCGCTCCTGCCGTTCCCCGTGCGGCGAAGATGGTCATTCGGCGATCTCAGTCCGTACGTGACGCCGATCCAGTTCGGGAAGCACCGCCGGATCGACGCGCCGGTCCGTGATCACCACGTCCACGTCCTTCACGTCTGCAAAAAACACGACAGATTTGACACCGAATTTGCTGTGATCGGCCAGCAGATACGTCTCGTCCGCCAGATCCATCATCCGGCGTTTCAGGCGGGCATGCTCGTCGGCTGCTTCGCTCAGCCCCCGGACAAGGTCCACGCCCTTGCTCGACAGGAAAAGCTTGCCGATGTGAAGCCGCGACAGGGCCTCCTCCGCAAAAGAGCCCACGAACGACTGCGACGCCACGTCCAACATGCCGCCCGTGGAAACCACCTGGATCCGCGGCCGTGACATCAGCAGCGTGGCCACTTCCATCGAGTTGGTCAGGACCGTCAGCGGCCGGTCCGGCAGGGCCCGGGCCAGGCAGTACACCGTCGAACTGGCGTCCAGGGCGATGATGTCGCCCTCCCCCACGAAGCGAGCGGCGGCCGCGCCGATCGATTCCTTCTCCGCGGAGTGCCTGGCCCGCCGAACGTCGAACGGCACTTCCCGGCGCTCTTCCGGCAACGGCATCGCGCCGCCGTGCGTGCGAATCAGCTTCCCCTCGCTGTCGAGCTTCTCGAGGTCCCGCCGAATGGTCTCTTCCGCCACGTTCAGCCATTGGGCCAGCTCCGAGACCCGGACCGCCCCCGCGCGACCGACCCGGTTGAGGATCTCCTGGTGACGCTGCCTGGCTAACATGCTTCCTCCGAGCGACACGAAAACCGCCCAGTCGTGCCAATAGGCATGGTTTCCCGACAGATTCTGCCCGTTTTTGCCCGAAATGTCAACTTGTTACAAGCTGATTAAGTGGGATTTTGCCCGATTTGGCTACCAAGCGGAAGAGGGCGACCGGGCCGCACGACGCGCCGACCCGGCCGCCCCCCATTCTCCCTTCGCAATTTGCTATTCGCAAATCGTCATTCGGTCTCAGCTCCCCGTCACGGTCATCTGCTTGTCGTAGGCAAGCTGGAACTTGTACTCCTGCGATGCGGCGGACAGGCCGAAGGTCTGGGCCGGCACGTCCAGGTCCCACCGGAGAATGCCGTTGCCCCGCAGGTCGCGGCGATAGGTCGGGTCGTCGCTGAGCGTGTCCTCGCCGGCCAGCAGGGTCACCTTGATGTCCGAGCCGCGGGAGACGGGCAGCCGGTCAATCACCCGGACCTTCGCGGGCTGGCTGCCGAAGTTCTCCACGGCCAGCCGGTACGTGAACGTGACTTCCCGATTGCCGCCCTGGATGGTCTCCGCCTTCTCCACCAACTCCCGCGAGGCCCGCAGCGTGGAATCGATCCCAAAACCCAGCACGAACGGCTCACCCACCGCGACCGTCGGCAACTGCCCCTGCCCGACGAACT
>Ga0334889_1004917_pt1 | contig 11525 bp, 8 predicted proteins | sample GraSluR1_MG_2_FD_207222 | JGI IMG/M metagenome (GOLD analysis project Ga0334889, IMG submission 207222) | Sludge microbial communities from methane-producing bioreactor in Wageningen University, Netherlands - Granular Sludge_8_08-R1 | ecosystem: Engineered > Bioreactor > Anaerobic > Unclassified ... | reverse complement strand
GGCCGGGCGCGGCGGCGGGCGGTGATGAAAAATGGCGCTGCACGGCAAAAAGCACCACAACCAGCAGCAGTACAACGGTTATGCGGTAAATAGTTTGTTTTCGATCCATAAAATTGAATGGTTTATCCACGGTTTCTCTGTTTTGAAGGGGAATAAGTATCGTGATTTCGGGATGATTACCTCTAGTTGCCATCTATCTGTCATTGTGAGCCCCGATGTTTTTTTCGGGGCGTGGCAATCTCAATTTTTTGTATGAGACTGCCGCGTCGGGCAAAAAACGCCCTCCTCGCAGTGACAATTATAAGAATTTTTCAAGGTGGCAACCTACAGTAATTAAGATTTTGTTGCGAGTGAACAGAGCGAGCAAAGCCAGATTACCTCATCAGAATTGATGTTAATTAATAATCTTCCGAATCATAATCGATCTTTTTTCCATTTTAAACTAGATTTAAACTGGAAGTTGTTGTGTATGTACAAACAGTTAAAACAGCTTGACGTATATAATAAAGTTACGGTATGGGATGTGGTGTGGATCGTTTCTTGCATGAGGTAGGCAGACATGATCTCCTCAGACAAAAAGCGGTGGATTCTGGTGGTTGGTGCGCTGTTGGTGGCGGCCGGAGTGTGGGCATTCACTCCGGCGCTGCAACGGGCGTTTTCCAACCTGGGGGTAATTTTAAATGAACCTCTGGCGCTGCCGCGCTGGGCAGTGGGATTATTAGGAATGCTGGCGTTTCCAACGGTGTGGTGGTCAATTGTGTCCATCATCCGATGGGGACGTTACCGCCCGCGCCTGGAGCAATACACAGAAGACAATGTCTTTGGCATTACCTGGCGCTGGGAATATGGTGAACAGGACCAGGTTGAAGATTTGCAGGGTTATTGCCCTGAATGCGGTATGCTGGTGATGACCATGCGCTCTCTGGTGGATGAAGACAAAACGGTTTTATACTGCGATCACTGCCAGAAGAACCTGGCGGTGTTAAACGGCGGCGCGGCTGAGGCAACAGCGTTTGTAAACCAGGAAATTGCACAGCGCATTCACACCGGAGGATGGAAACACAAAGTGCGCCAACAGCGGCGGGCTGTGCAAGAAAATCAATACCGGTAACATTGTTTATGGGAGTCAAAATGCAAAGCAAAACGATACTGGTGACGGGTTCAACCGATGGCATTGGAAAACAAACCGCGCTGGAACTGGCCGGGATGGGCGCGCAGGTGATTTTGCACGGCCGCAGCGAGCAGCGCTGCCGGGCAACGCTGGATGAGATTGAACGGGCTACAGGAAACAACCGCTTGTGTTTTTATGCGGCTGATTTTTCATCGCTGCGCCAGGTTCGTGAGATGGCCGCCGCCGTGCAGCGCGATCACAGCCGGCTGGATGTGCTGGTGAACAACGCCGGTGTGTATATGCATGAGCGCGTGCTGACGGAAGACGGCCTGGAGATGACCTTTGCGGTCAACCACCTGGCGCATTTTCTATTGACCAATCTTTTGCTGCCGGTGTTGAGCAACAGCCCTGCGGCGCGCATTGTCACCGTGGCCTCGTCGGCGCATGAGAAGCGCCAGGTAGATTTTGAAAATTTGCAGGGAGAAAAACACTTCGACGGGTTTAAAGCCTATCTGCTCTCTAAGTTGGGGAATATCCTGTTTACTTATGAACTGGCGCAGCGGCTGCAGGGCAGCCCTTTAACTGCCAATTGTTTGCACCCCGGGGTGGTTGATACCAAAATGCAGCGCATCTCGTTCAACCTGGGCGGGGTCAGCGTGGCGGAGGGCGCGGAAACATCGATCTACCTTGCCAGTTCAACCGGGGTGGAGGGTGTAAGCGGAAAATACTTTGTGTCAAAAAAGGAAGCTGAAAGCGCCCCGCTCACTTATGATGCCGCAATCCGAAAATCATTCTGGCTGGTGAGCGAGCAACTGGCAGGGCTGTCGCCTGAATAAACAGAACCGGTTTTGGGACTCTCGCCCGGAAATTGCAACCTTTAGTGAAAAGCTTGTACAACGCTTTATCAATTCACTATAATACGTATAGATATGTTTTGGACACTTAACAAGGAGAGAAAAATGTCAGGACAATATCATTCCCTGCAAGACTTCATGGAAGAAATCAACCAGGAATGCTACCGCGTACAGCGGTATCAACGGCCGGCTGCGCTGGCCATGCTGGGCGTTGAGAATATGGGACAATTGACAGCCAAACACGGCAAGGCAGGACGCGATATTGTAATTTCACTGGTAGTGGATAAATTGCAGGAAAACCTGCGCCAATCCGATTCATTCTGCCGATACGGCGATTTTTTGTTTGCGCTCTTGCTGCCTGAAACAGATACCACCCGCGCGGATGAAGCCACGCACCGCATTGATGTGCTGCTTAAAGAAATCAATGCGGGTTTGAAGGACTACAGCCTGACCGCGGGATATAACATTCGTCCTCTTGGGCCGGAATTCAGTTCAAATGCCACGGCGGCATTGGATATTCAGGCTCAGGAGTTGGCCGAGAAAATTAAATTCTAAAATTTCGGCGCAATTAATCAGCCGGCTCATCATGGGTTGAAAAATGCTGGATCAGCGCTTGTGCGTCTGGGGCGTTGAGCGGCTTTGATATAATGAAACCTTGAATGTGGGTGGAGTGCAGGTGGCGCAGGATTTTTAACTGCGCTTCATTTTCAACCCCTTCAGCGGTTTGTTTGAAGCCCAGACTCTGCGCCAGGTTGATGATGGATTGCACAATGGTTCGATCGTTCTCACTTCTTTCCAGGTTGGAAATAAAGGAACGATCGATTTTTATTCCATCCAGAGGCAATTGCTGCAAGTAGCTAAGCGATGAATAACCGGCGCCGAAGTCATCAATGAAAAGCTGCACACCCAGGGCTTTCAGTTGGTTGAGCAGGCGGCGCACCTTATCGGGATTTCCCATCATCGCGCTTTCAGTGATTTCCAGGCATAACGAATCGGCAGGAAGGCCGCTTTCCAATAAAATTTGTTGAATATTGTCCAGCAGGTTTTCCTGGTCAAACTGGGTCACTGAAAGATTGACATTGAGGGCGAGGGGGGGCATGGAAGGGAAAAGCTGCTGCCAGTGCTGCATTTGCATACTGGCCTGTTTAAGTACCCACATTCCCAGGTTGTGGATCATGCCGGTTTTCTCGGCCAGTGGGATGAATACAGTCGGGGAAATGATCCCTTTTTGCGGATGGTTCCAACGTGCCAGGGCTTCAAACCCTGAGATGGTATTGTTGTTCATTTGAAAAATGGGCTGGTACATCACGAACAGTTCATTGCGTTCCAGGGCGCCGTGCAGCTCATTCTCCAAGGCAATGCGCTCGATGGTGTGACGGTACATTTCAGGTGCAAAATAACTGTGTTTACCGCGGCCGTTCTTTTTTGCATACTGCATGGCAATATCGACATCGCGGAGGATTTCTTGCGGTTGTTCACTGACCTGGTCGGGGATTACAATTCCGCAGCTAAAAGTGATGCTGACCGTTTTGTTGTCGTTCAGAGTAATGGGCGCCGCCAGGATTTGACTGATGCGTTCAAAAACAAGTTCAACATCTTCCTGACGGGTAATTTCTTCCAGCAGGACGACAAATTCATCACCCGAAATGCGGGCGACCGTGTCACTGGGTCTGATGCTGCTTCTCAGGCGGCGGGCGCATTCCACCAACACCTGGTCGCCGGCTGCATGACCGAACTCGTCGTTGATGCGCTTGAAACGGTCAATATTCAACAAAATGATTGCAAAATAGGGCAAAGAACGGCGTTTGGAACGTTCACTGGCGTGTTTGATGCGGTCTAATAACAATGTGCGGTTGGGCAAACCGGTGAGCGAATCATTCAGCACGCAGTATAGTATTTGTTCTTCAAACAACTTGTGCGCTGTAATATCGGTGAGTGAGCCGGCCATGCGAACCGGCGCTTTGTTCTCATCCCAGATGGCAATTCCGCGCGCTCGCGCCCACAAATAATTGCCTGTTTTGTTTTGCAGGCGGTGTTCGTTTACAAAGTGCGCTGTTTCGCCTTTTAAATGGTTATTGAGGTCGTTTTGAAAATTGACCAGGTCATCAGGATGGATGCTTTGCAGCCAGTCTTCAAGCGAATCGCCGAATTCATGTTCGGCATACCCCAGGATTTCTTTCCAATGGGCTGAAAAATAGATCTCTCCTTTGCGCAGGTCCCAATCCCACAGGCCGTCATTGGCGCCCAGCATGGCCAGTTTGTAGCGCTCTTCACTCTCTTGCAGCGCCTGCAAAATGCGGTTGCGTTCGGTGATATCGCGCAGGATAATGCACCAGGCTTGCTTGCTCTGATAGATGATGCGGCTGGCGCTGATTTCTGCATATAAAGAACTGCCGTTGACAAGGCGGAAGCGGCACTCGACTGGAATGTTCTTTATTAACAATGCTTCGTGCCAGTCTTTTGGACAATCGGTTTCGGGCATTAATATTTCGTTCAGCAATACCGAAGAAGTCAACCCGGATGGATTGCCCAGTAATTTGTAACCGGCTGGATTGGCTTCCAGGATGTGCATTTCATCATCAACCAGCAGAATGGCTTCAACCGCCTGCTGCACAACCGCCTGGTAACGGCTGAGGGTTTCCTGATTTTCTTGGCGGTTATGCATGGCACGGCGCAGTGTGAACCACACAATGAAAAAGAAAAGCAAGCCCAACCCCAAAATGCTCAACACCATAATTCTCTGGTTTTGTTGAAAGGAGAGATGAATGAAACGCGGCAAGTATGTGCGCAGAATCAGGCCGGGGTTCCCGTCAAATTGCTGCAATGACACAAAACCTTCAATATATTCATTGTTAACTGTTGCAAACCAGGCCGGTTGGTTGGTTTCAATGGATAGTGTGTTTTGATCGCTCTGGATGGGTAAGCTGTAATCATCTGGTGAAATGAAAGATATGCGCGCGCCGGCAATTTTTGAAACGTCTGCCAGGTTGGCGGGGTCGAGTGTGCGCCCAAAAACCATTGTGCCGCGAATGGCACCTTGTTTTTCATCTGTCAAAATGGGGCGTGAGACGAGCAGCAATGGATTGGTGTGTTCAGAATAAATGCTGTGCCACGCGCTGTTTGGCGATTTGTGTTCCAGGCTGGCAGGCTGATTTTCAAGCCAGATGATTAAACTATCAGAAGGAGAAAGTTGTTGAAACCTGTTCTCATCATACTGGCGGGCCACCAACAACTTGCCAGCCTGGTTGAAAATGGCCAGGAATGAAATTTCTGACGATCTGAATGTGGAAGCGGTCAGGTTTTCTTCAATATATTGCGGGTTATTGCCTGTGACAAATTCATTCGTGCTAATCCAGGTCGTCCAATCCATGAGCTGGCTGTCCAACACCCGGGCTTGGTAATCAATTGCAGCCACAGCCCGGTTCATGTTGCGAACGAGAATTTCTTTTTCCAGGTCTTGCCCGGTGCGGTTGATTAATACCAGGGATGTGGATAAAAAAACCCCCAGGGCGCCAAGCGTAATTAACACGGCTAAGATCAGGATGCGTGTGTCAGAGGAATCGAAGGGCAGCCTGCGCTGCTTGTCTGGTAAATGATTCATACAAAAACATTCCTCCTGCTAGTTACGGTGAGAGGTGAGATGGGGAGGTTTGTTTGGAAACGAACAGTAAATACAGTATAAGCTTTTTCAAGCTTAAAGAACAGAAAAAACGCCTAAATTAAATACCGGTTTGAATGCGTTCTTCCAGTATTTCAATGATCTGGCGTGCGCGTACTTCCTGTTCTTTGAGAGTGGTTAGCCAGCGGTCTGTGGCGTAAAAAACATCTTCGTCTGGGCGCGGCGAGTCGAGGATTTGCCTGAGGTTGCTGGCGGCTCCCTGGTCCAGCGCGGTGAGCATGCGCAGCACCGCCATGGTGCTGTAACCAGCCTGGCGCAGCATGCGAATGACACGCAGCCGGCTGATTTCGGCCGTGCGGTACTGGCGGTAGCCGTTGTCGGGATTGCGCGGTGGACAGAGCAGGTTGTTGCGTTCCCAGTGGCGCAGCGTATCAATGGTTATATGAAGTAACAGGGCGGTCTGGTTGGTGGTTAACACCTTGCCTTCGGCTTCAACAGGTGTTCCTTTTGCCCAACGTTCCAACAAATCGGCGGCGGTGTGCGCCTGGGCGATTTCAGATTGGACAATCGCCAGATGTTGATAACCCAGTTCGAGGGCGCCGCCCAGGTCGCCGGTGGCGGCGTGTTTTACCAGGCGCAAAGCTGAACGACGGATGAGGCGCCCGGGCCAACCGCCGTTGAGCGCCGTACGCGCCAGGCGCATTTGCTGCAGGTGCGCTTCGGTGTACAGCCGGTAACCGGTTGGACTGCGCGGAATCGGCGGCAAGAAACCCCATTGTTCGTAAACGCGCACCGTGTTGGGGTGGCAACCCACGGCGCTGGCAATTTTGGCAGTGCTGAGTCGTTTATACGGCACGCAATCAGTTATAACATAAAACACAGCCCTGGCTTCTGGATGAAAGGCAGGGCTGCATTGCATTCGACAAAAAGGTTTTTAACCGATTTGCTCGACCAGGTAGCTGGACAGACCCATCTGTTTGATCTGTTCGACCTGGGTTTCCAACCAGTCAATGTGGTCTTCTTCGTCTTTGAGAATGGATTCCAGGAGAGATTTGGTACCCGAATCGCCCAGTTCGGCGGTCATTTTAATGGCGTCATTGTAGGCTTTAATGGCTTCTTCTTCAGACTTGTGATCTTTGTCAAACTGAGCGGGCACTTCGGCGCCAATGTGAATGCCCTTCAAGACACTGACTACGGGGGTGCCTTCCATAAACAGGATGCGGCCAATTAACTTTTCAGCATGCTTCATTTCGTCAATGGCGCGTTTTTCAATGGCTTCGTGCAGTTCGTCGTAACCCCAGTCGGCGCACATTTCGGAGTGCACCATGTACTGATTAATGGCAGTCAGTTCATCGGCGAGTAGATCGTTTAGAACAGCTAAAATTTTTTCATTCCCTTTCATGGTCTTTTCTCCGTTATTTATGAATTTTTTGCTACTAACTTTCATCTTACCATTTCTTAATAGCCGGGTCAATCAAACTGACAACAAACTGGCAAAAAATGACCTTTTTGATCCATCAACGCAGGTATAAATGTCAGGATAGCCCTGCCTGTTGGGGAGTGCAGAGAACAACACGGTTGCGTCCGGTCTTTTTGGCTGTGTAGAGCGCCTGGTCGGCGGCATACAGCAGGTCTTTCATGTTTTCAGCATGCTGTGGAAAGACAGCAATCCCGATGGATACGGTGATGTGAATGGTGTTTGCGGCGTGAATCACATTCATTTTCTCGATGGCGGCGCGCCATTCTTCGGCGCGTTTCAAGGCAGAGGCAGCATCGCTTTCAGCCAGCACCAGCACAAATTCCTCACCGCCGAACCGGCAGGCAATATCCAGTTTGCGGGAATATGAAAGAAGATGGTTCCCGAGCGATTGCAAAACAGCATCGCCGGCAGCATGGCCGTAAGTGTCATTGACCATTTTAAAATGATCAATGTCCAACATTAATAAACTGAGCGGGTATTTTTTGCGCACTGCGCGCGATAATTCACGCTCGAGGGTCTCTTCAAGATAGCGGCGGTTGAACAATCCGGTGAGCGAATCACGAATGGCTTGCTGGCGCAGGTTGTCTTGCAGGCGTTGAATTTCAGCCAGTTGTGACTGCAAACGTTCATTGGCTTTTTGCAGGGCAAATTCAGCACTCTTTTGCTGGCTGATGTCGTGCAATATCACCAAATTTCCTGCCGGGTGATTGCGGTTGTCAAGCATGGGCGAGACCAGGACATGGAAATAAATATCTTGATCGACAACCATTTGGGTTTCGACCTGCTTATTAAGCGGTTGGTTGCAGAGTGATACAAGCTCTTGCCAGTTTGCCAGTATGGTGGAGGAAGGCTTACCGATGATTTCGTCACTGTTAATGTGCAATATGCGACGCGCGGTCGGATTCATATCTACAATGCGGAAATGATTGTCCAGAACAACCATGCCGTCGGCGAGGTTTTCAATCAATACACTTTGGGAGATGGGAGTTAGATCAATTAATTGCAAGCGGAAGAGGCTCCAACTGATCATAGCGCCGGTTAATGAAAATCCAACCGGGGTTAAATCTAACCCCGGTGTATAACCAACCACATAAAGCACATTGGCAATGATTGGGAAAATGGACGCACCCAGTATCCATAATGCCTGGCGCCAGTATTGTTCACGAAAGACAATTAAATCACGGATGATGATCACCAGGCTGGCAGCCAGTTCTGTATACATATAGGTGAGCATCACCCAGAAGAAAGGTCCGCGGTGATAGATCAGGCGGTAGGGTTCATCAGCAATGGGGGTAAAGCCGCTCCAGATAAGCCCGTGCATGTCATTGGTAAAAGCCAGGATAAGCGATACGATGGGGATGATCCATAACAATGGATAGCGTGAAGATGGAAAAAGATTAGTTAATTGGCTGTATTCGATGGTGAATAAAAGTAAAAATGTTGAACTGGAAACAATGCCGATATAGGAGATTTTGCCCCAAAAAACTTTGGCAGGAACACCAACTGCCAATGTTTCCAGCCCGGCAAACAGACACCATTCAGCGATGGCAAACAGGACTAAAGACAACATCAATCCGCCGGTAACGGTACGCCGTTGCCAGGTGAGCACAGCAACCAGAAGGCTTAACACGGCTGATGAAAACAGGATGATGGGGTAAACGATGGTGGTTTGCGGCATGAATTAAAGAGTCGGATGAAAGTTGGAATTATGAACTGTAGAATTTGATGTGCCCCACGTACAACAATTTAATTATTTCATGGTAAACCGGGCAAGTCAAGCGCTGTAATGGATAATTCACACATATTTTATCCAAAAGATTTTATATGCTTTTTATTCATTTCACCGATCAGTTCCATTATGATTATGATATCAATGCGGTCTCTTCCTTTTGTTCGTCAATGGGGGAGGAGATCGTTTGTTTTCTACAAATCAATTGGTGAGTGGCAAGTTCAGGTAAAGTCATGGGGTGCCTGGTTGCTTTGGTTCTTGTGACAGGGATGTCACGGGAAATTTAGTTTTATGATCGGGAGAAAAAACAATGGCAATCAACCCTGCTGAGAAAAAAAGAACATCGCATCGTGCTGCTCAATGGGTGCAATCATTAAATGGAAAACTGACACTCATCTTCCTGGCTGTGTCGGTCATTCCCCTGGTTTTGGTGGGCGTCGTCACCTATATGCAGAGCCAGCCGCGTTTGAAGGCGGGTGTATATGATGACTTTGACCGCATGGCAACCATGCAAAAATCAACCATTCAAAATTGGCTGGATGGCATTCAACAGGATATTTTAGTTGTAGCCAATGCAGACCGCGTCGAATCAATGGAAAAAGAAAGAGTTCAGGCTGCATTGGGTGAATATGTCAAATCATGGAATTACTATGAAACCATGTTTGTGACTGGACTAGACGGGGAGGCAATTGCCAACAGTGACAAAACGGCGCTAAATATTGCCGACCGCGATTATTTTAAAAAGGCAATTAAGGGGGAAGCGGTGATTTCGGAACCGCTGATTTCAAGAATATCGGGCAATGTCATCATTGTGGTTGCATATCCTGTTTATCGTGACGGCAGAGTTGTGGGTGTGGCATGCGGAACGGTGCCGATGACGTATGTCAGCGAATTGCTGAAAGCAGGTTGGATTGGGGAAACAGGTGAGGTATACCTGATTAATAATGAGGGCTACATGATCACCCCGTCGCGCTTTACTGACGAACTGATCCAAAAAGGAGTAATCAAAGAACGCACCGAACTGGAATTGAAGGTGGAATCACAGGCGGCCCAGGAAATTCTGGCCGGCCGCAAAGGTTCCGGGGAATATGTGGATTATCGTGGCAATCAAGTGATTGGTGCGTATGATCGCATCGAAAGCCAGAACTGGGGGCTGATATTGGAGCAGGAAACCGGTGAAGCCCTGGAGATTGTGAACCTGATTCGCAATGTGCTGGTGTTTGGGGTGCTGATCCTGGCGGCGCTGGTGACCGTGCTGGGGGTTGTGTTTGCAGGGCAAATTGCCCGGCCCATTACATCCATGGCGCAAACAGCGCAGGAGCTGTCGCTGGGACACATTGACCAGGAAGTGAAATACAAGTCGAAAGATGAAGTGGGACTGCTGGCCGATTCATTCCGCGAGATGATCGACTATCAGAAGGTGATGGCACACAGCGCCGAACGCATGGCAGACGGAGACTTCACGGTGCAGGTGGCACCCAAAGATGCGGGTGACGCGCTGGGGAACGCCTTTGTGAACATGATCAGCAGCCTGAGGCAGGCGCTGGGGCAGGTGCTGGACAACGCCGGGCGTCTTGACCTGGCGTCGAATGAACTGGCGCGTGCGGCGGCGCAGGCTGAACAGGCCACGTCGCAAATCGCCACCACCATTCAGCAGGTGGCGCGCGGCACATCCATCCAGAGCGAAGGGGTGAGCAAGACAGCGGCGTCGGTGGAGGAGATGGGGCGGGCGATTGACGGGGTGGCGCGGGGGGCGCAGGAACAGGCCACGGCCATCTCGACGGCTTCCACCATCACGGGGCAATTGACCGACGCCATCCAACAGGTGGCGGGAAACGCCAAATCGGTGACGGAAGGGTCAGAGCAGGCGGCGCAGACGGCGCGCGCGAGCAGCGTAATTGTGGAAGAGACGGTGCGCGGTATGCAGTCGATCAAGGCCAAGGTGGGGGCGTCGGCGCAGAAGGTGGAAGAGATGGGGCAGCGCTCGCAGCAGATCGGCATGATCATCGAGACGATCGATGACATCGCCAGCCAGACCAACCTGCTGGCGCTGAACGCGGCGATTGAAGCGGCGCGGGCGGGCGAACACGGCAAGGGGTTTGCGGTGGTGGCCGATGAGGTGCGCAAGCTGGCGGAGCGTTCGGCGAATGCCACGCGCGAGATTGCTGAACTGATCAAGGGCATTCAGCAGACAGTGGGGGAGGCGGTGAGCGCGATGGAGGAAGGCTCGCAAGAGGTGGAGAAGGGGGTGACCAAAGCGGGTGAAGCGGGCGAGGCGTTGGAGCAGATTCTCAAGGCGGCGGAAGAAGTATACCGGCAGGCTGAACTGGCAGCCAGCGCCACAGGGCAGATGAGCGGTTCGGCCAACGAGCTGGTGGCGGCCATGGACTCGGTGTCGGCGGTGGTGGAAGAGAACACGGCGGCGACGGAGGAGATGGCGGCGGGATCGCAGGAGGTGACACACTCCATTGAGAACATCGCCAGTGTGAGCGAAGAAAACAGCGCGGCGATTGAAGAAGTGAGCGCGTCAACGGAAGAGATGAGCGCGCAGGTGGAAGAAGTGACGGCCTCGGCGCAGGCGCTGGCAGAGATGGCGCAGCAGTTGAAGGACGCAGTGGCGCGCTTCAAGTTAGGGTCTGGAGCGGCATAGCAATTAGATTACTGGATTTATTGGATTACTGGTAGAAACAAGGCGCTGGCGGCCCACCTGAAGGCCGCCAGCGACCTGTTCA
>Ga0334889_1004912_pt1 | contig 11532 bp, 12 predicted proteins | sample GraSluR1_MG_2_FD_207222 | JGI IMG/M metagenome (GOLD analysis project Ga0334889, IMG submission 207222) | Sludge microbial communities from methane-producing bioreactor in Wageningen University, Netherlands - Granular Sludge_8_08-R1 | ecosystem: Engineered > Bioreactor > Anaerobic > Unclassified... | reverse complement strand
TGCCTCTAAAGAAAATCCTTCCCCGGAACCTTCTCCCCGCTTTGATCATGAAAAAGCAAAAAAAGTTTTTTACTTTTTAGATATCAATAATGAAACCAAAAAAGATTACCAGTCCAGGATCATGCATTTCCTTGATTTTATTACTGATAAGGGAATGGACAGGGACAGCTTCCTGGAATATAAAAACTATCTCAAATCCCGGACCGATTATACCGTATCTACCAAAAATAAATACCTGGTTACTGCAAAAGTCTTTCTGAAAGAATTGAATCGCAGAGGCATTCTTCCTGCTGATATTACCCAGAACATTAAATCATTCAGCCAGTCTAAAAAACACAAAAAAGAAGGCCTGAATGATGAAGAGATAGATAAGCTTGCTTATGCCTTAAAAGAGCTCCCTAATACTGCGCAAAATACACGAATTAAGGCGATTATCAGCCTACTGGTATTACAGGGCCTAAGACAGGTGGAGATTACCCGGTTGAATGTCAAAGATGTTGATCTCATCCGAAAGACGGCACTCATTGAGGGAAAGGGCAGAGATGACAAAGAAATCATCTATTTGCACCCGGAAACAGTTAAGCATATAAAATACTATCTCAAAAAGAATAATCTTAAAGACGGCGCTCTTTTTGTTTGTAAGAGCAATAATAATAAGAACAAGAGAATTACTACCAGGGGCTTGAGAATGATTATTAAAAAAGTTTTAAATGATCTGGAGATAGATAAATGCGTGCACGGGTTCCGGCATTACTTTACCACAACTCTAATAAAAAATTATAAAGGTGATCTCCTGAGAGTTGCCCAGTATACCAGACATAGAAGTCTGGAAATGCTGCAGATTTACAATGACAACATCAAAATGGAAGAAGACTTGCCGAATTATTACAAGACGTTTGCGGGAGTGAAATTTTGATAGAATACAATTCGGATATTCTTAAGAAGTATTTATAATAATGACTATTAAATCAAAACAAAAGCAAGTTCTCATAGATAATTTTTTCCATGCTATTTTAAACTTGTCAAAAAATATTGACAATAATAAAAAAATATTTGGTTTCTTTTCATATAATGCTTATTTTTCTTTATTTGATGTAATAACTAAATATGCCTATCCGGATGAGCCTTTCTTGATAAACAGATACAGAAAGTTGATTAGAAATTATTCTGATTGGCTATACAAAGATTATTTAAGCATTACGCAGTTAAATTGTCTTATTAATTCAGAAGGTGGCAAGTTAAAAAACAGTATTCTTAAAAAATCCTTCCAGCAAAAAATAAATCAGAAAGGTTTATTTTCATTAGAAAATGAAATAATAGATAACCCAGAAAAATTTGATTTAACAATAGATGAATTGATGACTGGGTTAAACAAAGTTCAAATGGAAGAATTTATAAAGAAAAGAAAAACAATAATAAAAGCTAGATATGATTCTTTGTTTTACTATATGCGGTGTTTGTGTGTTCATGGTTTACAATTTCCGACTACAAATGCACTTGAATCTTTAAACAATGGTTATACTCCTGAATATTATGTGATGTCGGAAATCAATGACACAGTTGGTAGAATTGTAAACTCAAAATATATTTTGTGGTTCCCTCCCAAGTTAATATCATATTTATTTCAAGAATGTCTGGCCAATCTTAAAAAGGATGCAATTGTAAATCCTGAAGATATTTTTAAACCGTATTATGTTTGTTGGATTGATCAATTTAAATAGATGATCATATTTTCTACTTCCGATAAGTCTAATTACAGGAAGTAGAAAAGAGGGTCTTATTTTTAGATAAAAGTTGGTTTGTATGAACAAAAGATATGAAAAAAATGATATCATCTTATCTATAGGAGAACTGGCCAAGGTATCCGGAGTCAGGCAAAGCACTTTAAAATTTTATACCGAAATTGGTATATTACCTTTTAACCAGGATGGAGAAAGACTGATCCGGAGATATAAAAAAAATGAAGCGTTAAAACGGCTTGAAGAGATCAGAAAATTAAAAGCTAAAAGTATGACAATTAAAGAAATTGTTGATTATTTTTGAGAAGGAATACAAAACATCGGGTAAAAATGGTTAAAAAAGATTATAATAAATGGTCAAAAGATAAACTTATTCACGAAATTAAACAATATGAGAGTCTTAAAAAATCTTTCGGATTGGTTTGGGAGGAAAATATAATACCCGAAAAGGTTGTTCAAAAGTGCAAGAAATATCTCCCTGTTTTAGAGGAAAGCAAAGAGAAAAACATCAATACTAATAAAAATGAAATAAATCATATATTTATAGAGGCTGATAATTACCACGCTCTTTCTGTGTTAAATTTTACACATGAAAAAAAGATAGACGTTATATATATTGATCCTCCTTATAATACAGGGAACAAGAGCTGGAGGTATAATAATAATTACGTAGAAAAAGAAGATCGTTTTAAACACAGTAAATGGCTATCTTTTATGAATAAAAGATTAAAACTTGCAAAGAAATTGTTAAAAAAAGAAGGAATAATAATGATAGCCATTGATGATTATGAACATCATACACTAAGGCTATTGATGGACAAGTTGTTTGGGGAAACAAATAGGCTAGGAACTATAGTGGTTGTTCATAATCCTGGTGGCCGCAGTGATGATGATTTTATAGCAACTACACATGAATATTTGTTAGTATATGCTTATGATAAAAAATACGCAAATATTAAAAATTTTAAATTAAGAGACGAGCAGGCTAGTGAATATAAATACAAAGATAGTATGTCTTTTTATAAAGAACAACCATTTATGCGTACTGGTTCAAATTCAAGACCTGAGGATAGACCTAATTTGTATTATCCCATTTATTATAATCCTACAGAAAATGCATTGTCTTTAGAAAAAACAAACAATAATTTAATAGAAATATTACCCATTGACTCAAGGGGGATTAAAAGAGTGTGGAGATGGGGTCAGAAAACTTTCATTGAGAGAAAAAACACTGAAATGATTGTTAGAAAATCTAAAAACGCTTATGGTATTAAAATTAAGAAAAGATACCGAGGCGGCGTATCTTCTGATGGGAGTAAACCCAAAACATTTTGGGCAGACCCAAAGTATAATGCCTCCACTCATGGAACAATATTATTACAAAATATTTTACACAAAGAAAAACCCTTCGATTATCCAAAATCTTTATATTCAGTAATTGATGCAATCAAGATTTCAAGTAATAAAGATAGTATTATTTTGGATTTTTTTGCAGGGTCTGGTACAACAGGGCATGCAGTTTTAAAATTAAATAACGAAGAAAAAGATAGCAGAAGACAGTTTATTTTGTGTACTGATAATCAAGATAATAACGGTATCAAAGAAAAAATTGCTGATGATATTTGTTACCCCAGATTGAAGAAAGTTATTTGTGGTTATTCTGATTTAAAGAATAATAATATACCTGGATTAGGTGGAAATTTAATCTATTTTAAAAGTAGTTTTGTAGAGAAAGTGAAAACAGACAATGATAAAAGAAAATTTACAAATAAAAGTACAGAAATGCTCTGTTTAGCTGAAAATACCTTTAGAAATATTACCAGAAAATATAAACAATATGCTATTTACCAAAATAAAGAAAAAATCACTGGTATAATTTATGATGAAGATTATATTCATGATTTTAAGAATGAGATTAAGAAATACAACAAACCCTTGGTTATTTATATATTCAGTTATAACAATACATATAATAAAGAAGATTTTAATGATATTAAAAATCTATTAGAAGTAAAGCCTATCCCAGAAGTTATTTTGAATGTTTACCAAAAAATATACAAAAGAATTTTATAAAAGAGTCCTTATGAAATATTTAAAATATCAAGAAAAAGCAATTAAAGAAATAATAGATGCGTCTACTAATTATTTATATGATGAAGATTCAAAATTGATTATTTTCCAGGCACCCACAGGTTCAGGAAAAACAATTATGCTAGCATCAGCCTTATCACAAATTGTTAAAAAATTAAAAGATGTAAAAGAAATCTCTTTCTTGTGGATTTCCGTAAATCGCCTTCATGAACAAAGTAAAGATAAATTGGAAGAATATTTCAAAATAGAGAGGTTGTTGGATTGTATAAATATAACCGAAATACAAAACAATCTAGTTGACGAAAATCAAGTTTTGTTTGTAAATTGGGAAAGCTTAAACCGTAAAGGTAACATTTTTATGCTTGATAATGAAAGAGATTGGAATTTAAGTAAAATAATAAACAATACTAGAGATGAAAATAGAGAAATAGTCCTAATAATTGATGAAAGCCATAGGGCAGCTAAAACCAGTAAGGCTAAAGATATAATTGATATCATTGATCCAGATTTAACCATAGAGATGTCTGCAACCCCAAAAGAAGGAATAACAAATGATCACAAAGTAACTGTAAAACTTAGCGATGTAATTCAAGAAGAAATGATAAAAAAGGAAATTAAAATAAATCCTAGCTTAACTAAGATTGAAACAAACGAAGATATTATTAAAGCAGCATTAAGAAAAAGAAATGAGCTTCAAAGATATTATATAGAAGCAAATACCAATATAAACCCACTACTTCTAGTACAAATTCCAAGAAAAACAATGGCAGATTGTACAAATCCAGAAGATATTATAATTGATTTGTTAAAAAAATATGATATTAATTTTGATAATCGTAAATTAGCAATTCAACTTGATGATAAAACAAAAAAAATTAATATAGAGAATATTAAAAAAAATGATAATAATGTTGAAGTGTTAATATTTAAAGAATCAATTGCTCTAGGCTGGGATTGCCCACGCGCAAGCATCTTGCTTTTACAGAGGGAATGGAATCCAGAAAATTTTATTTTTAACATACAAACCCTGGGACGCATTATGCGTATGCCTGAACAAAAACATTATATTAAGTACCCATCGTTAAATATCGGTTATGTTTATACTGCTTCAAACAATTTTAGTATTGTTGAAGATTTAGCTAATGGATATGTTAGTGAAATGCAAATGATAAGAGACAATACAATTTATGGAAATATTTATTTACCAAGCGAACATATAAGGAGAAAAAGAGAAAAGACAAGGCTTTCCGGTGATTTTAAAAAATGTCTTTTAGAAGTTTCCAGGCGCTCTTTTGACAAATCTAAGATAAACACAGGTCCCGTTAATTTAAAAAAGAAAATTGGTACAAATGGAGAAGTTAAAAATATAGATCTAAAAGAACAAACTATTACTTTTAAAAATACTATTGAAATCTTAAAAGATAAGGAAGAAATATTTTCCGAATATAATAAGTTTATTTCTAATAATACTTATCCTTATGCACCAACAGATTCTGCGCAGATTATCAAGAGTAGTATCAGAACGCTTTTTAAGTATTTATTCAATATCGATAATGAAGATTTAATAGGTAAGATTGTAATAAATCCTAAAAATAAGAGCGAGTTTGAGCAACTTATAACAATTGCCAAACAAGAATATGCCGGTCTTCCAGATAAAAAAGATACATTAAATAGAAATATTGACTGGCAACTCCCTGAAAGCATAAGTGTTTTTGAAGATTACGTTAGCCCAAGAATTAATAATAAACCTATAAGAAAATCAGCCCTAAAACCTTTTTTTCTTAAAGTAGATAAAAATAACAAGGTCTTATGGTCTAAACCAGAAAAAGATTTTATAACACAACTTGAAAACACTGATGATGATGTACTTTGGTGGTTTAAAAATGGCAAAAGTGAAAGCAAGTTTTTCGGTATTGCCTATATAAAAGATGATGGCCATTATTATGGTTTTTATCCTGATTTTATTATAAAAACAAAGAAAGAAATAATAATTGTTGAAATAAAAGATAACAATGACTTTAAAAATGAAAATATTCTAAAACTTAATGCAGGTAAAAGCTATCAAAAAAAATACAATGGTAAAGAAAAATTATATTTTTTTATTATCTCGCCTATCGATTATTCTGCTTTTTGTAAATGTTTAAAAGAACAAAATATGTCAAAATTTAAATCACTTTACGAAGAAAATCTTTTACGTTTTTCACAAAGTTTAAGAGTTGCTTCTTCTGTATCTGATAAGGCAATTGATAAGTCAGAAGAAAATCAAGAATTGTTTACATTCTATGAGGAGGAACTTTCAAAAGCTATAAATAATTTAGATGATAAGAAGCTTGAAAATGAAATATTAAAAATAGATTTAAGCAATGCTAATAAAATCATCAAAGAATTAAAAAGAAGTTTTGTATATCATAAAAAATCTATTTTACCATCAAAACATAATGTTAGAATACCCACTCCTATTAACATTTGCATAATAGGTGAAACAGTTGGAGAAAATATAATAATAAATAACTTGCATAAATTTTTTGCAAAATATGGCTTAAAAACAATTGACTGGGATATAGAGTTTTATAATAATGTTAAGCTAAAAAATAGCAATATTATGGGTAAGCTTAAAAAGGGCCAAAGTAAATTCAATATTATTATAACTGGGCAAATTCATCAACATTCCTTTAAAGGTAATAAATGCCAAAATATATATTCTGAACTAAAAAAAACGAAGTATATTAAACATATTATAGGTTGCTCACCAGAAGAATTGCTAACAACAGATAATATCTTAAAAAAACTAGAAGAATATTTTAGCAAACAGTAGTTTTTGATTAAGTCTTTTTATTATAAATCTATGTTACATTATACATTGCCTCTGTTTCCCCTGCTCTTTTATTAATAAATTATTTTTTATAATTTTACATTAGTTAGTCATTATCTTGCCAATACATTACAAGCAAATCTGTTGCCAGTATTTCTTGCACAAATCCATAATACCAGTATTAATAAACAATATGTTAATGTAAATAATATCCCTTTCTCAATACCTGAATACCAGAAAGTAAAAACAGCCGATGGAACTAAAATAATGAAAGTAATAGCAAACATGTCTCGAAAAAGAAGCCAACGACCATGAGAATCACTTACAACTTCATCTGCTTGTTTCTTTTTATATATTTTATACCAAAGTATATTCTGGTCTTTTGGATCTTCTGGTAACTCACCATGCTGTGCAACTAAATCTTTATGTGAAATTCTATCATCTTTTATTGCTAATTTAGTAAATACCCGGCTCCCTGGAAGAGGATTTTGCCAGCGCAAATAAATAAGGCGATGTTTCCATCCAGATGGTAAAAAATAAATTAATATAAGACTAAGAACATAAAAAAATAGAGCTAATATCGGTTTCTCAATAATTAGCCCTTTTCTACTAATTACTATCTTATCTACAATATTTAAGTTAAACCCATTCACCAAAGCAAAGCCTATATAAAGAAGAATGCAAAATGCGATAATATATGGGCTGTTTTTTCCCTTGATCGACATTCCTTAATCACCTTTCTATTTACTCATCTTCTACCTGATCATAAAAAGATAGAGGTGTAACTGTTTGCCATCTTTCCCTGGGTTGTATTCCGTTTGAGTGATGGCAAATTGTTGTTCCTTGGGTTGCAACAACTTTTGCTCCACGTCTTATTAATGCATTAACAACTTTTTTAGAAGGATGCTTGGAGTTTTTTTCTTTTGTTGCTGAAATCATTGCCGTATACTCTGGTTGATTTCCTTCTTCTCTCTTTTCACCTAAAAGTTTATCTAACACTGAGGGACCTAGATTCCTTTTACTGCCATGATGAGGAGCTTGAAATAGAGATATTCTTCCTATTGATCTTCCGCAGGAAGAAATATGTTCAATAGCATTGTTTAAAGCCGGCACTCCAACATCGGCAGTAAGCAAAATATTATTTTCACCGAACGTAAACATGCTAATCACACCTGAATTATTTTCACTTGAAACTGCATCTTTTGCCGGTTCAAGAAGTGTTTCATAATTCCATGTTTCTTTAATCCAGTTAACTACTGACGAAGCCTTTTTGCTAAGTTCAATTGACTTGCGCATCACACTCTCTAAAATTGTTTCTGTGGCTTCTGTAATAGATTTAAAATTACAAAGACACGCAATATAATAAAACTTACTAGGGCCAATAATTTTTAAGTTAGGAAAAAATAGTTTAAGCAAAGCATTGTCACTAAAAGGTTCATAAATATTAATATTACTACTCTTGGCTTTTTCATAAAGAGAATAAGCATAGGGATGGCCTTCAATTAGCCTCTTACGAAGACTTTCTTTTGATACACGTCCGTCTGTAACAAAATTATATATTTGGTCAATATGATCCCACGGGCAATGCATAAGCAAATGGGATACATTTAATTCTTCAAGTATAGTTAAAAGACCAGAAGCATGATCTTGTTCAGGGTGTGTACAAATAACAAAATCTATTTTGTTAGATTCGTAATATTTAGGTATATGTTCTACCATAGCTTCGCCTGAGGTTTGAGTCCCTCCATCTACAACACCAATTGTCCAATGTATGCCATCAGATGAGTATCTTAAAGAAATTGCATCACCGGACTTTTCACCATCACCAACTGGGAAAAAATCTATTTCGTATAACATTTACATCCCTTCTTTTTATAATAAATTGACCTACCTTAGGCTATTTTAGGGTTTCTTTTTATAATGTCTAACTATTCTGTCCCGGTCTTCATTTGCTTTTTCTCCCTTATAATAGATTTCTATAAATTCAATGATATCTTCTTCCTCATAGTAAGCATAAATAATGCGTATTCCGCTTTTTACACCGGTCCCTTTTATTGATTTGCAGGTGAATTTTCTTGCTTTATATATTTTTGGATTATCAATAGCAAGATTAGGTATTCTGAAGACACCTAAATTGTCAATTTTTTGCTTATGATATAAATTAAGCTGGGTATTAATAAATGTTTCCAGATCATCTTCAAGTGTCTTAAACTTTTTCAGAAGTTTCTGAAATTCCTTTTCAAATTCCTTTAATCTACGTATCTCATTAAATAACTTCTTCTCTTTCTTCACTATACTCCCTCACTGAATAAGGTGTTGTTCGGTAAAATACTGATTCGTAATCAATAACGTCTCCTTCTTCTGTGGTCATCCAGGGGACATCATTATGAGAATATTCACTTATTTGAGATGCATTCATATCTGCAAGTTTATTTAGCACATCATCGATTACATTTAATTCCCGGGCATTCAGTTTAGATAAATCAGGATCTTTAAGTGGCATATATTTTGTCTGAGGATATTTAAAATATTTATCCTGAATTTTAACTAAGTCTTTTCCTTCCATTTCTTTCACGATTTTAATAAATTCTTTTGGTGTAGGGCCATGGTGATTTTTAATATAAGTAGCACCAATTAATTGCTCTTCATATTTTTCGTAATAATTAAAATCGATAAAGTAAAGTAATTTGTATAGCACTGTTTGTCCGATATTAGGTTTTGAACCTACCTCCCCTAAAATATAAAGCAATACTTCTTTGAATTTCTCTATATTCTTTTGAGGGACACTAATTCTTATCTCCTGTTTTTCTTCAGGCTTTTTTGTTTGGCTTTTTTCAAAGATAACTTCAATGTCTTTTTCTAGATCAAGCAAAATATCTGTTGAAACACTAAAGATCCTGGATAAGGATATTAATTCCTCAGTGCATATTCTTCTTTTACCATTTTCTATTTGTGAAACAGCAACCCTGCTAATATTCATTCTTTTTGCCAGATCTTCCTGAGAAAGCCCTTCTCTATCTCTTATCTCTTTTATTCTATTACCAATTTTTTTCATTAAGGCATCCATAAAGGAAACCCCCTCCCATTACCCTCTTTTTTATTTTTTAATTTCAAGTTTAAACCAATATCATTTTATATTATGTTAGATAATATGTCAATAGGTTGTAACATTATAACACATTACTTAATACAAAACCTTTTCGATAAAGTATCTTTTGTTTTGCTTATTTTGTTTGACATGTTTTATAAACTTAGGTTAATATTTAAACAACATACCTGCCAAGCCTCTCAACGATGCGCACCCTGGCGGGTTTTTCTTTACTGTAATTGATGTTGTGGTATAATTTTAAATAAACTATCGATTTTTATAGAAGATAGAAGGGTTTTAGTAATGAGTAAAAAAGAAATACTTTTAAAAGAAATCGAGCAGGTTCCTGAACCTTTTCTTGATGAGGTATTAGATTTTATCAGATTTTTAAAAATAAAAAATACTAACAAAAGAATGAATATAACCATTGCGAGTGAGTCTTCTCTTGCTAAGGATTGGCTAAAACCAGAGGAAGATGAAGCATGGCAAGATTTGTAAAAGGCGATATTGTAATCATCCCCTTCCCCTTCTCTGATCTTACTCAAAATAAAAGGCGCCCTGCCCTAGTTATTTCTATATTAGATGGAGATGATGTTATTCTCTGTCAAATAACAAGCCAAAATGTTAAAGATAAATACGCTATCCCGATCAAAGATGGTGATTTTAAATCCGGAGAACTAAAACAGGTAAGCAATATCAGGCCAAACCGTATATTTACAGCAGACAGACATATTATTCTTTATAAAGCTGCTAGCCTAAAAGTTAAGAAATTTAATGAAGCTGTTGATAGACTAGTTGAAATTATAAGAGCATAAAGGAAATGTACGTAATACCTGAAATTGACAAATTGAAATGGTATTCTATTGTTTAACTGCCTCAGGAGATTGTCTTTAGCTTTAGCTTTGGTCAACATCTAAAAACTAAAGAAGAACAAGAATATGAAAAAAAATGGTAAAAAATTATTTATTGTAGTAACACATATTATTAAAAAAGAAAATGATCAATATGTAGCTACCTGTCCGGAATTTGATGTATCTTCTTTTGGTGATACTGTGGAAGAGGCAAATGAAAGTTTGCAAGAAGCTATTCTGTTATATTTAGAAGGTATAGATGAATTAAAAATTCGGGACCAAATCTTTAAAGAAAAATCCATTAAAACATATGTAAGCAGGCCAAAATCTGTAGTAAATAATTATAAATTTGAAAAGAGACTTGGCAGCCAGCCTTTTGTCAAAAAAGAGCCTTTGCAAGTCGCTCTATGTAATTAATGAAAGATGTCAAATATACCCTCTGTAACCGGTAAAGACTTAATCAATAAGTTATTAGGTATATATAATTGACGTTTAAACGTCAAAACGTTTAGACGTTTAAACGTCAAAGTATCAAAACACCATAAGGATAACATAATGAAAAAAACTAAGACTTATATGGATAAATTAATGCAAGATAAGGATTTCCGGGAAAAATTTGATGTAGAATATCAGAAACTTTGTGCTGAAGAAAAGAAAGCAAAAGTTAAATCAGATACCACCCTACTCTCTCAACCTATTAAAAATAATTAAGTTGGTTTTTCTGATATTCTAACTTATCACGAAAGGAAAATAATAGCATGTTAGATAAAAATGTAATAAAGGAACTTCTGGAAGAAAATCTTGCTGAAATAAAAATACCCAAAGATATTTCTAAGGAAAATCTCTTTCAAGCATTTTGCAATTATGTTGAAGATGATTATTATGAATGGTTAAATGATAACTACAAGGACTTTTTTAATCATGGGAACCCTGATTGGTCCTGGATAAAGG
>Ga0334889_1004908_pt1 | contig 11546 bp, 6 predicted proteins | sample GraSluR1_MG_2_FD_207222 | JGI IMG/M metagenome (GOLD analysis project Ga0334889, IMG submission 207222) | Sludge microbial communities from methane-producing bioreactor in Wageningen University, Netherlands - Granular Sludge_8_08-R1 | ecosystem: Engineered > Bioreactor > Anaerobic > Unclassified ... | reverse complement strand
CCCCACCAGCGCCAGGCCGAAGAGCAAGGCCGCCGCGGCGAGATCGCCGAGCAGCAGCTTGCCCAAGCCGAAGAGCAACCCGTATACCAGCGCCACACCGCCCAGCCAGGCCAAGACCGTGTGCCGACTCAATCCGTCGGCCACGACGTCGGGACAGAGGCGCGCCACGGGCCGCCAGGCGCCGCCGGGGCGCACGCGGCGGAAGAACTGCGCCAACCGCGGCGCCGGCACCGGGCTCGTCGCCAGGGTCGCCGCCAGCCAAACGAGCAGGCTCGCCGGCACCAGGATCAGCGCCTTGTGATGCGTCCCCAGCGCCAGGTCGCCGATGACGAGCGGCGTGGCGAACAAGCGATACGCGGCACCGGCCTGCACGGCACTACCGACCTCGAAGGCCAGCGCGATCAGAACACTCGAACTGAGAGCCGCAATCTCGCTCCAGGCGTTGATCCGCCACCAGAACCAGCGCAGGATCAAGACCGGACCGATGCCCGCCCCCATCGCCCAGACGAAGAGCCAGGCCGTGCCGATATTGGTCAAGTAGAACGCGACAACCGCCGCCAGGACCATCATGCCGCCCACGCAGAACTTGGCCGCGACGACTGTCTCGCGCGCCGTTGCCTGCGGCCGCAGGAAGCGCAGGTAGACGTCGTTGACCAGATAACTCGCCCCCCAGTTCAAATGCGTATCGATGGTGGACATGAAGGCCGCGAAAAAGCTCACGAGCATGAGCCCCAGCAACCCCGGCCCCAGCAGTTCGCGCATCAGCAGCGGATAGGCGGCCTCGGAACTCTGGCCTTCCGCCAGGGCGGGCAACAGCACCAGCGAGGCGAGGGCCGCCAGGATCCACGGCCAGTAACGCACCGCGTTGACCGCGATCACGTACCAGAGCGTCGCGGCGCGGGCGTGCCGTTCGTTGCGGGCTGCGGCCATGCGCTGGATCAGGTAGCCGCCGCCGTCGGCGTTGTGGGCGGCCCACCACATCACCGTGATGAAGACCAGGAAGCGGAAGAAGTTGTCCTCGAGGCCGAGACCGCCGCCGGGTACGAACGCCAGCGTGTCGGCGGTCACCAGCGGGGACTCTGCCAGACGGGCCTTCAGCGCCGCGATCCCGCCACAACGCGCGACGGCGGCCACGGCCAGGATGATCGATCCGGCCATGGCCAGCGCGAACTGCAAAACGTCCGTGACGACCACGCCCCAGAATCCCGCCAATAGCGCATACAGCAACGCGAAGCCGGCGCCGGCCAGCACCGCCACCGTGGGGTCGATGCCCAGGACCATCTCCGCGACGGTCGCCATGCCCTTCAAGACCCAGCCCAGCACGATGAAGTTGTAGAGGATGGCGAAGTAGAACGCCTTGAACGCCCGCAGCGCAGCCGCGGGCTTGCCGGCGTAGCGCAGTTCGATCAGTTCGTTGTCGGTCACGACCTCCGCGCGGCGCCAGAAACGGCTGAACAGAAAGACCGCCAGCGTCTGGCCCAGCACATAGTGCCAGCCGAACCAATTGAACCAGATGCCGTGATCGCGCACGAAGCCCGTGACCGCCAGGGGAGTGTCGGCGGCGAAGGTCGTCGCCACCATGCTGGTCCCCAGGATCCACCAGGGCAACGAGCGGCCGGCCAGGAAGTAGCTCGTCGCGTCGCGGCTGGCGCGGCGGCTGAACGCTACGCCGAGCGCGACAGTGCCGGCTAGGTAGACACCGATCACGAGCCAGTCGACAAGGTGCAGCGTCGTCATGCGGCGTATGAAAGCATGGCCGGCGCGGTGGAGCAAGCACGGGCGTCGGCGGGGGCGCAGCGGCTGCCGCGCCGGCCGCGCTCTCGTTCGGCGCCCGCCGCAGCGCCGCTCAGTCCATCCGGTCGCAGACTGCCTGCGCGAAGCCCGAGCAACGAACCTCCACCACGTCGGTGCGGCCCTCGGCGCGCATCAACCGCGCTAAATCGTAGGTGACGTGGCCGTCTGCGATCGCCCGTTGCATTCCCCGCAGCACGAGGTCGGCGGCCTCGGGCCAGCCCAGATGCCGCAGCATCATCTCCGCCGAAAGGATGAGCGAGCCGGGATTCACCTTGTCCTGGCCGGTATATTTGGGCGCCGTGCCGTGCGTGGCCTCGAAGAGAGCCACCTCGTCGCTCAAATTGGCGCCGGGGCCGAGGCCGAGGCCGCCCACCAGCGCGATGGCCGCGTCCGAGAGGTAGTCGCCGTTGAGGTTCGGTGTCGCCAGCACCGAGTACTCGCCGGGGCGGGTCTGGATCTGCTGGAACACGCTGTCGGCGATGCGGTCGTTGAGCAGGATCTTGCCTGCGGGCAGCCTGCCGTCGTGGTGTTCCCAGAGCGCGGTCTCGGTCACGAAGCGGTCGCTGAACTCGCGGGCGGCAAGCGCATAGCCCCATTGGCAGAAGGCGCCTTCGGTGAACTTCATGATGTTCCCCTTGTGCACCAGGGTGACCACCGGCAGGTTCTGCTGGATGGCCCACATGAGCGCCTTGCGGACCAGACGCTCGCTGCCGAACTCGGAGATCGGCTTGATGCCGATGCCGCTGTCGCTGCGGATCTGGCGGCCGGTCTTACGCCGGATCAGTTCGATGACCTCGCCGGCGATTTCACTGCCTCGCTCGAAGTCGAATCCGGCGTACACGTCTTCGGTGTTCTCGCGGAAGATGACCATGTTGACCTGGTCTGCGTATTTGTTGGGGCTGGGCACGCCGGCGAAGGCGCGGACCGGCCGGACGCAGGCGTAGAGGTCCAACTGCTGCCGCAGCCGGACGTTGATCGAGCGGAACCGTTCGGTGATGTCCTGTGGGCGACAGCCGCGGCGGGCGATGAGTTCCTCGCGGGATCCCTGCTTGCCCGTGGCCAGGCAGACGTGCGATTCGCCGCCGACAGGAGTGGTGAACGGTCCCTTGATCGCGACCTTCAGGTAGCCGATGGCCGCGACGGTCTCCGGCGGCAGCTCGCTGCCGTAGCGGTGCAGTCCCTCGAGGCCGGCGTAGAGCGGGCACCAGGCGATCCGGCGCCGGCCGCCGTAGGCGCGCGCCACCGCTGTGTCGATGACTGTTTGCATCGCCGGCGTGATGTCCAGGCCGATGCCGTCGCCTCGCAGCAGCCCGACGATGGGCTGGTTGCCCGGGACGAGTTTGCCGTTCTCGTGGTGGATGAGATCGCCGGCGGGGATTTCGACGTGTTGGAATTCCATCGGTTGACTCCTTGACGACGCGCGTCGCGGCTTGTTGGCGGGGCGGCCGCAGAGTCAGAAGATAGAGTGGATTCAAGGCGGCGACCACCGGCGCGGGGCATAGCCGCGAACCCCCTTCCCGAAGACCGCCAGACCGGCTACAATCATGGGCGATATCGTCTCCCTGGCACCGGCACCAACTCGGTATGAGCCGCAGGTTTCGTGATGTTCGCATCGTCTCGCCCCGATATCCTACCGAAATACTGGCTTGTGTTCCTGCTCGCGGGCGGCGCGGTCTTGTATCTGCTGACCCGCCAGCACGTCTTCACCATCGACAGTCTCTACTACCTCTGGGGCGTCGAGCACGCGGACTGGCGGTATCTGCTGCACCCGCACCACCTGCTGCAGGAACTCGCGCTGCGCGGCTGGTGGCGTCTCTGGCAGGGATTCGGCTGGACCGGCGGTGCGATCCTGCCGATTCAAGTCGGCAATGTCCTGGTCACGTTGGCGTTTCTCGCCCTGGCGGCGCGCCTGCTCGATACCGTTCTGCAGGACCGGCGATGGGTCGTTCAATGGTTGCTGCTGCTGGCGTTCAGCTACCTCGTCTGGCATCAGGCCACGCAGGCCGAGGGATTGCCGCTGTTTTCGCTCGGCGCGGTCGCCTGTCTGCTCTGGACGGCGCGTCTTCCCCTGCGCAGCGCTGCGAATCCGCCGACCGGCCGCACCGCGCTGGCCTTGGCCGGACTCATCGCTTTTGCCGTCCTGGTCCATCAGTCACTCGTGTTATGGGCGCCGCTCTTGGCCGCGATGTTGGCCCGGGAAGCGCCTGCGGGCCGCCGCCTGCAACTGGCCGGACTTGCCCTCGGCGCCGCCGGCGGCCTGGTCCTGGGCTGTTATCTCGCCGCCGCATTCCTGGTGCACGGCAGCCTGTCGCCGCCGCTGCTCGCGCAGTGGTTCACGACGTACAGCCGCGAATTCGCCGGACGCTGCGGCTCGCTGGCCCTGCTCTGTTCTATCGACATCTTCCGCGGCTCGAGCGCCGCGTTTCTGTCGGGTTCGCCGCTCAAACCCTATGTCTTCGGCGCCAAGGCCGTCGATCCGCTGCTGGTCGTCCGCCTCCTGCCGTTTGGGCTGCTGGGGTTCGTGCTGCTGTCCGGCTTGCTCAAGCTGCCGTCGGCATACCGGCGGCGCGACGGCGCCGAGCGGCGCATGGTTCTTTACCTGGCCTTGCTCGCGCTGGTGGGTGCGTTGTTCGCCGGTTGGTGGGAGCCGGGCAATCGCAAGTTTTGGGCACCGATCCTGCCCGCCCTCGTCGCCCTGGCGGCGCTCGGCTGGCAGGCATGGTCCAGTAGCGGTACGCGGCCCAGACCGATTCTCTTGGGCCGCCCGCAGCTTGGCTGGCTTCTTGTCGGCGTGCTGTTCGCCCACAATCTGTTCGGCAGTATCTGGCCTTGCCACAGACTGCGCGACGACCGGCAGCCGCTCTTGGTGTACCTGACGCAGCAAACCAGTCCGCGCGACACCGTTATCCTGCCGGAGGGACGAACCTGGCAGTGCGCCGTCTATTTCCAGCCCGATTTGCCGGTCCACGGTATTCCCGGACCGTGGTCGAATCGCGACGACTCCGATCACGCCGTCTTTCGCCGCGCGGTGGCTTCGGCCCGCGAAAGCCTGCGTGACGGCCATACGTTGCTGATCAGCGCTTGCCAGTGGCCGCGTGTCCGGGCCGAACTCGCGCCGGACCTCGGGCGACTGCCGGCGCCCGTACCGGTGATGAAATTCGTGGACCTCGACCAGGGATTGCCTGAGCAACAGCTCTTGGCGGTCCGGATGCCGCCTCCCGGAGCGAGTTCGGCGGGACTGCTCCGTTAGCTCGGATAACTCACGCCGAGCGGCGAGCCGCCGCCAGCACGGCGTCCACGGCGGCGAGCGCCTGATCCACCGCCGCCTGATCGGGCAAACCGGCCTGGGCCGTATTGGGCTTGCCGCCGCCGCGACCGCCGGCACGGGCGGCCAGGTTCTTGACCAGGTTGCCAGCGTGCAGGATCCCCTGCGCCACGAGGTCCGGGGTCAAGGTGACCAGCAGCGCTCCCTTGCCGTCCCAGACCGCGCCGAGCACGACGACGCCGCGTTCGCCCAGCGTGTCGCGCGCGTGATCGCCGAGTTGCAGCAGGGCTTCGCGATCGGTCGCACTGACCAACGCCGAGACTACCTGCCAGTCGCCGACCGCGCGCGCCGCGCCGACCGCGCCGGCCAGATCGGCGCGGGCCGCCGACTGTTCCTGCCGCTGCAGCTCCTTGCGCAACCGATCCCGCTCGGCCATCAGCTCGCGCACCTGACCCGCCAGGGTCCCGCCGTCGCGGCGCAGGATATCGACGAGGTCCTGCAACTGCTCGCGATCGTTGCGCGCGAGGGTCAACGCCGGCTCGCCGCACACCGCCTCGATGCGGCGCACGCCGGCCGCGATCGAACTTTCGTGCGTGACCCGGAACCCACCGATGTCGCCGGTGGCCTGGCAATGGGTGCCACCGCAAAGTTCGAGCGAGTAGCGCTGGCCGGGTTCGGTGGCGAGCGCCGCGGCCAGGGCGAGGCCGCCCGGGATCTCGATCATGCGCACAGTGTCGCCGTACTTCTCGCCGAAGAGAGCCATCGCGCCGGCGGCCTTGGCCTCGGCCAGCGGGACGTCCTCGCGGCGCTGCACCGTCTGGTTGTCCAGGATCGCCCGGCTGACCAGGTCTTCCACCTGGGCGATTTGCTGCCGCGTGAGCGGCCGGTCGTGGCGAAAGTCGAAGCGCAAGCGGTCGGGCGTGACCTCGCTGCCCGCCTGCTCGACATGCGGCCCGAGCACGCGCCGCAGGGCGGCGTGCAACAAGTGCGTCGCCGTGTGATGGCGCATGGTGGCCCAGCGCCGGCGCGCGTCGACCGCCAGCTGCACCGGGCCGGCGGCGCGCAGCCGGGCTGACCAGTCGCCGGCGTCGCCGCGCACGACGAGGGCGGGTCCTTCCTCCGCTTTGACGGTGGTCAAGACGGGGACCTGCTCGCCGCCCGCCAGCGTGATCGTGCCGGTGTCGCCGATCTGGCCGCCGCCTTCGGGATAGAACGGCGCGGCGGCGAAGAGCAGATGAGTCAGCGGCCCGTCGCCGTCGTCACCGCCGGCGCGCACGGCCAGCGCCTCGCTGCGGCCGTCCAGGGTGTCGTAACCGGTGAAGCGCCCGCGGAAGGCGCCGCCGCTTGTCGCCGCCAGCGGTTGCCAGGGCCCGATCCCCTGCATGAAGACCCGCTCCTTGCCGCTCTGCGCGCGTTGTTGCTGCATGCAGGCGGCAAAGCCCGCGTCATCGACCGTGAAACCATCCTCGGCGGCCATGACCGCGGTCAGATCCACGGGGAAGCCGAAGGTGTCGTGCAGCTTGAACGCCTCGGCGCCGGAAACGACGCAGCGGCCCTCGGCGCGCATGCGGTCCCGAAACTCGCCGTAGATCTTCAGGCCGGCCGCCAGCGTGCGCAGGAACCGCTCCTCCTCCTGGCGGATCACCGGCAGCACGCGCTCGCGCCGCTCGCGCAGTTCGGGATACGCCGCGCCCATGGTTGCGATGACCGCGTCGGCGACCTCGTGCAGGAACGGTTGCTCGACGCCCAACAGATGGCCGTGCCGCGCCGCCCGGCGCAGGATGCGCCGCACCACGTAACCGCGGCCTTCATTGCTCGGAGCGGCGCCGTCGGTGATCGTAAAGACCACGGCTCTGGCGTGGTCGGCGATGACCTGCATGCTGATCAGGTCGTCGCCCGCGGGCCGGCGGCCGCAGATCTCGGCCATGCGCTGGATCAGGGTCTGGAAGATGTCGGTCTGGTAGTTGCTCTGCACGCGCTGGAGCACCGCCGCCAGCCGTTCTAGGCCCAGACCGGTGTCGACGCTCTGCATGGGCAGCGGCGTGAGCTTCCCCTGCGCATCGCGGTCGAACTGCATGAAGACGTGATTCCAGAGTTCGAGCCAGCGGTCGCAGTCGCAGACGCCCAGCGCGCACCCGCGCGGATGATCGCAGCGCCTGGCCTCGCCCTGGTCGAAGTAGATCTCGGCGCACGGCCCGCAAGGACCGGTCTCGCCCATCGACCAGAAATTCTCCTCGTCGCCCTGCTCGATGTCGCCCAGGCGTTTGATCCGCTCCGCCGGCACGCCGAGCTGCGTGACGATCGCGTCGAACGCCTCGTCGTCGTCCTTGTAAACGGAGTACCAGAGGCGATCGGGGTCCAGCCCCATTCCCTGGACCAGGAAATCCCGGCCCCAGCGCAGCGATTCAGTCTTGTAGTAGTCGCCGAAGCTCCAGTTGCCGAGCATCTCGAAGAACGTGTGATGGCGGGCGTCCTTGCCCACTTCCTCCAGGTCGTTGTGCTTGCCGCTGACGCGCATGCACTTCTGGCAGCTCGCGGCGCGCTTGTAATCGCGGGTCTCGAGTCCGGTCAGGACGGCTTTGAACTGGTTCATGCCGGCATTGGTGAACAACAACGTGGGGTCGTCCTGGGGCACGAGCGGGCTAGACGCCACCACGGTGTGCCCGCGGGCGGCGAAAAACTCGAGGAAGCGCGCGCGGATCTCGCTGGTCTTCAAGGATCGAACCTCGCGGCAAACGGTGGCGCGCGGCGCGGCCGCCGGGCTGGCGCCGCCCGCGCTTCAAGGGCGGAAGTCTAACGACGCGCGCGGCGCGGGTCAACCTGGCGACCGCTGGCTTGACGGCAGGCGCCGGCGCCGACCATCGTACAGGCTGGACCGCATGCAAGGGGGCTTTCGTGCCGGCCGACCTCGCGATCGGATCGCTGCTGACCATCCCCGCCGGCGAACTCGTCGTCCGCACGAGCCGCGCCGCCGGCCCCGGCGGCCAGCACGTCAACACGACCGACACGCGCGTGCAGGTGCGCTGGAACGTTCCCGGCAGCGGCGCCTTGACGCCGGCGCAGCGCGAACGGCTCCGCGCGCGCCTTGGCGGGCGCCTGACCGCCGCCGGCGATCTGGTGATCGCTTGCGACACCCATCGCAGCCAGCGGCGCAACCGCCAGGAAGCGCTGCTGCGCCTGGCCGCCCTGGTCGAGCAGGCGCTCCACGAACCCCGCGAGCGCAAGCCGACCTGCCGCACCCGCGCCGGCCACGAGCGGCGCCTCGCCCGTAAACAGCGGCGCGCGGCGATCAAGCGCCTCCGGCGCGACCTACCCGACGACTGACCCGCACAGGCCGCCGGCCGGCCAACGCGCCGTTGCTCCGCGCGGTTCGGCCCGTTAGTATCGAGGATCCGGACAGGCGCCTGGCGGCGTCGCCGGCGGCATCGTTCACATCAAGCCACGGCCAATGCGGTCGATCAAGCAGCCGACAACAGCCCCGTCGCGCCTGGCATCCAAGCCTGCGGCGCACAAAGGGTAACCAGCGAGGCAAGCCGCGATGCTCAAAGCAGCCCTGGTCATCGGCACGCGACCCGAAGCGATCAAGATGGCGCCGGTCTACCAGGCGTTGGCCGAGTCGGACGATTTTTCGCCTCTGCTGTGCAACACCGCCCAACACCGGGAGTTGCTCGATCCGATCCTCGAGACGTTCGCGCTGGTTGCGGACGCTGATCTGGCCCTGATGCGCCCGAACCAGTCGCTGGCCGAGCTTTGCGGGCGGGCCATCCCCGCCCTTGACCGCTGGTTCGCCGAGGCGAAGCCCGACCTCGTCCTGGTCCAGGGCGATACCACGACCGTGCTGTGCGCGGCCATGGCCGCCTTCTACCGGGGCGTGCCGGTCGGCCACGTCGAGGCCGGCCTGCGCACCGGCGATCTGCGCGCGCCGTTCCCCGAGGAAATGAACCGGGTGCTTGCCACCCGCCTGGCGAGCTGGCATTTCGCGCCGACTGAGACCGCGCGCGCTAATCTGCTGCGCGAGGGCGTGCCGGCCGAGCGGATATTCCTGACCGGCAACCCGGTGATCGACGCGCTTTTACAGGCCCGCGACCGCATCCGCCGCGAGCCGCCCGTGCGCGAGCTGCCGGCGACGCTGCTGGATCCGAGCGCCGGTCCGGTGGTGCTGATCACCGGCCATCGCCGCGAGAACTTCGGCGCCGGTTTCCAGGGCATTTGCCGGGCGATCGCCAGGCTGGCGCAGACGTTCGCCGACCACCGCTTCGTCTACCCGGTCCACTTGAATCCCAATGTGCAGGGCCCGGTCCACGCTCACCTGGGCGGGCTGCGCAATGTCCACCTGCTGCCGCCGCTGAACTACCTGCCATTCGTCGCGCTGCTGGATCGCGCCCACTTGGTGCTGACCGATTCGGGCGGAGTCCAGGAGGAAGCCCCCTCGCTGGGCAAACCGGTTCTCGTGATGCGCGAGACGACGGAGCGCCCCGAAGCCGTCGCCGCGGGCACGGTCAAGCTGGTGGGGACGCGCCCGGACGTGATCGTGCGCGAAGCCGAACGCCTGCTCAGCGATCCGCAGGCCTATGCGGCCATGGCCCGCGTGGAGAATCCATACGGCGACGGCCACGCCGCCGAGCGCATCGTGCGCGCGTGCCGCGAGTGCCTGCGACCGGCGACGGTCCCGGCGGGCGGTGACGGCAACATCCTACTTGGCAGAACTCAGGGCTTGCGCCAGTAACGGCCGGTCCAATCGACCTCGTGCAACGCGGCCGTGATCCCGTGCTCGGCGCGGTAGTCGTCGACCGCCTGCCGGCAGCCCGGCAGCGCGTAGTCGTCAACGATGCAGAATCCGCCCTGACTGAGGCGCGGATACAGCGGCACGAGGGCATCCAGCGTGGAGCCGTACATGTCCCCGTCCAGGCGCAGCACAGCCAACTGCCCCAGCGGAGCGCGCGGCAGCGTGTCCTTGAACCAACCCTCGAGGAAGACGACCTGGTCGTCGAGCAGGCCGTATTTGGCGAAGTTCGTCGCGACCTGTTCCCGCGACACGGCCAAGATGTCGTGGCAGTGATGCTGGTCACCCGCGTCGGCGGGATAGAGCCGCGGATCCGGCGGCGGCAGGCCGGCGAACGAATCCGCCACGAAGACCTTGCGATCGGTCACGCCGTGCGCCGCCAGGATGCCGCGCATGAAGATGCAGCCGCCGCCCCGCCACACGCCCGTCTCGATGAGATCGCCGGCAATGCCCTCGGCGAGCGCGGTCTCGACGCAGTGCTGGATGTTGTCCAGGCGTTTCAAGCCGATCATCGTGTCGGCGTAGCCTGGCCAGATCTGGCCCTCTTCGCGCTGGGCCGCCGTCGGCGTCTTGGCGAGCGCGAGCTGCAGTCCGAACGGTTTGACCAGGCCGCAGAGCGCGGTCGCCGCCAGCCGCTTGGGCCAGCGACCCTGCCGCCGCGACCAGGCGAGCGGCACCGGCGGTTCGGGCCAGAGCAGAAACGCCAGCGTTTTCTTCAAGAGATCCAGGTAGAGAGCGGCGGGATCGGTTGCCATGACATCCTTCCGGAGCGCCGGCGCGGGCGCGGGTTCGTGGCGCCGAGCCTAGCGCAGGGACCGCCGTCTTGTCGAGCGGCCAACGCGCGGCCGCCGGCCACGGCGAACACGCTGCCGCCGCTGGTCGCGCGGCGGAAAAACCGTAGTATATTTCTCCGCTTAAAGCCTCGTTCGCAACCGCTGGAGAGACCGCCATGCCCAAGCAACCCGCCGCTGGCAACCCCGGCGATCGCACCGTCCCGAAACCCGCGTGGCTCAAACGCCCCATCGCCGGCGGCGATCGCTACGCGTGGATCAAACGCCGTGCCCGCGAACTCGACCTGCACACGGTCTGCGAAGAAGCCCGCTGCCCCAACGTCGGCGAGTGCTGGCAGGGAGGCACGGCGACGTTCATGCTCCTGGGCGACACCTGCACGCGCGGGTGCCGGTTCTGCGCGATCAAGACCAGCCGGCGGCCGCGGCCGCCCGATCCCGCGGAGCCCGTCAAGATCGCCGGCACGATCGCCGCGCTGCGGCTCGACTACGCGGTGCTGACCACGGTCGACCGCGACGACCTGCCCGATCAGGGCGCCGGGCACATCGCCGAGACGGTGCGATGCGTGCGCGCGGCCTGTCCCGAACTCCTGCTCGAGGTCCTGATCGGCGATTTCCGCGGCGAGCGGGCGCTCATCGCTCAGATCATCGCCGCCAAGCCTGCGGTCCTGGCGCACAACCTCGAAACGGTCGAGCGTCTCACGCCGCGCGTGCGCGACCCGCGCGCCGGCTATCGGCAGTCGCTCGCCGTGCTGGCCTACAGCAAAGAGGCGGCGCCCACCCTGGCCGCGAAGTCGTCGCTCATGCTCGGCCTCGGCGAGTCCGAGCACGAGGTACTGGCGGCCATGCGGGACCTGCGCGCCGCCGGCGTCGATTTCCTGACGCTCGGCCAATACCTGCAGCCGGATGCGCGCAA
>Ga0334889_1004905_pt1 | contig 11555 bp, 9 predicted proteins | sample GraSluR1_MG_2_FD_207222 | JGI IMG/M metagenome (GOLD analysis project Ga0334889, IMG submission 207222) | Sludge microbial communities from methane-producing bioreactor in Wageningen University, Netherlands - Granular Sludge_8_08-R1 | ecosystem: Engineered > Bioreactor > Anaerobic > Unclassified ... | reverse complement strand
CTTTTATGTTTTCAGAATTTTTAAATAATTGGTGATATCGATAAGTATACTGATTTCCAAAATCCGGATTATAGCCTCGTGCTCCCCTAATTTCACTTCTAAAATTTCTTTCTTTCCTTTTGGTGCTAAGAATAGCAAAAAACAGATTCTGCAATATTGCTTTATAATAAGAACTGCATTGTGGAGAAACGTCATTTAGGTATTCATCTATTCTATTTTTATTAAAAAAAGAATCCGGTACCAAACCCCGGACACGCATAAACCAAATAAATATAAGGCGAGTTATCAAACGAATAATGGCCATACTACGACCATTTTCCTCTTCTTCAGCGTCTTTAGGAAACCTTGAATTCTGTATTGCCCAAAAATACCAGTTAGCAATATCTCTATAGAAGTCTTCAGTCACTTTCTCAACGCTAAAAGCATCTTTAATTTTTTCTAGAGAATAAAAATCTCCTTCCCCAATTCTTTGTAAGAAAGTTTTGTTGGTAAAATCTAGACTAACAAAATAAGTAAACCTACGAAAAGAGCTGGGATGTCTTCCTTTTCCTAAATAATTAAAATAGATAAGACTAAACCGAAAATTTCCTTTCTGGTCGTAAAAAATAAATATTCCGCTATCAAAACCTTTTTCTTTTAAAATTTTCTTAGCCTTCTCATACTGTGCTTTTTTCCCAGTTCTCTCCGAGAGGGATTTGATAGAATAAAAGGCACAAATTATAAAATTATTAGCTTCATTATCAAACTTAATTTCACCAAGTTTAAGACCTTCTGAAAAATCATTATCATCATATTCATTAAGGGTTTCTCTTTGGGGTCGAAAAGAGCGGTTTTTATGCCGGAAAAACCTAACAAATTTATCTACTTTAAAATCAGTTATAATATCCTGTAAGATTTCTTTACTCATAGTTTTGATTCTCCACTGCAATGATAATTTCTTTATGTAAGGAAATCTGCTTATCTTTTTCTTTCTGTAAATAGTCTTCACCAAGCTCTTCTTTGAGAATTCTTATTTCGTCTGCAGTTTGTTTTTTCTGCTTCTCGTTAAGAGAATCAAGGTTAGCAATACGTCGAAGAGTGTAATCAGCCAAGGTACCATAATCATTAATATCTTCCAATAAAGTCCGAATAAAGTCTAAGTATAGAAAAAGATCATCCCATGGTTTGCTTATAAAGGTTTTTAGATTATTCAATGCCTTCTGTTCTATACTCTGTTCGCTATTAGGAATAGAAGATTCTTTTTTAGGATTTTTTATTCTTTCATAGGCATCCCAGAAATGATTACTTAAAGTCATTGATTTTTCTTTTTTATTACATTTTACTTTTTCAAAAATATCTTCCATCATCAAATCATTAATAGCCTGTTTTTTCTTCTGGTGATTACTGATACTCTTAATATGAATCCTTCTTTTTTTAATTAAGACAATCAATTCATTCTCATTATACAATTTAGCAACCTTAATTCTGGGTGAAAATTTCTTTATTCTTTCTACAATATCAGGGTACTGTTTTTCTATCTTAGTAAATTCACGTAATGCCATAGTATAAAAACTCTCTTCCTGAAGCTTATCTGGGTTTTGCTGAATTTTATTGTACAAACCTGAAGCGGTGGGTTCTTCATCTATATCAAATATCTTGGCATCTTCCCCTAAAGTGTTATGAATTAAGAACATTTTATTCTGAGCTATCTCCCTGCTTTTTACTACACTTGCACCTTTTTCTGTAGGGAAGAAATTCACGATATAGAGGTTATCAAAAACTTTCTTACTGATTCGGTTAATTCGGCCAACACGCTGGATTACTCTTACAGGATTCCAGGGTATATCATAATTAATAACTATCCCAGCCCTGTTTAAATTAAAGCCTTCAGAAATTTTATCAGAGGCAAGCAGAATATCGTAATCATCCTGTGGTTCAGCATGAGAAGCATCAAAGTTCCGATTGATTTCTTTGACTTTTCTAGCGGATAAATCCCCGGCAACAATGAGAACGCGTTCACCGAAAACATCTTTAAGAATAGGAGTGAGGTAGTTTACTGTATCTACATATTCGGAGAAAATAATTACTTTCCTTTTGGGTTCTCCGGAAGAATAATTTCTAGAAAAGATTTCTCTTAAATTTTCAATCAAGCAATCAACTTTGGGGTCTTTATCGTCTAATTTTAGAATACTTAGTCTTTTAAATATATCTTTCAATAATCGTAAATCTGATTTGACATCAGTAATAAATTCTTCTTTGTGAGCAAATTTATTTATCTCGTAAATCCGGCTGTTCTTGGGATAATCACCTCCTCTAAGCTTTTCGGAAAAATCTACTAATTCTTTTTCTATATCCTCAATTTCCTTATTATAAATTTTCTCTAATAAAGAACGATCTAAAATATATTTATCAGTTTTCTCAATAAACTTTAAAATATCTTCAGTAATTTTTATGAAATTTTTGACACTTTGTTTAAAGGAACCAAAAGAGCTTTCAAATCTTTTTACCAACAACCTTCTCATAAATTCATATAAATTCTTTTGCTGAATAAACTGAAAATTCTCTTTTTCACTCAACTTCTCTTCTGAAATTTTTTCTCTTTTTATCTCATATTCAAAGGGTCGATAAATTGCCCCCTTGAATTGCCCTCCATCATCTGGATCGGCAAAATATTCTTGAATGACTTCATCATAAAACCTAGATTGTTCTTTAGTTAACTCAAAAAACCATTCCTTGGGGTCATCTATGATAGAAAGATCAGTTACTTCATTTTGGTAAAAAGGATTATTTTGCAAGTCAAGTCTATTTCTTCGAATTATTACTGGCTCAATTACATCTCTTATTTGTTTGGCTAAATAATGAGCACGGTTTTGGACCTTTATTAGATTAATTCCCTTTTCTTCAAATAACTTCTCATAAAAACTCTCTGCTTTTCTTTTTTTATTAACATCAGAAGAATTATGATATTTTTTAATATAGCCGAGTCGATCAAAGATAATTTTGAAATGGCGAAACTTATTGATAATATTATCTTCCAGGGTTATTATTGATTTTTTAGGAATAATAAATAAATTTAATAATGACAATATATCGCCAGGTCGATTATTAAAAGGTGTAGCGGTTAACAATATGACAATTTTGTTACGGCATATGTTTTTTAGTAATTCATAACCTTTGGTATCTTGATTTCGGAAACGATGGGCTTCGTCAATAATTACTATCTCAATATCGCTTTTATCTTTAATGAATTTAGCAATGTTTTCCAGGTCACCACAGGAACGAACCTCCCAATCATACAGGCCAAACTCTTCTTGATATCTTTGCCAACCGGAAGTCTTATTTTTATCCCCCATAATGCCTGGCGGGCAAATAATAACACCTCTCTTTCTTAATTGCTTTGCTACCGCACAGGCAATAATGGTTTTACCAAGTCCTACAACATCAGCAATAATAACTCCATTGTTCTTTTCAATAATGGCCAAGGCTTGTTTTACCGCATCCAATTGATATTGATATACCTTGTAATTATTTCTTTTTAAAGTGTCAATAACAGATTCGCCAATATTTTTATATTCAAAAGAAGAAAGATAGGTTTTCAATATTAAGACAAAGGCTTCAAAGGGGGTTATTTCTGTTATTAGGGTTTCGTTTTCAATAGTTTCAATCAATTTTTTTCTTGTTTCATTATGTTCTGTTATGGGTACTGCCTCATCCCATAGATGATCAAAATATTCTTCAGCATCTTCAACTCCATAATCACTAATTTCCACATTAAATTCTGCTTGAGTAGTTAAACCAGCTTTGGTTAAATTACTACTTCCGGTAATAAAAAGCTGGTTTCTGGCAATCTGGGTTTCCATTAATTTGAAGATATACAGTTTGGCATGATTAGGATGATAAGTTTTTCTTATGATTAATCTATCGTCTTTAATTAATTTTATAAAGTAGCGAACTTGTTCATAGAACTCTTTTGTATCAAATTCATTTGAGTTGATTGATTTTTTAACAGACTGAAAAAACCTGTAACTTTTCTCTTCATCAGATACCTGTTGATGATCATCTGCATATTCAATCAAATTATGATTTGTTTTATCAACATCTAAACCAACTAATACCTTGATTTTTACATCTGGATTATCTTTTAAGCCCTCATAGAGTTCTCTTATGCCTGAAAAATAGAAAAAACCAACCAAAAACTTTAATTCATCAGATTTTTCAATCAAATCGATGATTCTTTTTTTGAGCCTTACATAATTGCTATTGGTGATAAAGTTTTTCATATTAATTAATTTCTTTCAGTTACCACTTAATGACATTTTAATCTTTTGAAATTAGCATTCTTGTAATATATTATGAGATAAATTTTGTAGCAATCAATTTTACTTTGTTTTTTGTTTATTTTTTAATTTTAACAAATTACTATACCAAATGCCAATTTATCTAAAACATCAAATATTTTCTCCTGTACCAAAGAAAAAGAGCCAATGCAAAGATTAACATTGGCTCATAAGTAATTTAACTTTAAATGATTTTAGATTTCTTTCAGTTTTCTTAAATACTCTTCAATCGCTTCCCTCACCAAAACGGTAATGGGTTTTTTGATTCCCCTTTTGGCTAATTTTTCCCGGATGCGATAGAGCTTTTGGATTATATCCTGGGGTATTTTAGGTTTATACATTTTAATCTCCTTTAAAAAAGATTTCCTCCTCAAGATTAAAAGTATTAATTTGCTATAAAGATATTTTTTAACTGAGGAGGATAATTTATACCAAACAAGTTGCAACTTCTTCACATTCTATTCCAACATATCTGTCTTCAACTGGAGCCTTTTTTAATTCTGTATTAATTTTTTCTTTCTGATTCCGACAAAGAGGAACAAAGGGACAAAATCCGCAATAGAGTGAAGGTTTTTTGAAAAAGAACCCTGCTTCTATATCTGCTACTACCTTCATTACCTTAAACTGATAGTCAAGATAGTCCTGATAGGTTCTCTTGGCATAAAGTAATCTTATTTCTGGATTTTTCTTTTTTAAAAGCACTCCATAGGCTACCTTTGAAATTCCGGAAAGCATACTATAAGCAGTTAACTGATCATCCAGGTCCGGCCGGTGGTCCAAAAATAAACTGCTTGAGGTTTTCCAGTCCAGGAGAACCTCTTCTTTGCCGTTATCATAAATCAGGTCTACTTTGCCTTTAAAGATAGTGCCGTCCGGCAGTTCTGTCTGATAAGCTTTTTCTACCGCTACCACTCGTTGATAAATTTCCGTCCTCTGCACCTTTTCAATCAATGCAATACCAATTTTTCTTAGAGATTCATGCTTATCAGCCCTGGAATAAGTTAACTCTCCTGCCTTGCTCCATCTTTCCAAAAAAACATCTATGGCTTTCCTGCCATTCAAGAATTCTTCTGCAATACTTTCATGCAGGATACTGCCGAAAACAAGATTTGCTGAAGGTTTAACTGACTTCCAGCATTCCACATATTCGTAGTAGTATTTTCTGGGGCAGTCATAGCAGATAACCATTGTGGCGGTGATATAGTCTAAAGGATTGTTTTTCATGGTCATTATCACCTCCTCGGCACTCCTTTGGCAAGAAGACCTTTAATCTCTGTCTTGGCCTCTTCTTTGCTCTTGATATTGAGCAGACGGATTCTTTCTTTTCCAAATATTTGCTGCTCTTTTACCAATTTTTCAATCAATCTCTTTTGGTTTGGAGTTATTGGATCTTTCTCGTATTGGTGATTATTCTTTGAATGATTGGAATTGTTATTGCCAGATAAACATATGCCATTGGATATTAACTGCGCTTTAATGGCATTCTCCAATACCGCATACATCTCTTTGAATTTCTTTTGCACTACATCTAAAGAAGCATCATTACCCACTTCTATTTCCATGCCAGCGCTGAAAGATTGTGAAGAATACTCTGTCCCGGGAATCGGAACTTTACGACTAACATTACCGGTCAATTTAATCATCTCACACCTCCTATTTATCAAAATGTACATAAACTTCCTCTAGGTCAGAAAATGGTTAATACCTAAGTGGCTGCTAGAATCTTTACTTCCTTTTGCTCATTCCGTATCTCATCTAAATTTAATCCGTAGATCCAGTTAATAGCCTCATGGATATTCTGGCATTCTGGTGGAATCCTTAAGGTGTAATAAACTTTCGTTGAGGGGCATCTCATTTTCAAAACCTTCATGATATTATCCGGATCTCTCCCTCCAGGAATGGGAAATTGGAGTAATTCATATTCCTCTCTTTTTTCGAGGGTTTCGCCCTGCAATTCCTGAACAACGCGGTCTATGCCATAACTTTTCATCATTTCACTTCGAATGGTGGCATTGGGATAGGAGAGGATATAGTTGGCGTCATAATTTCCAGCAATTACCTTTTTGGGAACTTGGATCCCTCTAAGAAAGTATAGCTTACGTCCGTTTTTGACTCCCTCTTCTGGCCTCAGGCTCTTTCCTTTTAACCAGGAACGGACATTCCCTTGATCATCATACAATTGGTAATACCATTCTCCTGTAAAAGTAATTTCCAGTCTTTTAATTTCTTTTAGATTTAGATGCAAGCCATATCTTCCGCTGTACATGGATAGACCTTTATCCAGGGATATCAAGGCTAATAACGAACCATCTTTGTTGAATATCTGGATATTCTTATTTCCCTTACCCAGGTTATACATCAGTTTTCCATTTTTCCAATAGACTATCTCTCGGGAAATACTGCCTCCTGATGCATATCTTTCTATAATATGATTCTTACTAACTTCCCGAAAAAATAGTCCTTTCCATTTTATTCTCCAATCTCTTTCATAATATTCTTCTTTCCTTAGTTTCCCCCTATAGTAGGTTTTGCGAAATTGTCCAAAAACAGTACGTGTTTTTCTGTTATAACTTTGTTCAACGCTTTGAACTAATTCACCATTGCATAAAGTGTATTTTTCTTTTTTACCAGGGGAATTATGAGAATGTTTTTCTTTAATAACTATCTCGCCATTAGTTAAATGTGAATAAAAATTGCGGTTCCATCCTGCTTGGCCAGAATATATATACATACCTTCCTCCTTAATTTCTAAAGTATTGGGTGGATGCTTTTGAAAGCCATCCACCCTTTTACTCTTAATCTCTTACCCAACGAGCCTTTTCTTCATCATATTCCCGCTGTGATCGAATGTAATAAACCCCACTAGGAAGATGAAGGTCTTTATGGTCTGGATGCTTGATGATAGTGCCTTTTTCGGTCTGCAGAATCTTGTGAAAATTATTCAGTCTTAAATTTTGATGATCAACCCAAATAAATTCATCTTCCACATCTACTAGAATGGCACTATCTGGATCGGCCAGTTCATGTTTATGTCCGGTCTCCTCACCCTCGGCTACTACAGTAGTTTTTCTACCTTCTGATAATGCTCTGTTAAGACCTTCTCCATCCTTAATATCCTGAGGGACAAACAATAATTCTCCCTGCCTATAAGCTTTCATTTTTCCATCTCCTTTCCTTTTTAAAATACCTTAATTAAGCAATAAATTTAGTATTCACTGGGCAATAATATGACTTTACACTCACTATCATCAATGCAATACAGTTGCAAACTGCCTTCCGGAAAATCGGTAAATGGTATTTGCTGTCTTACTAAAACAGGCTGGTCTATATCTTGACGCATTTCAATAACTGCCTTGCCTTCTGTTGAATTTATTCTCCATATTTGAAAAGGTATGCATTTGATACGTTTCGTCATTTGGTAGGAAACAACAACATCTATCAACCAATAGGCTTGGTATTGATCAGCCATTGCTTTTACACCATCTGTAAAAACGCAGGTTCTTATTAAATGAGAATAATAGTTTTCAGTACCAATAAAATGGCTAAAACTATCATTCAAATTTGTTAATGATCCTTTCATTCTTAAAACCTCCTATCTCTTTCTTTAATTTTCAAAGTTCTGTATCTATTTTCTCAATTGTGATAGATAGAAAAAAGAGAGGCAAAAAGGGACTAAAAAGCAATTCAGACTGTCTTTTTTAAACTTTCTATTTTGTTATCTTTAAAAAAGGAATTTCATATTAATTAGGTTTAACAATTAAAAAATAAACCTAAATTATTACGTTCTTAGGTTGGCCAACATTATCTATTAAACCGTTACTCAGAATTAATACATTGACAGACTAATTTGCGCATCAACGCAAATAATTTTTTATTACTAATATGTTGGATGATAATAAAATAACCTTCTTTGCCCAGACTAACTTTCGGAATGAAATAAGAAAGTTTGGTATTAGGAAAAAGGACCGGAGATATCACATGTATCTGGTGGGAAAAACGGGGATGGGTAAATCCACTCTGATTTATAATATGGTTTTTTCGGATCTAAAAAATAAAGAAGGATTATGTCTTTTAGATCCGCACGGAGATTTAGTGGAAAAAGTACTTCAAGCTTCTCTTGCTTATCGAAAAGAGGATCTGATTTATTTTAATCCTCAGGACCAAAACAGAACAATTGGCTTTAACCCCCTCGAAATAACAGATCCCTCACAATCACATTTAGTCGTCTCTGCTTTAATCAGTGTCTTTAAAAAAATCTGGTTTGATTCCTGGGGACCTAGATTGGAATACATCTTAAGAAATTCTTTACTAACATTGACTGAATTCCCAAATTCTACATTATTTCATCTGCATAAACTTCTATCTGAGGAAAAATTTCGAAAAATGGTTATATACAGAGTAAAAGACGAACTATTGAAGTATTTCTGGATGAATGAATTCGACAGATACTCAGAACGTTTTCGCCAGGAAGCCATTGCACCTATCCAAAATAAGATTGGCCAGTTTCTTACTAATAATATTATTAGAAAAATAATTACCCAACCCAAAAGCAGTTTTGATTTAAGGAATATTATGGATAATGGGAAAATTCTGCTGGTCAATTTATCCAAAGGTAAAATAGGAGAAGATGCAGATTCTCTACTTGGAGCTATATTAATAGCCAAAATAGGATTAACTGCCCTAAGTAGGCAGGATATCCTGGAAACAGAAAGAAAGGATTTCTACCTTTATGTGGATGAGTTTCAGAGCTTTGCCACTAATTCATTTATTGATATTCTTTCTGAAGCCAGAAAATACCGGTTAAATCTTATCTTGAGCAATCAGTATTTGGGACAAATGGATGAGAAAATAAGGATGGCCATTCTGGGAAATGTGGGGACACTTGTTTCTTTCAGGGTAGGAGCTGAGGATGCCAAATACCTGTCACAGGAATTTTATCCGGTGTTCAGCCAGGATAATTTGGTTAATCTACCAGCTTACAATGTCTATCTTAAACTAATGATAGAAGGGCAAACGTCTCAGCCTTTTAGTGCTGAGACATTACCGCCGATAGAAAAAACTTTTTAAAATTAAATTAATATCTACATAAACTATTTCTTGTAAAAAAAATAGCTTAATTTAGTTGATTTCTGCAAATTAAATTTTCATTAGTAATTTTAGGCAGAAGAGGTTAAAAAAGATAATAAAACTAGGTTTTAGTGTTTGGTAAAATTAAAACTTCATTTTTAGCCTTTAATTTTAAATATACAATCTAATTTGCCAAGGGTTGAGGGTTGGACAAGAAATCAATTACCATCGTATTTGCGTACAATCCTTTGCGCATTTAACCCATTCTATCCTTGCCCTCGCTGTTCCGCTCGCGCCCGTGCACGTGCAGCCCGCAACTGGGTTATAGCAGAAGGCAGAAATATTAGCACCAGTGCCATACCCAGCAAGGACTGAGTCTTTACAGTATTCGCAATAGGCAGCAGGTTCGTTTATCCCACCGGAGCCTGTCACAATAAGATAGCGCCCAGACATCGTAGGCAAGTTGTACTGCACCTCATCTACAAGGATTTTTACGTTATTCTTGTATACATAACCATCAGCTTCAAGAGTATAGAGGTTTCCCAGTGTGTCTTCAACCCCATTAGCTAAGCGCTTATTGCTTGTTCCGTAACCTGATCGCCATACTCCACCGCAGTACAACTCTATAGGAGACGAGGAAGCTATGGAATCCACATAGCCTTTTGTTGCTACATGACTACCATCAGTTGGATCAGAAGCAATTATATTTCCATTAACCTCCAACTTCGCCCCCGGACTCGTCGTGCCGATACCTAGTCGTTTATTCGTATTATCCCAAAAAAGATTAGAATCTGCACCAAGATTACCATTATCATTAAATTGAATGTATCCAGTAGAACCTGCTGGGGTAGCACCAGTTTCAAGAACTATATTGCCTCCAGGAGGATCTTGAGATGGAATTGTCCAACCATGAACATAAATAGCTATTAAAAGTAGGACTAATCCCCAGGCAAATAAGTTTGAATACAGATATTGTTTTTTGTTCATAATTTTTTATTTAAAATTATTTTTAAGAGTAAGTGGTCTATGCAATCAGAGTTTTTTATTTGATTGGAACTATTAGAAGAAATTATCTTAATTGATTTCAATTAAAGTATAACAAATTTTTAAATGTCAAGTAAAGTAACTTTATTATCCAGTTGTAATGTACGTGTTCAATTGAGCAAGTAAATTTATAACTACCTTTATTCTATAACTTAAAAAATAATTTTTGGAAAAATTAAAATATTGGTGTCCATATGGTGTCCATAAGATGGCTAAATTGAGCCAAACTAGTGGGACAGAAACTAAAACAGAAACAATACGAAAGGCTTATTATTAAAGGGTTATGATTGGTTTTATGAGGATTGATGGGGGTTAGCGAAAACCCCCTTAATCGGATTACGATTCCGTTGCTCTGCCAATTGAGCTACACCGGCTCGTTACTCTTTAATCCTTATTTTATTTGGCTTTCCAGCCATTTCATCTTTTGCATTATTCTCTCTAATATCTCTTTGGTGTCCATATGGTGTCCATGACATATCCAATCTATTCACTGCATCCTGCAGATGAGATCTGGAAAGATGGGAATAACGCATCGTCATTTTTATATCTTTGTGTCCCATCAACTGCTGAACTGTCCGGATATCACAACCGCTCATGACCAGATGTGAAGCAAAAGTATGGCGCAGGTCATGGAACCGAAAATCATCAATTTTGGCTAATTTTAATGCCCGATCAAAACTTTTTCTCACATTTCCAAAAGGTTCCCCTTTTCTATTGCAGAATATGTATTCACTTTCTTGATCTCGAGGCATCTTTTTTAGCTCTCGACAAACTGTTTCATTCATGGGAACAATTCTAGTTTCATTGGTTTTAGTTATAGAAACAGTCATCTTTCTTTTTTCAAAGTATATGCTTTTCCATTTTAACTGTAAAATTTCTCTTTTTCGCAAACCAGTATTTAAGGCAATCAGAACAATCGGTTTTAAATAACTTTTTGTATCATTTGGAAAAGAATCAATAACTCCAATCAAACTTTCAATCTCTTCTGTTCTCAGATACCTAGTCCTGCCTGGAGGTTCTTTTAATAACTTTACCTCTTGCATGGGATTCTTGATTAAATAGCTCCACTCAATGGCCTTGTTAAAAAGATGCCTGAGACAGCTCAATTCACGGTTTACGGTTGCTGGG
>Ga0334889_1004902_pt1 | contig 11559 bp, 10 predicted proteins | sample GraSluR1_MG_2_FD_207222 | JGI IMG/M metagenome (GOLD analysis project Ga0334889, IMG submission 207222) | Sludge microbial communities from methane-producing bioreactor in Wageningen University, Netherlands - Granular Sludge_8_08-R1 | ecosystem: Engineered > Bioreactor > Anaerobic > Unclassified... | reverse complement strand
CGTCATGCCCCGTTCCTCATTTCGTCTCTGGGGGGGCTGAACGGATCGATGGCATATTAAAACTTCGCAAGCTTCCTCCTCCCTTCCCCCTCTCGTCTCCCTCCCTTCCCCCTCTCTTCCCCCTCTCCTCCCCCTCCCCTCCCCCTCTCCTCCCGGACCGTCGGAGGAGAGCAAAAGGGGTAAATCCGGCTCCCGTCAACTCTTCATCCATGCGACTCGTCTACATGGCTGGGAAGGGGGGCGTCGGCAAAAGCGTCTCCTCGGCGGCGACGGGGCTCTGGACCTCTCAAAATGGCAAAAAGACCCTCGCCTTCTCGATGGACCCCGCCCACTCCCTCTCCGACATCCTGGAGGCGGAGATCGGCGATAAGCCCACCCCCATAGCCGAGAACCTCTACGCCGTGGAGCCGGACCTCGCGGCGGAGGCGGAGAAGTTCTATGCAGCCTACAAAAGCCTATTTCGAGCATTATTCGAGATGTTCCAATTCGAGGTCCGCCCCCAGGACTTCGGGGCCGTCCCCGGGGTTGGGGAGCTGATCTTCATGGACCGGCTCTACGACGTCTACATGGAAGGCGATTACGACGTCGTCGTCATCGACTCCGCCCCCACCGCCCTCGTCCTCCCCCTCCTGAAGCTTCCCGAGGTGACGACCGGCGTCGTCACCCGCCTCCTGGGGATGAAGTCGCGATGGACGGGGATCTTCAACATGCTGGAGCCGGGCTTCGGCGACTCCGTCGTCAAGGAGGTCCGCCGGCTGCGCACCAAAGCCGAGACGATGAGAAACGCCCTCATCGACCCCGAGATCACCACCATCTCCGTCGTCATGATCCCGGAGAAGGCGGCGGTGATGGAGAGCGAGCGGCTGATAAAGACCGTCGAGGCCCACGGGGTCACCGTCGACTCGATAATAGTAAACCACGTCATGGCCCCCTGCGGCTGCGACTACTGCAGCCGGCGGGTCGCCTCGCAGAAAGGGTACATCGAGGAGATCAAAACGAAGTTCGCGAATAAGCAGATCGCGCTCCTGCCGTCCTACGGCGAGGAGGTGAAGGGGCCGGGGCTCGCGCAGGTGGCGCGGGATCTGTACGAGAAGGGGCAGCTGAGGATATAGGAGGAGGGGCATGGGGCCCCCGCGACTTCGGCGAAAGGATGTGGGGAGATGGGGGGGGAGGGGTGTCGCGGAGAGGGGCGAGATTTTGAGGTCGGTTATGCGGGCAGCTTTCGGGATTTTGGTTGGATATGGCTTATCTACATTTTCTATACCGTTTTGATGTGGGCTGGTTTTTGGTGAAATTGTTAAGGCCGCAAGCTCAATCCGATGGAAGATGTTGTCCATGTATTGATGGGTCTTAGGCGAGTTTTCCGAAAGGAATTTATATCGCTCATATGGAGGGTAGTTAGGAGGTCAAAAGGGCGTACCGTCTTGAGGGAGATGGTAATCGTGCTGCGTTGATGGGAGGGAGATGACGACATCAGGGCTGACCAGAGATCAAAGTTTATTGGTCCAAATTCTATTGGTAGCAAATGCTAGGAAAGTATGCCTTTATCCTTATCTGCTTGTGTTCCAGCTTTCGCTAGGTTTCATTTCTCCAGCACTAGCGGCAGGAGATTCGGTCAGCCAATATGGAAATTCATGGACCCCAGAATGGTATGACTGTGGAGGAAGCAGCTGGTATCAGGGTTATGATAAAGATCATGAATATGCTTTGAGATCTGGACCCATCGAATGCACAGGTTTCAGCAGGATTTGCGCAAACGTGACGGGACCCGCAAAGATCAGTTTCTTGTGGAAATCTGATGTAACCAACCAGATGGTTGGGCAGTTATCCTTTCAGGTTGACGACACGAGGCATATGTGCGATTCTTCTGGTTGGACTCCCATCTCATATTCGATTTGGGATAACGAAACACATAAGTTAATGTGGGAGTTCCGTAAAATTAAGTGCTATCCGAAAAATGTCGGAGCTGGATGGATCGGCGATGTTTTCATTGAATACGGAGATGATAGGGTCAAACCAGTGTCCAGAATAGATGATTCGGGAACCGGCGATATCAAGATATCGGACGGTATCAAGCCGCCTCTCACAGATGAAACGACAATTTTGTCTTCTAATATCACAATAGCCACGACCAGCATCAGAATTATCTCATCTGATGTCATGATATCAAGTACAAATATCACGATAGCTCCAGATGAGGTGAAGATCTTCCCAAAGAACGTGACCATGGTTCCTGCTGAGATTACGATCTCATCAGAGAACGTTCCGATGATGTCTAGTAGCATCATCAAGGTTATACCGCTTTCAAGAGATGATCGTCCAACTGTTGAACTCATCCATCCTAAAGAACGGTTCTTATGCTCTAATACTTCAATTCAATTCAGCTTCAGAGCGTTTGATGATATTAAATTATCTGGGTGTAAATTATATATTAATGATTATTATAGTAACGTCGAGCCTACATACATTGGTAATAACGAGTATATGGTAGAGTATTCTTTCGGGGAAAAAGACCGGGGTGTATCTCACAATTGGTATGTAGAATGTTGTGATAGTTCCAATCAATGCAACATCTCTGAGACCAGGCATTTAACCGTATTATCGCGTAGTGTAAATGTTACAGATATCCAAGATCTCCGTACTCACAATTATACTACTATAAATGATGCCCTCAAGAATGTTGCAGAATACGGGACGGTTTTTGTTGAAAGGAACATTAGCGATGAGAAGATTTTTATAGATAAACCCGTTAAATTGGTTGGACTTAACTATCCTTTGATAAGAGACAACAATAATAGAACAGGTGATGGTGTTCTAATCATAAGCTCGAGTGATGTTTTAATTGATGGTTTCAAAATTCAGGGGTCTGTTATGCAACAGGACAGTATTACCAGGAAGGAGAGTGCTATTTGTACTTCTGAAGATGGCATTTTTACAGATATATCTATATCAAATACAACTATGTATGGCGGAAAGAGAGGCATCCGTCTTTTTAATTGCACTAATGTTGAAATTGGATTCAATAATATTACAGAATTTGAAACTGGTATGGCATTAATTAATTGCTCTCGTATCTCAATATATAGGAACGTTATGCTTTATCCTTCTGGAGACGATACCAATGGTATTTACCTAGAAAATTTTAACCCATCAGATATAAACGCGTCGAGAATATTGTTGAATAATATATCAGCAAGAAAATGTGTAAATTTGAAGCCTGTTACTTTTCCACAAGATGAGATCTACGATACTGAACAAAAACTAAATATGGCTAATAATTTCTCCTGCAATGTTGGAGTCTATCAGAAAAATTAACAGGGGTTCAATTATGAATACAACAAATTTAAAAATATATATTTTTGTTATTTTTACATTTATAATATTTGTTAACGCGGCTTTATCAGATGAGTTCGAACCACCTTCAAGTAATCCTCAATATAAATTAATAATAAATACAACTTCCCGGGATATAAACTGTGATGAGCTGATTGAATCTGCATATAGAAATGATGAAATAGTGATAGTTCATACTGTGTTTAATCCAAGCAGAACTATAGATTATGATTATAAGGATAAAGAAATGATTATAAAATTGCCGCAATGGCTTGTCATCGACCCCCTGGTATCAAATATAGATAATTGTAATTCCTGCTCATATCATAACGATGGAAGTCGAATATGCTGGTATGATGGTACTAATCAATTTCAGTATATTAACATGACGTTTAAGACTCTGGCTTTTAACAATACCACACTTTTCAGTTATATAGCAACTATATCAAATAGCAATTTTAACTTCACAAATTCCACTAATATTTGCATAAGTCTACCAGAAGTTACTCAAATATCTAACTTTGGTGGTAATTTATCAGTTAATACATCCTCCATATGCATCTATAACAATAAGCCGTCTATCGACAATTTTTCTATCAACTATAATGATGAATTTCAAGTACCAGATATGCCAAAATATACTTTATTTAACGGGTCGAATATTACACTTATTTGTAACACTTCTGATGACGACCAGCTTTTAGCGTATGAATTATATAATAATATTACGAATTCCATGGTATGTGAGCCGTTTGTAGGTGGTACTAATATTAAAAAAATAGTAAATTTAAACAAGTCAGGAATTTACGAATTTAAATTTAGAGTAATCGACGATTATGGTGAATATGATCAAAAGATATACGACAAAAACTTCATAATAATAGAAGAAAATAAGTCTCAGTATAAACGTGAAAAAAGATTTGTCGAGTACCTTTATATATTTTTAGTTGTTGTGTTCATAACACCTCTTATACGCCCTATTAATAGTAAAGTTTCATCATTTTACGATAAAAAACAAATTAGATTTAACCACTTTATGATTCCTATAGCAATTTTAATAATGCCTGCACATTACTTCGAAATTTATTTATTAAAGCTATTTTTATTTATAGTCTTATCATTCGTATCGTGTACGTATCTAATAAAATCGCTAAAATGGGATAATATTTGTATATATGTTCTATATGTCATTGTAATAATAGTGATATATGAGATACCAATAAATTCATTGCCACAATTTTCACCAGTGATTATTTTAGTTGTAACTAAATTTATAGATTACACGTGTAAACTAAATAACGAAACCAAAAAATCAACAGAATTATTTGAAGTAACTCTTATGATGATAATTTTATATATCCTTCTCTTTTTGTTTTATCCCCAAATTAAAGAATCTATTTTGGATATGTTATTTATAACCATTTTGTTCCTAACAATAACGTTCTGTTTCTCAGTTTTAGGTCTATCAAAAAAACTTGATTCTCAAATATAATGTAAAATAGTATATACAATAAATTAAAAATCTTTATGAATTACCTACACACCACCCCCGCCGGAAACCTTGATATACCAGTTTCCCCCTCCAGAAAGCCGTCGTGGGCGTGTAGCCTAGCCAGGACAAGGCGGCAGCCTCCTAAGCTGTAGATCAAGGGTTCGAATCCCTTCACGCCCGCCAACCACGATCTTGCTTTTCTCTTCCTCTCTCCCTGATCTATCGCCTTCTCCTCACGGCACGATCTTCGATATGGCGACCTCGATGATATCCTCGGCCCCGGCCTTCTTCAGCCTGGGGATGAGCAGGTTAATCCCCGACCGGTCGACGACGGACTGGACGGCGTAGTACCCGGAGTTGTAGAGCTTCGAGACCGTCGGCCTCTTCATGCTGGGAAGAAGGGCGATGACGTCCTCGATCTGATCTTCGGGGACGTTCAGGGCGATCAAGACCTTCCCCCTCGCCCTCGTCACGGCGAAGAGCATCGTCTCGATCGCCTCGATCTCCTCCCTCTTCTCGGGGTCGGCCCAGCTCTCCTTATTTGCGATCAGCTCGGAGGTCGACTCCAGGATGACGTCGACGATCTTCAGGCCGTTCTTGACGAGGGTCGAGCCGGTCTCCGTCAGGTCGACGACGGCGTCGGCGAGCTCCGGCACCTTCGCCTCCGTCGCGCCGTAGGAGTACTCCACCTCGACGGGGATGCCGAGATCTTCGAAGAACTTCCTCGTCAGGTTCGGATACTCCGTCGATATCCTGGAGCCGGGAAGGACATCCCTCGCCGAGGTGGCCTCCTGGGCCTCGGGGACGGCGACGACGACCTTCACATTTCCGGGGCCCTGCTTTCCGTAGTCGAGCTCCGCGACGGTGACGACGTCCGCGGCCGACTCTCTGATCCAGTCCGTCCCGCTGATCCCCAGGTCGAAGCGCCCCTTGGCGACGTATGTAGGGATCTCCTGGGGGCGGAGGATCTTCACCTTCCCCACCCGGGGATCGTCGATCCGGGCGTTGTACTCCCTCTCCGTCCTCTTGATCTCCAGCCCCGCCTGGGCGAAGAGCTGGAGGGTCTGGCTCTGAAGGCTCCCCTTTGGAATGGCGATATCGATCATGGATCTGAACACCTTTCCCGGAAGGGTGCCTTGGAGGCTTTTATCTCTTCCCGTCTCGACCTTCGCCTCCGGCTCCATCAGAAATTTTAATATCCCCCGGGGGGCGACATAAGGGCGATGAACTTCAAAGAAGCCCTGGTGGGCCGAAGGTCGGTGAGGAGGTACGCCGACCGCCCCGTCGGCCGGGAAATGGTCTCCTCTCTCATCGAGGCGGCGGAGGCCGCGCCTTCTGCCGGAAACCTCAGGGCGAGGGAGTACTACGTCGTCGACCGCCCCGAATTGAAGGCGGCCCTCGCCGCCGCCGCCTTCGGCCAGGAGCACGTGGCGGCCGCCCCCGTCGTCATCGTCGTCTGCGCCGATCCTTCCCGGTCGGGGAGGAGGTACGGCGACCGGGGAGAGATCTACTCGATCCAGGACGCCGCCTCGGCGACGACATGCCTCCTCCTCGCCGCCTTCGATATGGGGCTAGCAAGCTGCTGGACCGGCGCCTTCGACGAGCTGATGGTGAGGGATATCCTCAGCCTCCCCCGCCGGCTCGTCCCTACGGCGATCGTCCCCATCGGCTGGCCCGCGGAGACGCCCCCGACCCCTCCGGGACGGGATATGGCAGAGGCGGTCCACTGGATCGAGGGATGAAGACGGATCGGAGCCAGAAAACGGATCGTGGCGAGAAAGCTGATCGAGAGGTAAAGGCGGCTCTCCGGGAGATCGTCGACGCCGTCCTATCCGGGGAGATCTCAAGCGAGGCGGATCTCGATCGGTGGAAGAGGAAGGCCGGCCGCAAGTTCGGCCTCGCAGACCTGCCGAAGAACGCCGATATCCTCGCTGAGGCCGGTGAAAGTGAGCGTGCCCGTCTGAAGCTCCTGGGTAGAAAGCCGACTCGAACCTTATCGGGGGTGGCGGTGGTGGCTGCCATGACATCTCCCGCCCCCTGCCCCCACGGCGTCTGCGTCCCCTGCCCCGGGGGCGTCGGCCGCCGGGACGCAAGTCCGACGCCCCAGAGCTATACCGGGCGGGAGCCGGCGGCGATGCGGGCGATCCAGCACGGCTACGACCCCTACCTCCAGGTGAAGGCCCGCCTCCGCCAGCTTGAGGAGATCGGCCACCCCGTGGACAAGGTCGATCTGATCGTCATGGGCGGGACGATAACCTCCAGGCCTCTCGGCTACCAGACCTGGTTTGTAAAGAGGTGCCTTGAGGCGATGAACGACCATCCCGGCAGGAACGGGACGGCGACATCTTCAGAGTCGAGAGGGGGTCAGAGGAGCTTTCGTGAAGTCGCGGCGGCTAACGAATCGTCCCGGGTCAGAAACGTCGGCACCACCTTCGAGACGAGGCCCGACTGGTGCGCTCCGACCTCCATACGAAATATGCTCCTTCTGGGCGGGACGAAGGTGGAGCTGGGGGTCCAGTCCACCGACGACGAACTTCTCAGGAAGATGAGGCGGGGCCATTCTGCCCAGGACGCCGTCGATGCGAACCGAGCCCTCAGAGATGCGGGTCTGAAGGTGGGGTTTCACATGATGCCGGGGCTTCCCGGCTCTGATCCTCGGAGGGACCTCGCCTCCTTTCGGGCGCTCTTCGATGGCGAGGATTGGAGGCCCGACTACCTCAAGATCTACCCCGCCCTGGTGGTGGAGGGGACCGAGCTATACGACCTCTACCTCCGGGGAGAGTACGAGCCCCTGGGGGACGATGAGGCGGCGCAGCTCTTATCCCGGATCAAGGAGATGATCCCCCCCTACGTGAGGCTCCAGCGGGTTCAGAGGGACATCCCGGCCCCGGCGATAGCCGCCGGGGTCAAAAAAAGCAACCTGCGCCAGCTTGCAAAGGAGAGGCTCCTTGCGAGGGGAGGGTCCTGCCGGTGCATCAGGTGCCGGGAGGCGGGCCTTCGAGGCGTCTGCGAAGAGACGGAGGTATCCAAAAAAGAGTTGGCATACCGGGCCTGCGGCGGCGAGGAGAGGTTCCTCTCTTACGAGGCGGATGACGGAACCCTCGCGGCCTTTCTGAGGTTGAGGCTGAAGGTGGAGGCCTGCGTCAGGGAGCTTCACGTCTACGGCCCCATGACTCCCCTGGGAGAGAGGGGGGGATGGCAGCACCGGGGCCTGGGATCAAGCCTCCTCGCCGAGGCGGAGGAGATCTCTCTGGAGGCGGGATACGACTCGCTTTACGTCACCAGCGGCATCGGGGCTCGGCCCTATTACCGGCGGCACGGCTACCGGCTGGCGGAGCCTTATATGGTCAAAGGCCTCCGATGACGTCGCCAGAGCATCTTCGCCGGCACCTTCCTCAGGGGGGTGGGCACTCCGGGACGCAGTTCATCGCGAGGAGGAGGAGGAAGGCGGCAGCCAGGATCAAGATCAGATGGTTTTTCAACTTTATCCACCTGACCTCGGCCATCAGGACCTCGATATTTGAAGCTGGTATCTGCGCCATAAGAATCATCCGCTCTATCGGTCCATCCGAGAAAAACGGGTTTTGGATCTCTTCTGGCTTTTCATCATGCCGTAGAGGCAAACCCCGGAACAATCGATCTATTTTGTATTTGATCCTTAATAAAACTTGTCTTTCAGCCTAAAAATTGTATGGTTTCCATGGGCTCGATGGGGGTGGACCTACGGATCAGGTCCTGAAGACTCCATGAACCTGAAGGGGAAGGCCGCCTCCTCCCAGGCCTTCTCGATGAGCCTCCCATAATAGTCCAGATCGAACTCGGTGGCGTCCCATTCCGCATCGACCTCCCACATCTTCGCATCCCGGATCACGTATCCCGCGGTCATCCCCGGCGACAGCTTCAACCCCCTTCTCCGATAAGCAGAGACCACCGAGGCTCCGACGCATTTTTTGTCGTAATGAAGCTTGCTCATCCGCAGGCGTATCACCATCTCGGAGGGGTCGGCGGCCTGGAGCCCTCGACGATACCTCCTCGCTATGTCCAGCGCCTCCGGCTCAACCCTCCGGAGCTCATCCATCGACCGGGCTTCGCCCATCTTCTCGAATACCTCAGTCTGCATCCGTCTGACGTACTCCGGGGTGTCCCTCCTCCGGGCCAGAACTCCCCTCACCTTCAGCCCCCCTCCGGAGAGCCGACCGAAGTACCGGTTGTAGGCTCCGAAGCCGTCGGCGAGGGGGAGGAAGACGATCCAGTCGTAGGGGTCGAGCTCGGTGGCTATATTGGTCAGGGCTTCCACCTTCTCCTTGAATAAAGAGACGACGGAGACGTCGCCGCCTTTGACCCAGAGGCAGTCCACGATCCCGTGAAGGACCAGAAGGTCCAGGGTTTCTGCGATGAGCTTCGCCTGGAGGAGCAGCTCCCTGGAGATGGAGGTGATCGCCTCGTGGACCTCGATCCCTCCGAACTTGGCGTTCTTGTAGCCTGTATAGCCGAAAGATGTGACCAGCATCCACTTCAGCACCGAATCAAGGCCTTTGTACCGGGGATGGACCTTCTTCAGCCCCTTGGTCAGAAGCCTCAGATCCAGGAGCGGCTCGATCACCCCGCTGAGAAAACCCCTTTTGCTGCCGCCGTCCAGGGTCTCGGGGGATAGGTTGTAGTTGACTATGATCGAGGGGTAAAAGGAGGTGAAGTCCAGCTCGTAAGCCTTCTCGTGAACTCCAGGCTGCGGCTGGAATATCATGCCGCCCTTGTCCGCCGCCTTCAGCTCGATGACCTTTCTCTGGCGTTCTGCATCGTGCTTTCTGAAGGGTACCGCGATCCCTCTTCTCAGGGCCTCGTAGACCTCGTAGTTGGAGACGAGGGTCCCGGGGGTGAACCGGGACGTCAGGTTCGGCGATAGCCCCGTCAGCCTCGACGCCAGTACGACCCCCTCAACCCCACCCTCCCGATAAATGAAGCTGTTCTCGGTATCGATGATGATGCGCCCCTCCGGGATCACTGCGCCGTGCTTATGCTCCATCCTCCCGTAGCTCCAATATGACCGGGCGGCCATATTCCTGAATGAGTCGGTCCTGCTGAGGGACTGATCGAGGCCGTACTCTTCGGCCTTGGCGACGGCCCTCGATGCCCAGAGGTCGGCGTCGGGGAAGAGGATGATGTCGGGGTCGTGGACCCTCACGAGGTCGAATAGATCCGCCAGAACCTGCCGCTCCGTCCCAGTGAGCCTCGTCTCTTTTCGACCGATCTGGACCTCCACATCGCCGATCGTCCTCGAGAGGCGGGGATCCGCCTCCACCTCGATCTTTATAGTGGTGAGGGGCAGGTCGAACTCCGGTTCGAACCGGGACTCGTTCTCTCTCCCGCAGGGGAAGAGCCCTCTTTCGGCGAGGTACCTCTGGTCCAGCCTCAGATCGACGTTGTAGAGATGGGCCTCCATCCGGGTCTGCTTTTCGATCTTCTCGGCGACGCCCCTCGAGGCCCAGATCTCGTAGCCGTCGAGAGGACCGTAGACTGTTTCGAAGCTCGCCTCCTCGACCCGGAACCTCCTCTCCAGCCCCTCGATCATCTCCCAGTGGGCGTGGGGGTCGTCGAGATGGAGGTAAAAAGACGGCGAATACCTGAAGGCCAGGGGCCGCGATGAAGGTCGATCCCGGTCCCAAAGCTCCACAGCCCCCCGGTGATACGAGTCAAATATCCACATCTTCCATCTTCTCGACCCGATCACGGCCCATATTCTCCCTCCTCTCCTCGTCTGCCTCCCTCAATATCTCTATCAGGGCGGAGAAGACCGCCGCCTCCAGGGGGTCGTCGAGGGCGTAGAACGCCTCGCTGGAATGGATCTTTGCCATCTCAGCCAACCGCTGGCCGTATATCTGGTCCTCTCTCCTCAAAGCTCGGGAGGCCTTAAGCCACCGGGCTGCCACCTCGTGAGACCCCATCCTCACGCTCTTGAAGGTCCTGCCCATCAGAACGCCTCCAGAGTTCTCTGGACCTTCGGACCCGGCTTGACCTCCTTTGAAGCCCGCTTGTAGACGCGCTTGAGCACCTCGTTGAAGACCATGACCCGGTCGGCGAACTTTGCGATCTCGTCGATGGAGGGGTCCGTCCGGGGGGTGTACAGGAGGACGGCGGAGCCCCTGGACGCTTCCTTCAGGCCCCGACCCACGTACTCGGCCATCTCGGATGCGCCTTCGAAGAGGCTGGGGTCGTGCTCGAATATGATGAGGGTCTGATACGCCTCTTTTAAGATCGTCAGGATCTGGTGGGAGGTAAACCCCCTCCGGACGTCCAGATCGGTGAAACGGCGGTCGAGTTCGTCGAGGATGCGGGAATAGTTTCCACAGATGTAGAGGACTTCGATCCGCTGGAGGCCGAGGTGGTCGTTGAAGGAGTCGATCAGCACCTCTTCGGGGGCGATGAGGACGTTGAAGGTGGCCGGGGGCAGGGAGAGGGGGGGTCGGAGTTCAAGTTCCATGAATCTGACATCTTCGTCCCATCGAGGTAAAGACCGCAGGATGGGGGGCGAAAGTATTCGACCCATATTCGCAAAAATTGGGGAGTCCATCGACGCTTATAGTGGCGGGGTGCAGGGGTAGAGAAAACCCCGGTCTTCGGGCCGGGGATGAATCGTACCCCGCCTTAAGCCACGAATCTTTAAATACTATAGCAGCATAAGTGAGTATAATGCTTAAAGCCTTCAAATATAGGATCTATCCGACAAAAACACAGCG
>Ga0334889_1004896_pt1 | contig 11564 bp, 9 predicted proteins | sample GraSluR1_MG_2_FD_207222 | JGI IMG/M metagenome (GOLD analysis project Ga0334889, IMG submission 207222) | Sludge microbial communities from methane-producing bioreactor in Wageningen University, Netherlands - Granular Sludge_8_08-R1 | ecosystem: Engineered > Bioreactor > Anaerobic > Unclassified ... | reverse complement strand
CTCTGGCGGTCGTGCGGCTGATCGACGCCGACGGCGGCGTGAAGCACTGGCACACCACGATGGCGGCGAACATGATCCTCGTCGCGCCCGTCCTTCTGGCCTACGTCTCCGCCAATCGATGGATCAAACGCGCCTTCGCCTATAACGGCATCAAGTAGAACCGATGTCACAACATACACGAAACCATACATACAGAAGAGGTGAACACACAATGGGAAAGTCGGTTTTTTTCACGGAAAACGGTTTGAAGAAGGGAGCGGTCTCCATCGTCGCGGCCGCTCTGCTGGGAGCGGCGTGCATGGCGGGAACGGCGGAAGCGGCGGAGAAGGTTCATCTGGACTTCTGGTACTCCCTCAGAGGAAAGAACGGCGAATTCATCGCAGAGTTAACCGATAAGTTCAACAAGTCGCAAAGCGCGATCGAAGTGAAGGGCATCTCCCAGGGCGACTACTATCAGAACGCCGCGAAGCTCCAGTCGAGCATCGTCTCGAACACGCAGCCGGACGTCACGCTGCTGGAGGTGGCGCAGGTGGGGCAGTTCGGCTACTCCGGCGCGCTCGCGGACCTCGGCCCCTGGTTCTCCGAAAAAGAACAGGCGAACTTCCTCGAAGGACTGATGAAGAACTCCTACATCGACGGCAAGTTCGTCGCCGTCCCCTTCTGCCGCAGCACGCCGATTCTGTACGTCAACAGGACCATGCTCAAGGCGGCCGGGCTCGACGAGAAGGGGCCGCGGACATGGGACGAGCTGGTCGAATTCTCGCGGAAGCTGACGAACGCGGAGAAGGGGATTTTCGGTTTCTCCACGCCCATCGACATCTGGTTCTACGAGGCGGGCGTCTTCCAGCAGGGCGGAAGCATCTTCTCGGCCGATGAAAAGAAGACGGCGTTCGACTCGCCCGAGGGCACGGCCATCGTGAAGCTCTGGCAGGACATGGTGCGCGAAGGCATCATGAAGGCGCCCGTGGGACAGGACTACAACGCGTGGGACGTCGTCCGGAACGACTTCGCCACCGGCAAGACCGCGATGGTCCAGCTGTCGACGGCGAGCCTCGGCGGTCTGATAGAGGTGAGCGAAGGCGTCTTCGAGCTTGGGACGGCGTTCCTGCCCGCCGGGAAGCAGCGCGGCGTTCCCACCGGCGGCGCGTGCCTCGTCGTTCTGGAGAAGTCCCCCAAGGAGAAGCGGGCGGCCGCGGCCGAGTTCCTCAAGTTCATGACCAACGAGGAGAACGCCGCGCTCTTCAGCGAAGTGACGGGGTACATGCCGGTCACCCATGAAGCCGCGGCTTCCGAGAGGATCCGCGCGCTCCACGCGAAACACCCTCAGTACCGCGTCGCGCTGGAACAGCTCGAACACGCGAAAACGCGCCCGATGATCAAGGGGTACCGCGAGATGTCCGTCCTGATGCAGGAGGAGTTCAAAAAGCCCATGCGCGATCTCTCCATCGCTCCGGAGACGTCGGTGAAGGCCGCCGCCGCGCAGGTGCAGGAACTTCTCGACAGGGAGGACTAGGCCGTGTTCACGCTGTACGAGATAGCGCACAGAGGGTGGGCCGCCGCCGCGCCGGAGAACACCGGAGCGGCCTTTCTCGCCGCGCTCGACGATGATGTCGGGATGGTCGCGGACGCCGTGGAGTGCGACCTCCAGATCACCAAAGACGGACAGGTGGTCGTGATGCACGACATCGCCCTCGGACGAACATCCTACGGAGAGGGCTTCGTCCGCGACCACACCTACGACGAGCTGCAATGCTTCGACATGGGCTCCTTCTTCGCGCCGGAGTTCGCAAGACAGCGGATCATGCGCTTCTCCGAGCTGCTGCGGATGGTCGGCGGGCGCAAGTTCCTCTGCGTCGAGCTGAAAAATCCCGGCAACATCCACCCCGACATGCTTGACCTGGTGCTGGAGGAGCTTGCCGGATACCCGAGGGACTCGTTCATGGTCGAGTCGTTCAATCATCCGTTGATGCGGAAGCTGAAGGATCGCGATCCGTCGATAGAGACCGGACTGATCTTCCACGACGAAGGATTCATGATTCCCGAGCACTGCATGCACGCCGCGTGCGACTGGGTCTCCCTGGTCTGGACCATGGCCGACAGGAAGCTTCTTGCGGAGCTTCAGGCGGACGGCATCACGCCGATTCTTTGGACCGTCAACGAAGAGTGGCAGTTCGACTGGCTTATGGAAAAACTGGAGGGCGTTCACGGGGATCTCTGGATCGCCACCGACCGGCCGGGTTTCATCGGCGGGAGGAAGCGCGTGCAGGAGCTTTCCTGCGCGTCGTTCTGAGCCCGAAGAGTCCGCGACGAGATACGGCGGGGGGAGCTTTCGCTCTCCCCGCTCACATTTCGGCTCCCGACAAGCGGCGCGCCGCCTCGGGGGAACATAGGGCATCCAGCATGCGCGTCTCGTTATGCGGAACTCCGAAAAATTCCTTCGCCCTCACCGCGCGCAGTTCCCGTACCCCATTTCGATCAGGAGATTCGCGAGGGTGTGCAGCCGCTCGGCCATCAGTTCGTCGTCGCGCCGGAGCGCCTCCTGAAAGAGCTCGATGTCCTGGTCGATCATCGGGTTGCCTGTGCAGATCTCCACGCTCATCGCGTCACCCTGGAGTCCGATCCTGTCGATGCGGGGGTTTTCCTTGTCGTACGGTTCGGAACGGCGGTAGCTCTCCGAAAAGTAGCGCTTCGCCGTGCAGACGAGGATGGCCATGTCGATCACCCTGTGCATCGGCAGCTCCTCGGACTGGCGCGACCACTTCCCGCCCGTATGCCGCCAGACCTTCGCCGAGACGTCCACTCTGCCCCGGTCGTTCCACTGGGCCAACCCGAGGGAGAGCCCCTTGGCCTCGGAGTTGTACGCCTGCCGTCCGTCCACGTTCTCGTAGTTCTCCACCGCGACCACGGGTTTGTGCTTCAACGTCGTCGGGATTTTCATTTCATACAACCTCCGCATTCTTCAGTTTCCGCATCCAGTCGTCGAAGAGCATCGCGAGCTCTTCGGCGCACTCCGCTTTCGTCTCTTCGTCGTACTCCAACGAATCCAGCACGCGCACCGAGAACGCCGCCTCTCCCCTCTCCGACCACTCCTTCTGCAGACGCTTGTTCGGGTGCGACCCCATCTTCAGCTGAAAGACGTTCTTGTTGATCGCGCTCTTCGGGTCGGCGGCGCACCCGAGGTAGCTTCCTCCCTCCGCGCTCTCGAAGAAAAAGACGCCCATCTCCCGCTTCCGCTGCCTGTACTCCATCAGCAGTTCTTTTTTCCTGTCCACGATACGACACCTCGAATCCAACGAGTCATTTACTAAATTACTCGTTTACTAAAATCTCAGCTGCATAGTACCACATCCGCCGGAGGCGTCAAGCGCCCCGGCGGAAAAAAGTTCTGTTTTTCAACAGCGGTGTCGTTCGATGATCCGGGGAGAGATATGGAAGGGTGAAGAAAAAACGGGGAACGCGGCGCTCCCCGTGCGCGTTTCAACCGGCGGCCGGCGTCAGCCGATGGATTCCGGCGACTCTTTGAAGAGCCCCAGAAACGCCTCGACGACATGCGGATCGAACTGCGTTCCCGATGCGGCCCGAATTTCACGCAACGCCTCGGCGGAAGAGAGCGGAGGGCGGTAGGGGCGACCGGCGGTCATTGCATCGTACGCGTCGGCCACCGCGATGATGCGCGCATGAAGCGGAATGTTCCCGCCGCTCAGCCCCTTCGGATAGCCTTTTCCGTCGAACCGTTCCTGGTGAGCCAGCGCGATGAGGGCAAGCGAAGCGTAGTCGCTCACCGAGTTCAGTATGAAATACCCGGTTTCCGGGTGCCTCTTTACGGTCAGCCACTCGCTTTCGTTCAGTGAAGCATTCTTATCGAGAATTTCGGCGCCTATGGCTATCTTGCCTACGTCATGGAGCTTTCCCGCGACGACGAGCTCTTTGAGCGTCGCATCGTCCAGCTTCATCGCGGCGCCGATACGGCCTGAGAGCATTCCCACGTTCTCGGAGTGTTCTCGCTCCCGGGGAATCTTCTCGTACAGCGTCTCCAGGATGAAGGAGATCGCTTTGCTGCGAACGCTGTTCATCTCGTAGATTTTCTGTTGGTACATCCTGTTTTCAGCGGTGATGAAGACGCTTCCCGCAGGTTGCGACATGTCGTTCTTGGTAGCCCAGCCGAACGCGACGGAAATGGTTCCCGTCTCCATCCTGACATTCGCAAAGGCCTCGCGTAATCGAATGCCGAGCGACGCGGCCGCCTCTTCGCCGGTCCGCGGAAGCAGAATGATGAACTCGTCGCCTCCTATGCGGGCGACAATCTCGTCCTCCCTGCAGGTTCGGCGCAGCACGTCCGCCACGGTGCGCAGCAGGCGGTCGCCCGCCTGGTGGCCGAAAGCGTCGTTCGTCAGCTTGAGACCGTTGACGTCCATAAGGAGGAGGGTCAGCGGCATATTTCTCGGAGTGTCCAGGCGCGCTAGCTCTTCATCGAAGAAACGGCGGTTGTACAGCCCGGTCAGGTGGTCGTGAAAGCTGAGGTAGTGAATCTCCTGCTGCTGTTGTTTCAGCTCGTTGATGTCGATGTGCGTCCCGACCATCCGGACGGCGTTACCGTTCGCGTCGGACTCCACATACCGTCCCCGCCCGCGGATCCACATCCACGAGCCGTCCTTCCGACGGAAGCGGAACTCCATGTCGAACACGGGCGTCTTTCCGGAAAAATGGGACTGAAGAGCGCTGTTGCAGAGCCGCAGATCGTCCGGATGCAGCCGCTTCGCCCACTCGTCGAACGAAGGAGGAAACTCTCCCGGCTCATATCCAGCCATCGTGTAGTACCTGGGGTCGAAGTACACCTTGCCCGTGACCAGGTTCCAGTCCCACAGACCGTCGTTGGTCGCCGCCATGGCCAGCTCGTAGCGCTCGCGACTCAGGCGCAGCTCCTCCTCCGCCCTCTTCCGGTCGGTGATATCGGTGATAACCCCGCAGAGTCCGATGAGCTTTCCGTCCTCTCCGCGCACCGGGAACTTGCCGGAAAGATAGCAATGTCTGCCGTCGGGACGGTCGAAAATCTCCTCGAACTCGACAAACTCTCCTCTGCGGAGCACTTCGGCGTCGTTGCGTCGGAACTGCTCGGCGATTTCGGGGGAAAAGAGTTCGGCATCCGTCCGGCCCAGCACATCGTCCCTGGTCAGACCGGCGCACTCTTCCCATTTGCGGTTGACGAAGCTGTAGACTCCGTCGACGCTCTTGATGACCATCAACGAGCCGCTGTTTTCTATAAGATCGGCGAGGAAACGTTCCGTTTCGAGCAACTTGCACTCCGCCTCGGCAAGGCGTTCTCTCAACGCTCGCAGTTCCTCCATTCGCACTCCCCCATCCGGAAACGCCCATCGGCTGTGCGATTATAGTAATCGCACGGGGGCATCTTTTGCAATGAGTCTCAAGGCGCAAATCCCCTCGTCGAACGCCCTGCCCGCACTCCGGCCGCACTTGCTCCGCAGCGTCCGGAGGATTCCTTGTACGGTGCTATAATCGTTTCATCGACAGCGCCGATAATGAGCGGAACTGAAGACCTTCGAGGGAGGGAAGAGCATGACGCTGCTGCTGAAACGGGTGTACGAATCGCCGGGTCCCCTGGACGGCTTTCGAATTCTTGTGGACCGGCGAAGCGCGGGAAAATGCGCGCGGCTTCCGTGAAAGCGCGCGCACGGCGCACAAGGGGGAACCGTACATGAGCAAAACCGGAAAACGCGGAATCAGGCGCCGCTCCGAGCGGCCGAATCCACCAACGGAAGCGCCAACCGTCGCAGGAGAGCGGAACGAGGTCGCGCCCGGCGGCATCGAGATCATGCATTACGCTCCCGACGGTTTCGAAGAGCTCCGCAACGCGACGCTTGAAGACTGCGCACGGCTGAAAGACTGCCCCGGAATAACATGGATCAACGTCGACGACATCCGCGACGCGGCGACGGTCCGGAGCCTGGCGGCCCTCTTCGGCCTGCACCCGCTGACGACGGAGGATATCGGCAACCCCGCGCAGCGCCCCAAAGCGGAGAACTTCGAGCACTATCTTTTCTTCGCTCTCAAGATGCTCACCTACGACGACGCGACGCACTCCATCCTCAACGAGAACGTCAGCGTCGTGCTGGGCGACCGTTGGGTCGTCTCGTTCCAGGAGCGCGAGGGCGACGTGCTCGCCCCCGTCAGGGACCGCATCCGTTCGGGGAAGGGACGCCTCCGGAGCGAAGGCGCCGACTACCTGGCCTACGCCATCATGGATTCCGTGGTGGACGAGTATTTCGTCGTCCTCGAAAAGCTCGGCGACCACATCGAGGAGATCGACGAACAGATCCTCGCCGTTCCGGACCGGACGCACATGAAGGAGCTGCACCGGCTGAAGCGTGAGATTCTCTTCCTGCGGAAGGCGGTCTGGCCGCTTCGGGAAGAGATCGCGACCATCGAGAAGAGCGGCTCGCGCCTCGTCGGCGACTCGATCAAGCCCTTCCTTCGCGACCTGTACGACCACACCATCGAGATCATCGACATGGTGGAGACCAACCGGGACATCGTGAGCGGCATGCACGACACGTTCCTCTCGGCGGTCAGCAACCGGATGAACGAGATCATGAAGGTGCTCACCATCATCGGCACGATCTTCATCCCCCTCACCTTCATCGCGGGCGTCTACGGAATGAACTTCGAGCACATGCCGGAGCTGAAGTGGCCCCGGGGGTACTACGGCGTCATGGCGCTCATGGCGGCGCTCGCCCTCGGCATGCTCGCGGCCTTCAAGAAGCGGAAGTGGCTGTAGCCGAACCGAAAGAAAGCCTGGACACGGCTGGAGGAGTTGATACGATGACACCGGGAATCAACGCGGCGAAGAAGGCGCGCATCCCCTACACGCTGCACGAATACGAGCACGACCCGTCGAGCGAATCGTACGGGATGGAGGCTGCGGAGAAGCTCGGCGTTCCGCCCGAGCGCGTCTTCAAGACGCTGGTGGTGACGCTCGACGGCAAGGAGTTGGCGGTGGGGATCATCCCGGTCGACGCCATGCTGAGCATGAAGCTGGTGGCGAAGGCCGCCGGGGCGAAGAAGGCCGTCATGGCGCAGCCCGCCGACGTCGAGCGCGCCACGGGGTACGTCCTCGGCGGAGTGAGCCCGCTCGGGCAGAAGAAACGTCTCAGAACCTTCATCGACTCGTCCGCCGACGCCTTCCCCACGATTTTCGTCAGCGCGGGGCGGAGGGGGTTGGACATCGAGCTGCGCCCCGACGACCTGAAAAAGCTGACCGGCGCGTCCTCCTCCCCCCTGCGGCAGCAGGAGGGGGAATAGGGAGAGCGACGGAGTCCTTCAGGACGCCCGCCGCTCTTCTTTGTCTTCACCGCCTCAGTCTCAGAGATAATGCGGCGTCCTACAGGTAAGCACCTCGCAGCCGTTTTCCGTGATCAACACCATATCCTCGATGTTAAACCCTCCCCGGCCCCGTACGTAGCACGGGACTTCGATACAGAGGATCATTCCCGGCTCCAGCGGGCGCGTTTCGCCGGGGGCGATGAACGGCGCCTCCGCAGTCTGCGGACCGAGGCTGATGCTGTGTCCGAGGTGCCCCCTGCGATAGCTCGGGTATTTCTCCCTGACGGCCTCGAAGCCCGTAGAAAAGAGTTCGTTGATGGGAAGCCCCGGAACGGCGGCCGCGATCATCTTCCGCTGCGCCGCGCACAGGCGGTTTTTCAGCTCTTCGAGCGCGGGGTCTCCGCTTCCGACGATCCACGTCCTCGACGTATCGGTGGTGTAAAAATCGAATTCGGCGTTCACGCCTCCGTCGAACTTAAAAAGGTCGCCTTCCTGTATCGTTCTGTCCCCCGGAAGGCGCAGCATGCTGCTGTTCGGGCCGGTGTTGAAGGTGCTCCATGCGCTTGGAACGCATATCCCCGACTCGATCGCGCGGCGCCGGAACACCTGCGCCACGTCCTTTTCGGTCGCGCCGGGGCGAACATGCCGCGACGCTTCAAGAAGCGCCTCGTCGGCGACCTCCGTCAACCTCCGGAACATGTCGATCTCCTCGGGAGTCTTGACGCTCCTGGCGAAGATGAGCATATCGGAGATATCGACGAAAGAGACTTCGGGCAGGCGTTCCTTCAGGAGCGCATGATACTGCAGCGGGACGAAGTCCTCTTCGATGCCGAGCTTCCCCGACGCGAGGCCCGTCTCCCGCACGGAGCGGACCAGGACGTCCATCGAGGAGGAAAACGGCTTCTTCTCCTGCCCGGCCTCGCGTCGTTCCGCGATATCCTCGTACTCCCTCACCCCGACCCAGCTGTCGTACGCTCTCGTCGGGATGCCTTCCACCTTTTCGACAACCGTTGGGTGCTCGAAGTCCATGCAGATAAGCAGCGGCTCCAGCGCCTCCGCGGTTGGAATTACGACGGAGGCCATCTCGGGCTTGCGGGAGACCGTGTGCTGATGGCACGCATAGCCCGTCGCGTAGTGCAGGTTCTCCGGCGACAGGATCAAGGCCCCGTCGAGCCCTCTCTCTTTCAGTCCCTCGCGAATGCGCCGCCACTTCGGTTTCATCGGACGTCTCCGCTATACGCCGTAAAAGAGGGGCGCCCCGGGGCCGAGAGGGAGCCCCAGCAGGTACCACGCCACAAAGAGAAGAATCCAGCCGACGAGGAAGAAGAGCGAGTACGGCAGCATCGTCGCCACCACGCTGCCGATTCCGGCGTTCTTGTCGTACTTCTGGAAGAAGGCGACGGTGAGGACGAAGAAGGGCATGAGCGGCGCGATGATGTTCGTCGCGGAGTCGCCGATGCGGTACGATACCTGCGTGAGCTCAGGCGAGAGGCCCAGCCGCATGAACATGGGAACGAAGATGGGGGCCATCAGCGCCCACTTCGCCGTGTCCACCGCGATGAAGATGTTGATGAAGGCCGTCAGCAGGATGAAGCAGACGATCAGCGGCAGGCCGATGAAACCGACCGATTTCAGGAAGTTCGCCCCGGAGACGGAGATGATGATCCCCAGGTTGGAGTAGTTGAAGAACGCCGTGAACTGCGCCGCGAAGAAGATGAGCACCATGAAGCTGGCGAGCCCCGAGATTCCCTTGTTCATCATCTCGATGACGTCCTTGTCGTTCTTGACGACGCCCGCGCCTATCCCGTAGAAGAGTCCCGGAACGAGAAAGAGCAGCATCATGAAGAAGATGATGCCGCCGAGGAACGGAGAGCCGAGAAGCGATCCCGTGGCGGGATTCCGGAGCAGGGCTTTTTCAGGGAACGTCAGCAGGAACATGATCGCAACATAGACGGCGACCGATATGCCCGCCCACTTCATGCCCCGTTTTTCGTTCAGGCCGACGTCCTTCACTTCCTCGACCGAATGGAAATCGAACGCGGGAAGCCGCGGCTCGACGATCCTGTCCGTGACGTACGTGCCGATCAGCGTGATCAGCAGCGTGGAGACCATCATAAAATACCAGTTGCACACCGGCGTGACCACGTACGCGCTGTCGATGATCTGCGCAGCCTGCGTGGACATGCCCGCGAACATCGGATCGTTCGTACCGATCAGCAGGTTCGCGTTCCATCCTCCGGACACTCCGGCGAAGGCCGCCGCCAGGCCTGCGATGGGGTGGCGCCTGAACGCCATGAAGACCACCGCGCCGAGCGGAACGAGGACGACGTACCCTGTGGAAGACGCCACGTTCGACATGATGCCGAGGAAGACCACGACCGCGGAAACCAGATAGCGGGGCGTAATCGCCACCAGCCTGCGCAGCAGCGCGGAGAGGAAACCGGTTCCCTCCGCGACGCTCACGCCGATGATGATGGTGAAGACCGTTCCGAGGGCGAAGAAGCCCGTGAAGTTGCTCACGATCGAGGTGGCCATGTAGCGGAGGCTGTCGGGCGAAAGCAGATTGACCGCCGCGACGGTCTTCTCCACGAAGGTCTTCGAGGCGGCGTCGAACACCTCGTAGGTTACGGAAACACCGAGCCAGGCGCACAGCGCGGAAGCCAGAATCGTGACCGCCGCGAGGATGATGAAGATCATCGCGGGGTTCGGCAGAGCGTTCCCCACCTTCTCCACCTTGTCCAGGGCCCTCAGTCCAAAGCTCTTTTTCAACTCCTTACCGTCCATACGTCACACTCTCCTCCGTTTGGGTATGCGTTCGAATTCCGTTTTTTCACACCTGAACAGCGTTGAATAGACCGTGCGCCGTTGCGGCGCTCTCTTCTCTTCTTCACACGTCGGACTCTTCACGGGTACAGCCTGAAAAAACTCATGAAACGAAACGGAAGCCGCGTATCGCCCCCTCTTCGGAACACCGATCGGCAGACCTACTCCAGCGGCCCCTTCGGGTAGAGCGGGAAAGCCGATATCAGCCGCATCGCCTCGGCCTTGCAGGCGTCGAGGACGTTTTTGTCCTCGGGGGCCCCGGCGACCTCGTTCATGATCGCGGCGATCCGCTTGATCTCCGGCTCCTTCAGCCCGCGCTGCGAGACGGAGGTCGTCCCGATGCGTACGCCGCTGGTGACGGAGGGCTTCTCCGGGTCGGAGGGGATCATGTTCTTGTTGATGGTGATGCCCACATATTCGAGGGCGTCTTGGAAGAGCTTGCCGGTGATCTTCTTCGGGCGCAGATCGAGCAGGACGATGTGGTTGTCCGTCCCCCCGCTGATCACGCGGAAGCCGTAGCCGGTCAGTTCCGCCGCCAGCGCTCTCGAATTCGCCACTATCTGCGTCATGACCTGCTTGAACTCCTCGGAGGCTGCGTGCTTGAAGAGCCACGTCTTCGCCGCCATGATGTTCAGATGGATGGAGCTGATCGCGCCGGGGAAGACCCCCTTGTCCAGCGCCTTCGCGTGCTCCGCCTTGCAGAGGACCATGCCGCCGCGCGGCCCGCAGAGCGTCTTCGTCGTGGACGAGGTGACGAAGTCGGCGTGCGGCACGGGGCTGGGAATGACCTTCGCCGCGACGAGGCCGGCGACGTGCGCCATGTCCACCATCAGCAGGCCGCCGGCGGAACGCGCTATATTCGCGATACGCTCGTAGTCGATCAGGCGCGGATACGCGCTGCCGCCCGCGATGATCAGCCTGGGTTTGTGCTCCTTCGCCAGCGCCTCCAGTTCGTCGTAGTCGATCTGCTCGGTCTGCGGGTTCAGCCCGTACGAAACGAAGTGATAGAACTTACTCATGAAGTTCGCCGGAGAGCCGTGCGTCAGGTGCCCGCCGTGGTCCAGCCGCATCCCGAGCACGCAGTCGCCCGGCTTGAGCGCCGCCGCGTACACGCTGTAGTTGGCGGTGGAGCCGGAGTAAGGCTGCAAGTTCGCGTGGTCCGCCCCGTAGAGCGCCTTCGCCCGTTCGATGCCCAGCCGCTCCATCTTGTCGGCGATCTGCGACCCGGCCTGAAAGCGCGCTCCCGGATACCCCTCGGTCGTCTTGTTCGCGAAGACGCACCCCGAAAGCTCCAGCAGCTCCTCGCTCTCGGTGCTCTCCGAGGCGATCATCTCGATATTGTGCTCCTGCCGGTCCAGCTCCTCGACGACGATGTCGTACAGCTCCGGATCGGACATCCGCGT
>Ga0334889_1004895_pt1 | contig 11564 bp, 8 predicted proteins | sample GraSluR1_MG_2_FD_207222 | JGI IMG/M metagenome (GOLD analysis project Ga0334889, IMG submission 207222) | Sludge microbial communities from methane-producing bioreactor in Wageningen University, Netherlands - Granular Sludge_8_08-R1 | ecosystem: Engineered > Bioreactor > Anaerobic > Unclassified ... | reverse complement strand
ACCACCACCTACACCAACTACGTCGTGCCGGCCGGCACCCACGATGTGGTCTATGAGAACTGCCGCTTTACCGGCGGCTCGGCCGACATCACCAGCGGTGGGGTGCTGAGCATCACCAAGCCCTGCTCCAACATCGTCTTTCGCAACTGCGTGATCGACTCCGGGCCGGGACAGGGCATCAAGATCGTCGACTACGGCGCCACGGTGCACGACATCCGCTTTGAGAACTGCACCATCAGATCGCAGCCCTGCATGGGCTTTGAGTGCATCAGCCGTCCCACGGCGGGCAGAAGCGGCGGCTACCAGCGTATCGACCTGATCAACTGCACCTTCGAGCCCCAGGGCAGCGAGGCCGTCAGCTACGACTGCGACGGCGATCCGCGGCAGTGCGGCAACTGCCTCATCGACGGCGTGCTGATCAAGGGCGCGGGGACGAACCCCAACTACTGGGGACAGGGCCTAGAGATCAACGGGCCCACCAACATGACGGTTCGCAACACGACCATCTACCGTACCCGCAGCTGTGCCCTCAACCTCAATGGCAAGGGTGTTGCCGACTGTGGCTGGACGTTTAGCGACTGCCTGTTCGACATGACGACCAGCTTCCAGAGGATGCCTCACGACGCCAGCGCCGGCATCCTGGTGCCCTTCGGCATGAACGGCGCCCTGTTTAGCCGCTGCACCTTCAACGCCGGCGATGTGGCCTGGGGCAACGCCTGGCTTGTCGACGGCTGCGATAACAACGACTTTCGCAGCTGTACGCTGCTCGGCGTAGGCTCCTACCGCCGCGTCTACGACGACGCCGGCAACGCCAACAACCTCTGGCCGGAAGGCACGCTGTTCTGGTAGGAGGGGGCGAGGAGGAGGAAGGGCGCGCGGAGACGGCGGCCGCCATGGTCGTGAGCGCGACGCGTTGCTTCGCATAACCGTCGCAGCTCGCGACCGGTGGCAGATGCCCGCGAGGTCCATCGTGGCTGCCGGAAGTAAGCGGTGCCGCCACCGTTTTCTCCGAGCGACTGAGGTACCCTACTCTGTGACATGGGTACCTGGAGGAGGAGCCACGAAAGACGCTTCCGCTTTGGCCTGGGGCGCGCATCGCGAGGCGAGAGGCGGCACTGCGGCACAGCCGTATCCCGTGGCCCGTGGCTCCCCCTGTTCCTGCTCTGCGTCGCGGCGGCCACCTCCGCCTGCTCGGGATGTTCCACCCGCGTCTACTCAGCCACCACCTACACCAACTACGTCGTGCCGGCCGGCACCCACGATGTGGTCTATGAGAACTGCCGCTTTACCGGCGGCTCGGCCGACATCACCAGCGGTGGGGTGCTGAGCATCACCAAGCCCTGCTCCAACATCGTCTTTCGCAACTGCGTGATCGACTCCGGGCCGGGACAGGGCATCAAGATCGTCGACTACGGCGCCACGGTGCACGACATCCGCTTTGAGAACTGCACCATCAGATCGCAGCCCTGCATGGGCTTTGAGTGCATCAGCCGTCCCACGGCGGGCAGAAGCGGCGGCTACCAGCGTATCGACCTGATCAACTGCACCTTCGAGCCCCAGGGCAGCGAGGCCGTCAGCTACGACTGCGACGGCGATCCGCGGCAGTGCGGCAACTGCCTCATCGACGGCGTGCTGATCAAGGGCGCGGGGACGAACCCCAACTACTGGGGACAGGGCCTAGAGATCAACGGGCCCACCAACATGACGGTTCGCAACACGACCATCTACCGTACCCGCAGCTGTGCCCTCAACCTCAATGGCAAGGGTGTTGCCGACTGTGGCTGGACGTTTAGCGACTGCCTGTTCGACATGACGACCAGCTTCCAGAGGATGCCTCACGACGCCAGCGCCGGCATCCTGGTGCCCTTCGGCATGAACGGCGCCCTGTTTAGCCGCTGCACCTTCAACGCCGGCGATGTGGCCTGGGGCAACGCCTGGCTTGTCGACGGCTGCGATAACAACGACTTTCGCAGCTGTACGCTGCTCGGCGTAGGCTCCTACCGCCGCGTCTACGACGACGCCGGCAACGCCAACAACCTCTGGCCGGAAGGCACGCTGTTCTGGTAGGAGGGGGCGTCGGCGGCCGGGCGGTCAGGGAGGCGGCCACCGGATAGGATGGCGTCTGCGCGTACGATGAGCAGCACTGGGAAAACGGCGTCGCGAAGCAAGAGAGGGCGCGGAGGGGAGAGACGGGTTCGAGCATGATGACCGCCGTTCGCTATGGACTTCCCGCCGTCCTCTTCGTGTACTTCGCATGGCGTTCCACCCGGCAGCGGGCATTCCTGCTGGGAATCCCGTTCCTCATGTTTCAGAGTCGCGCTGTATTCCTCGAGAACATCAAGCTGTTCTCCCTGCCCACGCGCCTGGGCCCTGCCGAGCTCATGATGATCTGGCTGATCTTGGTATGGCTGCTGTACTTCGATCTCTTCCTTCCGGCCCGTCATCGCCTCGGGGGGCGCCGTTCACAGGCCTTGGGCCCGGCGCTCTCGCTGCCGGAGGAGATCGTCCTCATCGGGGCCGCCGGCTTGGGAGTCCTGGAATTTCTGCTGACGGTTCTGCGCTTTGGGACCGTCGCCTCCGCGCTCTGGCAGGCGAAGGGGTTCGTGTACCTCTTCGTTGGCTACGTGCTTCTCCGCAGCATCTTCTGCCACGCGAGCCGTTTGGACGTCATCGATCTGCTCACGGCGGTCATCGTGGTGAACACGGTTGCCTCGCTCCTGTTTTTCCTGCACCAGGGGCTCCACCTCCCGGTCTACGTTGGCCTCACCGAGCACCAGACGGTGACCTTTATGGGACGGGAGTTGACCCGCAGCTTCTACTTCATGCCCCAGCTCCTCGCCGTGGCGCTCGCCTTCTGCTTCGCCAAGCCGCGATGGGGCTGGTTTTGGACAGTTGTGGTCCTTGTGAATCTCGCGGCTGTATGGGTGTCCTATACGCGAGTGCTGTTGGTCATCGTACTCGCGGAGCTGATCCTCGTGTTGGGCGTTCGTCTGCTCAAGTCCCATCAGGCAGGACGAGCTCTGAAGCGCATCCTCGCCCTGGCCGCGATCGCTGTGGTGTTCGGCGCGGCGGTGTTCATAGCGCTGCCCGCCGAGTCACGCTACTTCGCTTCGCGCATTGGGCTCACCGCGCAATCCGGGAGCATCATGGGCGACGAGAACCTGGCACTTCGCTTCAAGTTCTTACGGATCGTGTACAAGAGTATCGGCGCGGAGAGTTACCTTGTGGGGCAGGGCTTCGCGGCACCGCATCAGGAGCCCATGGCCCGCGATCTGTATCGCATGAGCGCCGACACCGTGTGGGTGCCCATTCTGTATCGCTTTGGCCTCGCGGGAATCGCCGTAGTCGGCCTTCTCTATGGCCTCTTCATCTTGCGCGCTCTGCGCATGGGTGTCAGTGGAACCGGCGAGGCCGAGTTCCTGGCGCTCGTCCTCCTCGGTGCGCTGGCAGGGCAGTTCCTTGGAGGAATGACCTCCTGGACCATCCTCGATCCCGTACGCTATCCTCTGGGCCTCTGGCTGTTCGCGTTGCTCGCCGCCGAGAGCTATTGGCGACGAGGCGAGCAGCACGCTACGACCGTACCGGCGGGGGTTGCGGGGCAGGCTCGTGCCTAACCTTTCGGCGTCGAGGCCCGTGAGGAGGCACAACGCAGTGTGCTTCGGCAATCCAGAAGTGGAGGCGAGATGATCGGTGGGGCGGTGCGCAGGGCGCTGGGGCGGCGAGCGCGCCGCGCCGTGGCACGACTGCTCCCTACGGCAGCCGTGCTGGCGTACCACCGGGTAGCCTCGCCGCCCTCCGACCCTCAGCTCCTCTGCGTGGCGCCGGAACGCTTCGCCCAGCAGTTGAGGGCGCTGCGCAGTGTGGGAGAGTGCGTATCTCTTCGCGACCTCGTGCGCGCGCATGCTGCCAATCGCCTGCCGCGCAGGGCTATCGCCATCACCTTCGACGACGGATACGCCGACAACCTCACGGTGGCTGAGCCACTGCTCCGCACCGCTGCCGTTCCGGCCACAGTGTTCGTGAGCACGGGAGGCTTGGCGGAGGGTCACCCATTTTGGTGGGACGAGGTGGAGTCGCTGATGCTCCACGGTACGATCAACCGACCGGAGATCGCCCTCACGGCGCGTGGCCGGCGGTTCCGCTGGTCGGTAGGCGCAAACCCCGATGAGCTGACGGACGGTGCCGGCGATGCGGTCTCTTGGGACGTAACGCGAGGGACGCCGCCGACCGCCCGGCATGCGGCGTACTGGGAGATCGTGCGGCTCTGTCGCGCGCTGAGCCTAGAGGAGCGCGGGACCCTGCTCGAGGATCTCAAGGGCCAGGTTGAGTCGTGGCCTCTCGGCGACCATCGCCGCCTCACGCCCGACGAGGTCGCGCGGCTGGCCGCGAGCAGCGTGATCGAGGTGGGTTCTCATGCCGTCTCTCATACAGTTCCCGGTGGCCTGACGCCTGGGGTGTTTCCGGAGGAGTTGCGCTCGAGTAAAGAGTACCTGGAGCAGGTGACTGAGCGTGCGGTCGATCTGCTCGCATATCCCTTCGGAGCTCGTGGCGATCTCACGGCCGCTTCGATTCGCAGCGCCCGCCAGTGCGGCTACGCGGCGGCTTGTGCCAACTACGCAGGCCTGGTGTGGCGATGGAGCGACCTGCACAGCTTGCCTCGCTTTCTGGTTCGCGACTGGGACGGTGAGGCCCTTGGGCAGAAGCTCGAGGACTGGTTCGATGGACGTGCTTGAGCGGCACTGCGTGTGACCTGATGCGGAGATGACGTATTCCCAGAGAGCAGCCGCGGGCGATCGCTCAGCACAGCCGCTGTGCGCGGCCGTGCGGTAGTACGGAGGCGGAGCGCGGATGCGGATTCTCTGGTTTACGGACTACCAGCCGCCTGCCGTCCGGCGCCGCCTCGGTGCGCCGGACGACCCGGGGCCTCAGGCCTGGGTGGAGGCTCTGGCCGAGAGATTGGCGCCGGCGTCCGGCGTCGAGCTGGCCGTGGCAACGGCGGCTGAGCGGAGCTTGCCGCCGTTCGAGGAGGCGAGCATCGCCTACCACGTCCTCGGGCGACGCGTTTACGCCTCCCGGATATCGCGTGCGGCGGCTGGATGGCGACATCGGCCCCCCGTGCCACCCTTGCATGAGGCACTGGCACTGATCCGAACGCTCTCCCCTGATCTCATCCATGTTCACGGCACAGAGGGTGCGTGGGGTCTGCTCGCGCCGCTCGTGGCACCTATCCCGTGCATCATCTCTCTCCAGGGCATCCTTGGGGCTTACGTTAAGGCGTTCTTCGCCGGTCGTTCGGCTACGGAGATCGCACATCTGGCCGCGGATCGCGAGTTCCTTGTGGGCCGAGGATATGTGCACGGATACCTGCTCCTCCGCCGATCCGCGCGACGGGAAGAGCGCATCGTGCGCGCCGCGCGCTGGTTCATCGGGCGAACCGCGTGGGATCGAGCGGTGCTCGCGGAGCTGAACCCAGGGGCCGTGTACTTCCACTGCGACGAGATTATGCGACAGCCCTTCTATGAGGCGGAGTGGGAGCGGGAGAGGCGCGACGGCCCGAGTCCGCGGCTCTATACCACCGCGAGCGGGTTGATGGGGAAGGGTACCGAATGCCTCCTGCGCGCCGTGGGGATCCTGCGGCGAGAGGGCCTCCTGACTGCTCGCTTGCGCGTCGCAGGGGTGCCGCCTGGCTCTGGTCTTGAGGATGTGTACCGTCGGGTGGCTCGTCGCAGCGGTGTCGCCGACGCTGTTGAGTGGCTGGGTCGTCTCGCTGCGCCACGGATCGTCGACGAGATCCGGAACGCCGACGTATTCGTTTATCCCTCTCGTGTAGACAACAGCCCCAACAGCCTGGTGGAAGCGATGCTCCTGGGTGCTCCCATCGTCGCCTCACGTGTCGGCGGGGTGCCAAGTCTTCTGAAGGATGGGGAAGAGGGCTTGCTCGTGCCGCCGGGCGATGCGGCGGCCCTCGCCGCCGCGATCCGGCGGTTGCTCGACAGGCCGGAGCTCGCCTGCGTGTTGGGTTCTCGAGCTCGCCTGACCGCCCGCGGGCGAAACGACCCAGTGGGTATCGTAGCTCGTACCCTCGCTATCTACGAGGAAGTGCTCGCGCGGAACGGCGCGTCGCCGGCCGCGACACGCCTCTGATGATCGGAGTCGCGGAGGGCCACAGCCGAACGAGGACCGAGTGCTCGGCGATACCGGCGCTGCAGACGGCAGACGGATCGAACTGGCGGCTCACGGGGGAGGCACTTTTGCCGATATGCTTACGGAGTACGTGCGCACAGCGCTGCGGCGAGGCTCGCGTTCGCGCCAACCTCTCGACTTCGACCAACAACCGGCGGTGCCATGACCACACATGATGCGAACGGGATTTCCCTGAAGAGCTACGTCCGCGTTGTGCTGCGCTGGAAGTGGCTCGTGCTGGCGACGATGCTCGTGGTGCTGGGGGCGGGCGTAGCCTACACGTGGATGCGGACACCGCTCTACACCGCGTCGTCGCAGCTTCTCTACGCGCAGCAGATAGACATCCAGAATCCGCTCGGCGGTCTGTACGTCGATACCGCCGCTCAGCAGGCCGAGATCGAGAGCATGCCGGCGGTTATCGCCAGCTCCGAGGTCCGCGAGGCGGCCGAGGCGCTCATGAAGCCGGCGCCAATTCCGAACGACTACATAATCGAGGCGGTGCTGACGCCGGGCACATCCGGATACTCCAACGTGGTCACCCTCAAGGCCCAGTCCGCCAAACCGCGACTCGCCGCTGCGGCCGCGAACGCCTATGCGGAAGCGTTCATCGCGTGGGGTCACAAGAGTGCTCAGAAGCAGATCTCGGATGCGATCGCCGTGGTCAAGGCCAAGCTCGCGCCGCTCACCGATCCCACGGCCAGTGAGTACCTGACCCTGCAGTCGACACTGCAGAAACTCGAGCTTCTCAAGGCCGCCATCACCGGCAACTTCAAGACCATCACGCGCGCCACGGTACCCTCCCAGCCGTCGTCTCCCAACAAGCAGCGGGGGGCTATTCTCGCGCTGTTGGGCGGGGCTGTGTTGGGCGTCGGGCTCGCGTTCTTGGTCGAGCAGTTCGATACCCGCGTCCGAAATGAGGACGAGGTTGCCGAGATGCTCGGCCTCGGTGTTGTGGGGCACGTACCGGCGCTCACGCGGAGAGATCGCGAGCGGGGGGTCATGAAGACACTGGTGGATCCCTCGGGCGCGGCGGCGGAGGCATATCGTATGCTGCGCAGCAACCTCGAATACGCGGCGCTCGGCGACGACCTCCACGTGCTCCTGGTCTCCAGTTCGGTCCAGGGCGAGGGCAAGAGCGTCATCGCCTGCAACCTCGCCGTCTCGCTGGCTATGGCGGGCAGGCGCGTCATCTTGGTCGATGCCGATCTCCGCGCCCCCCAAGTGCACCACTACCTCGGTATCCCGAACGTCTCCGGAGTATCCACCGTGGTCTCTCGGCGGCACCATGTGATGGACGCACTTCTTGGCGTCTCGCTCGCCGCCACGCACGTACAAGACTCGGCTCTCGTCATGTCGAGCGATATGGCTCCGCCGGGAGCAGTTTCAACAGGGCGCGTGCCGGCGGTGCCCGCGCATCTGCTGCGCGAGCCCATCGCAGCCCAAGGACGGAGCGCGATCGCTAGCAGCGGCTCGTCGCTGCGCGTTCTACCCAGCGGCCCCCTCCCGCCGAATCCCGGCGAGATCGTTGCCTCCAGGCGCTTCGGGGAGATCCTCGGCCAGTTGGCTGAAGACTGCGACCTGGTCATCGTAGACGCTCCCGCCATGCTGCCTGTGGGCGACACGGCCGCCATTGCCCCCTGGGTGGACGCGCTCGTCTTCGTCGCCGACCCCTCCGTCGTGCGGCGACCGGTGCTCGAGCGCGCTCGAGCACAGCTTTCGCATCTGCCGTGCCGCAAACTTGGTGTGATCTTCTTCGTGGAGTCCCAGTGGCACAGCCACTACGGGTACTACACGCGCGACCGCGACGGCAACGCGCCCAGCGGAGCACGGCACGGCTGATCGAGGTGCGGAGGGTCATCTTCTATGAAAGGCAGAAGTCGTACCGCAGCCTGGAGCGCATGTCTCGTCCGCGCCGCGGGCGTGGCGACGCGGCCTCGCCGCCTGTGAGGCGTCAACCACGGTGAGTGTGCGGAACATCCTTCGGACGCCTACGGCGGTTGAGGGCGTGGTGGTCTACGAGCGCAAGCGTGGGTGGGCCTCCCTCGATCTCCGTCAGCTTTGGGCGTACCGTGAGCTCCTGTACTTCCTCACCTGGCGCGACATCTTAGTGCGCTACAAGCAGGCCGTTCTGGGTGTAGCCTGGGCCGTCCTGCAGCCGCTCCTCACCATGGTGGTATTCACGGTGGTGTTCAACAGGGTGCTCGGCGTCAAGAGCCCTACGTCGAGCGTTCCATACGAGGTCTTCAGCTTTGCGGGCCTGTTACCGTGGCAGTTCTTCGCGGGTGCGCTCTCCCGCTCCGGTGTGAGTCTCGTCAGTAACGCCAACCTCCTGACCAAGGTGTACTTTCCCCGTCTGGTGATCCCCATCTCCGCCGTGCTCGCCGGACTCGTAGACTTCGCACTCTCCTTCCTGGTGCTCGCCGGACTCATGGGGGCGTATCGCGTGGCGCCCACGTGGAACGCGTTCTTCATCCCGCTCTTCGTACTTCTTGCCTTCGCGATTGCGCTAGGAGTCAGCCTCTGGCTGTGCTCCTTGAACGTGCTGTATCGCGATGTGCAGTACGTGATCCCGTTTCTCGTGCAACTCTGGATGTTCGTAAGCCCCGTGATCTATCCGCTCAGTAGCGTCACCAATGAGAAGCTGCGCGTTCTCTTCACGCTCAACCCGATGACGGGCGTTGTCGACGGGTTCCGCTGGGCACTCCTCGGACAGGAGCCTCCTGGGATCTCTCTATGGGTCTCTCTGGGTGTGACGGTCCTCGTGCTGTGGGGCGGTCTGTTCTATTTCAAGCGCATGGAGCGCGTGTTCGCCGATGTGGTGTGACCATGAGTGAGGCTGCTATCCGCACCATGGGGCTCGGCAAGATGTACCACATCGGTGGCGAGCAAGAGAGATATCGGACCTTGCGAGACACGCTGGTGAGGGCAGCCAAGCGCCCGATCGAGCGCATCCGCCATCCGGGAGCGGCCACGCACCGTTCCGAGACGTTATGGGCGCTGCGTGACGTGGATCTCGAGGTGCGGCACGGTGAGGTGCTCGGCATCATCGGCCGTAACGGAGCGGGCAAGAGCACTCTTCTGAAGGTTTTGAGCGGTATCACGGAGCCAACGGAAGGTCGCGTCGAGATGCGTGGCCGAACCAGTTCTCTCCTCGAGATCGGTACCGGATTCCACTCCGAGCTCACCGGCCGGGAGAACATCTACCTCAATGGCTCGATCCTGGGGATGAAGAAGGCGGAGATCGACAGCAGGTTCGACGAGATCGTCGAGTTCGCCGAGATGAAGCGCTTCCTGGATACGCCGGTGAAGCGGTACTCGAGCGGCATGTACGTGCGACTGGCCTTCGCGGTAGCCGCCCACCTGCAGACCGAGATCCTCATTGTGGACGAGGTCCTGGCCGTGGGCGACATCGCATTCCAGAAAAAGTGCTTGGGGACCATGGGGAACGCCGCCGCCAGCGGTAAGACCGTCTTGCTCGTGAGCCATAACATGGCAGCCATTCAGGGGCTCTGTTCAACAGTGCTGCTACTCGACCGCGGAACGGTCCACTCGAAAGGGCCGACGAACGAGGTGGTCAGCACCTACCTGTCTCTCCTCGGCTCCCGCGCCGCCCACGATCTCGCGAGCAGGGAAGACCGGCAGGGGAGCGGGCAACTCCGCTTCGTGAGCGTCGAGTTTCGCTCCGCTGACGACCACACGCCCCTCGGTGAGGTACGATCCGGCGACGATGTCGAGATCGTCGTCGGCTATGAATGCACCGAGGATCTGCACAACGTGTGGGCCTCCATCGATCTCCTGTCTGATTCTGGCGAGGCGTTGTGCTTGCTCAGAAACGATCTGGCCGGAGTGGAGTGGAGCACGCTGCCTCGCCGGGGTCGCCTGTGCTGCCGAGTGAACAAGCTCCCTCTTGGCCCCGGACACTACCAGCTCGATCTGCACTGCATGGCCAACTACACGGTCGTGGACTACGTACAGAGGGCCGCCTCGCTATCGGTGGAGGCCGGCGACTTCTTCGGCACCGGCAGGCTGCCGAATCAGAGCAACGGCCCGCTTCTGGTAGATCATCAGTGGACGCTCGGGTAGCGCGCGTCAGCCCGCGAGCTACGCCACCGGCGCGGCCTCAGAAAGGCTGGCGATCCACTCGGCGATCGAGCGTGCTGCTCTGGCCAAGCGCACGGAGCGAGGTGCCGCGACAAGGCGTGCCGCGATGAACGACGGTGGCCCGTTCCCGCGGGTTACCTTCGGGATCATCGTGCTCAACGGCGAGCCCTTCACCCGGTACTGCCTGCGCTCCATCTATCCGTTCGCGCACCAGATCGTGGTGGTCGAGGGAGGGCACGAGGACACCCGCGCCGTGGCTACCCCGGATGGGCATTCAGTCGACGGCACGCTCACCGAGCTCTACCGTTTCAAGGAAGAGGAGGATCCGCTCGGTAAGCTCGAGATCGTCACTCGAGATGGCTTCTGGCCGAAGACCGACGAGCTGGGGCGCCACCGGACAGCGCAGTCGCGCGCCTACGCCGAACGGGCGACGGGGGACTACCTGTGGCAGGTGGACATCGACGAGTTCTACCTGGCTGAAGATATGGCGCGGGTGCTCGCTCTCCTCCGGGCAGACCCGTCGATTACCACCGTATCGTTTCGTCAGAAGACGTTCTGGGCGCGCCCTGCGTACGAAGTCGATGCCTGGCCGCTGCGTCGGGGCCAGGGCGTGTGCCATCGCGTCTTTCGCTGGGGCCCCGGCTACCGGTATGTAACTCACGAGCCGCCAACTGTTGTCGACGAGCGGGGAAGGGACCTCCGCACGCTGCACTGGGTCACGCCAGCCTCGCACCATCTCAGGGGTGTGTACATGTACCACTACTCTCTGCTGTTTCCCTGGCAGGTGCAGCAGAAGGCCCTCATCTACCGCGACGAGAAACCGCGGGCCTTCTCCGCTATGGTCGATTGGTACGAGCACGCGTACCTGCGGCTCGAACGGCCCTATCGCATTCACAATATCTACCGAACACCGGGGTGGCTACAGCGTTATCGTGGTGAGTATCCGCGTGAAGTAGTCCGCATGATGGCTGACGGCGCGGGCGGCGAGCTTCCGGGAGGCATTCGGCCGGTCGATGATGCAGAGCGCCTGTTGCGAGCTTGGTGGTACCCGTGTGGTCGCGAGGCCCTGAAAGCCTTGGACTACCTAGTACGAGCACGCGAGTGGTCTGTGCGGCGCCTGCGACGCTTTGCGCATGCTTTGGGCATACGACGTCACGGCGGAGACGGCGGCCGCTAGTGTCTGGCGGCCGCCGTCTCCGCGCGCCCTTCCTCCTCCTCGCCCCCTCCTACCAGAACAGCGTGCCTTCCGGCCAGAGGTTGTTGGCGTTGCCGGCGTCGTC
>Ga0334889_1004893_pt1 | contig 11568 bp, 13 predicted proteins | sample GraSluR1_MG_2_FD_207222 | JGI IMG/M metagenome (GOLD analysis project Ga0334889, IMG submission 207222) | Sludge microbial communities from methane-producing bioreactor in Wageningen University, Netherlands - Granular Sludge_8_08-R1 | ecosystem: Engineered > Bioreactor > Anaerobic > Unclassified... | reverse complement strand
CGTATCTATATTAACCCCCATCAAAAAATACAAAGGGAAAAATATAATTTCGTTTATTGAAGCAAGAGCTCCAAGAATCCCGGTCCTTTCAAGTCTAATTATGTCTCCCTCAATAATAATTTTCCCAGTTTTAGTTTCAGCATTCATGTTTATAGATACATACAGATATTTTTAAATACCGAGCACCCATCCCACATAACATCAGTGCTCCAGGTTCTGAAAAAAAATCCTGACAATTATCCTATAATTATCTCTTTTTTACTATCTTTCCTACTTATTCAAAAGCACTGCCAAAAAATCAAAACAAAAACAAAGGAAACAAAACAAAGTTTAATTGATAAACAAGGTTTAAAAAATAAATAAAGTTTAAATAATTAATGTCTAACAAAAAAGGTATAACTAATTAAGATTTAAAGGATAAATAAAATACAAAACAAAAAACAAGAAAAAGAAAAAAACTATTTCTTTTTTCTTTTTGTATAAGCTAGTACTCCCCAAATTCCAAAAATAAAAAATCCAATCATTAATAAAAATCCTATAGTAGGAAGTGCGCTTTCTTTTATCCCAGAAGACATTTGAAACATAAATGATCCAAAGGAAATAACAAAACAAAGTATTGCAATCCCAAATAATTTAGCATATTTTTCCATAAAATCACCAAATTAATTTAATCATATATATATTCTTTTCTATACTCTCAAAATCTATACTCTCAAAAACGTATGAACATTGCATCTCCAAATGAGTAAAACCTATATTTATACTTTATAGCGCTTTCATAAATATCGTGCCATTTATCTCCTATAAGAGAAGCGACTAATAAAAGCAAACTAGTGCGCGGAAGATGAAAATTAGTTATTAAACCATCAAAATTAAGATTAAACTTATAGCCTGGATAAACAAATAAAGAAGTTTCTTTAGCGCAAGCCTTAACTTTACCATTTTTTTGAGATGCACTTTCTAATGCACGTAATGATGTAGTACCAACTACATATAAAGCGCCTTTTCGTTTATTTATACTATCGGCTGTTTTTTTAGATATTTCAAACCATTCTGAATGCATTTTATATTTAGTATAATCTTCATCTCTTATTTCAGCAAAAGTACCTAATCCTACATGTAAACAAACTTTTTCAACATTAATTCCTTTTTCTTCTAGCCTATCAAGTAATGTTTTACTAAAATGTAATCCTGCAGTTGGTGCAGCAACTGATCCATCTTTAAAAGCAAAAACAGTTTGATACCTCTTTCTATCATAAGATTCATTATGTATATACCCTGGTAAAGTGAAATCTCCCTTTTGTTTAAGAACTTCTTCAATAGATTGATTAAAATTTAATAAAAAATGAAAATCAATTTTAGATACAATCTCTGCAATTACTCCGTCTTGAAAAAATAATTTATTACCAATTTGTGGATTTTTACATTTAACAAACGCTTCATACTGTTTAGAAGATTTTTTATTTATTATAGTTATTGATACATGCCCCCCAGATTCCTTTTGTCCTTCTAATTTAGTATTGACTACTTTAGTTTCATTAACTACAAGTATATCTCCTTTTTTTAAATACTCAATAAGTTCAAAAAAGTTTCTATGGTTTATTTTACCCTCTTTAAAATCATAAATTAACAAACGTGATTCATGTCTTTTATTAACTGGATTTTGCGCAATTAATTCTGAAGGCAAATTATAATAGTATTGATTTATTGATTTCATAATCTCACTTTTAAGAAAATTATACTAAAATAGACCCTTCAGAGTTTAAAAAGGTATATATACTAACCCCAATATGGATACCCTAGTATCTAGTAAAATAATATTAATAATAAATACTAATTTAATAGTCAAAATCAGCAGGTAAATATGAAATATCTTTGATTATCTTATCTGCACTTGATAATTTATCTTTAGGATTAGTTGTTTCAACTGCTATACAATACGCGCCAGAATCTTTTGCAGCTTTTAAACCTTGAATAGAATCTTCAATAATAACTGTTTCATGCGCTTTGACACCTAGTTTTTTCATAGTTTTTAAATAAATCTCAGGATTAGGTTTTCCGTTAACAACATCTTCACCAGAATATAAAACCTCAAAATATTTTCTAATATGAAATTTATTAACAACTAAATCCATTAACTGCTTAAAAGAAGAAGTTGCAATTGCTAATTTATATCCTTTTTTATTAAGCTCAATTATTTTCTCTTTAGCTTTTGGAAATAATTCTAATTTATCTTTAGCAGTTTCAATGAATAATTTTCTTCTTCTTTGAATAGCTTTTTGATTTAAATCTTCTAATTCTTTACCTTTATGTCCTTTTTTCTCTAAAAAAGGTTTGAAAACCTCATCTTCTGTCTTCCCAATAATTATTGAATATAGTTTATCATCCATAGGGATATCAAATTCTTTATATACTCGAAAATTTATAATTTTCCAAATAGGTTCTGAATCTACTATAACTCCATCCATATCAAAAATTATTGCTTTCATATACATTACCAAGGTACATTTTTTAATTTAAAAATATATGCAAGTAAATTTGCTATTTTATGGAGTGTAAATGTTATTATAATTAAAATCAATACGTCTACAAAGGATAATGTGAATAGAAGACTATCAAAAACAAAACTTCCAAATAGCAAGGCTATTAAAAGAAAAATTATTTCATCAATAAAAAACATAGACGTGCCCCTTTCTCTATTAAATCTTCTTTTTAGAAAACTTCCGCAAAGATCTCCAAAAATAGCACCAAAACCTAATAATACTCCTGAATAAATATATGACATCTGAGAATTAAATATATTATATGGAGTATTAAAAATAAACAAACCTAATATTCCACCTATAAAAAATCCACCAACAACCGCAGATACAAATCCCCTAACTGTTTTACCAGGACCAAATATTCTCTTTCCGTCTATGAAATTTTTATTTAAATCAATAGGAGTTCCATGCCCCAATAATACAGGTAAAGAATTTGCTACATATGCGGGCAAAATAAATATAAATAATTGAATAAAATGAAAAACCATATATTTATAATAATAAAAAGTATTAAATTGCTTATGAAAAAGAAAAAAACCAAAAAAACTGATAAAATTTTCGTTTTAGTAATAATTATTATATCTATTTTAGCAATCACAGTAATAGGAATTAAAAAAACAGAAGATTTAAACAAAGAAATACCCCTTATTGAAAATAATACTAAAATAGAATTATCTAGATGTCTTGAAGGAGAAGAAAAAGAATGTATAACAGAATATAATTGTGATGGAACACAATATTGTAAAAATGGAAAATGGACTAATTGCTACAAAAATAAAGTTGTGTGCATACCTAGCAAAGAATACACTTGTGCATTAACTCCTTGTTTATCTGGTACAAAAGTATGCAACGACTGCGGAACAGGTTGGGAAAAATGTAAATAAGGCTACCAAACATAGGTTTAAATACATTAATTTAGTAAAAATATATAGAAGTTAAAAGGTAGATAGATATGAAAAAAATTAATGAAGCAGAGTGGCAAGTAGATAAAGAAGGAAACATGAAAGTACCTATAACTATTATTGGAACAGAAAAAATTGTTGAACAAATGAAGAGAGATAGAACATTAAATCAAATAAAAAATGTAGCTTCATTACCTGGAATTGTCAAACACGCATTAGTAATGCCTGATGGACACGAAGGGTATGGTTTCCCTATCGGCGGAGTTGCTGCATTTGACATAGAAAATGGAATTATTTCCCCAGGGGGAGTCGGCTATGACATTAACTGCTTAACTGGGAATACAAAAATCCCAACTCCATATGGTTGGTATATGTCTATCAAAGAGCATAATTTTTTATCAAATATAGAACTAACAACTAATGGGAATACCTATCTTTTTAGTACAACCCAAACATATTCAGTATTATCAAAACAAGGAATATCTAAAGTTAAAAATTTTATGTATAGGGAACACAAAGGAAAAATATATAAAATAAAAAGTACTGGAGGGACTATAACTTGTACTGGTGAGCATCCTATTTATACAACAGAAGGAAAAAAATGTGCAAAAAATATAAATACAGAACAAGGTATACTCACAAATCCAATTATTGGAGTAGAATATAAAAAATATAAAAGTTTGGAAGAAGACAAAAGATTATCTATAATTACAAAAATATTTGGATATCTTATAGGAGACGGTGTTGTTTACAAATCTAACAATAAATTTTATGCTGTTGCATATGGTAAAGAAGAAGATCTAAAAAAAATGATGACTGATCTAAAATCTATTGGATACGCTTCAAAAACATATCATAGACTAAGAACCCATAATATAAATGGAAAACAATTTGAAGCAGATAATTGGGAATTACATATTTACTCAAAAGAGTTTATTAATGAATTGATTGGTTTGGGGATGCCTTTAGGAAATAAAACTAAAACTACTACTAACATTCCAAATTGGATAATGGAAGGTCCTCTTTGGATAAAAAGACAATTTTTGGCAGGATATTTTGGAGCTGAAATGTCTAAACCAAAAAGCATGAGTAAAACCTGTTTATATTTACCAGATGTAACTATGACAAAAGAAGCGAAGAATGAAAATAATCTTAGATTTTTTATGCTGCAACTCAGTAAAATTTTAGAAGAATTTGAAATTGAAGTATCTAAAATAACAACAGTTGAAAAAGATAGTAAAAAAATTCGGATGAGAATTCTTATTAATGGTAAAGCTGAAAATCTAATAAAACTTTATTCAAAAATAGGTTTTGAATATAATAAAAAAAGAGAATTTTTAGCAAAATGTGCAATATTATATTTAAGAAAAAAAATTAAACATAGAAAAGAAAGGAGTGAATTAGCAAAATGGATAAAAAAGAAAAGGAAGCAAGGTTTTAAATCAAAGGAACTTAAAAAAATATTAAAAGGAGAAATAAATAATAGATTCATTGAACGTGCATTATATGAAAATGCAGGAACACGAATCTCATTAAATTTTCCTTCTTTTGAAGAATTTGTAAAAAAACAAAAAGGTTACTTGAGAATATATGGTGCATTAGTGGCAGAAATTGATACAATAAAAGAAAAAGAATACAAAGGCAAAGTATATGATTTCACTATAGAAAAAGATCATAATTTTGTTGCTAATGGAATTATTGTATCTAACTGCGGGGTAAGGTTAGTTACAACTGGTTTAACTGTGGAACAAGTTACTCCTAAATTAGATGAATTAATCAAAAAACTCTTCAATAATGTACCTTCGGGAGTAGGTGCAAAAAGTAAATTAAGAGTGGATGAAACTCAATTAAAAAATGCTTTAATAAATGGAGTACAATGGGCGGTTAAAAATGGATATGGTAGAGAAGAAGATATTGAACATTGTGAAGAATATGGAAAAATGGAAGGTGCAGATCCATCTGCAGTATCTAAAAACGCCATGAAAAGAGGAAAACCTCAATTTGGAACACTAGGTGCAGGAAACCATTTCTTAGAAATTCAAAAAGTTGATGAAATAGTATTACCAGATATTGCTGAGAAATTCAAATTAAAAAAAGATGAAGTAGTTGTAATGATACATTGCGGTTCAAGAGGATTTGGCCATCAAGTATGCGGAGACTACATTGACATTATGCTTAGGGCCTCTGAAAAATATAAAATAAATTTACCAGATAGAGAATTATGTTGTGCACCTTTAAAATCAGAAGAAGCTCAAAATTATTTGAAAGCTATGAAGTGTGCTGTTAATTATGCATTCACAAACAGACAAGTAATAATGCATTGGGTAAGAGAAACTTTTGATGAAGTATTTGGGAATAAAACAAGTGAAAATATGCACTTAGTTTATGATGTTGCACATAATATTGCAAAAATAGAAGAACATGAAGTAGACGGGAAAACAATGAAAGTATGTGTACACAGAAAAGGAGCAACAAGAGCCTTTGCAAAAGGAAGAAAAGAATTACCTAAAACATATATAGACATTGGACAACCGGTTTTAATACCTGGAAGTATGGGAACAGCATCTTATGTACTAGTAGGAAAAGAAAAAGGAATGCAAGTTTCATTTGGATCAACCTGCCACGGTGCGGGAAGAGTAATGTCTAGATCTGAAGCAATAAGATCATTTACATTTGATCAAGTTAAAAAAGAAATGGAAAATAAAGGAATAAAATTATTAGCTGCAGACAAAACCGTAGCACAAGAAGAAGCATCTGGAGCATACAAAGACGTAGACGAAGTAGTTAAAAGCGTTGCATTATCCGGCATAAGTGATATTGTTGTAAAATTAAAACCAATAGGTGTTGTAAAAGGTTGAGGTGAAATAAATGGAGATATCAATAGTACAAATAATAAAAAATAGTATAAATTTATTTAAAAAATATAAAAAACAAATAATTATGCCTTTTGTAATTATTTTTTTACTTTCATTAACTCTATCTGTCATGAGTAATGATTTAAATAAAATGAATGAAGAAATAACAAATACTTCACAAACAAATCCAGATACTCTATCTGTCATGAGTAATGATTTAAATAAAATGAATGAAGAAATAACAAATACTTCACAAACAAATCCAGATTTAGCAATATCAAGGATAGGAGAAGATTTAGGATTTTCAATTTTAATTATGATCTTAAGTATTATTTTTGGATTTATAAATCAAATGCTTGAGTTCTCTGTATATACTCCAATACAAGAAACAATGAAAAAGACAAAAATAAGTAATTGGAAAACACATTTTAAAAAACAATTTATTAATACACTTAAACAACTTGTTATTTCTATAATTATATTTATAACTTTAATATTAGGAATCGTTTTAATACTCCTCGGAGCATTCCTTAATGATTTAATAACCTTTGGGATATTAGGAGGTATATGCATATTAATTTACTTAATCTTACTATTTGTAACAATGTTTTCAAGTTATTATATAGTACTTAAAAACTCAGGGATCACTAAATCAATTAACTTAAGCTATAAGACAGTAAAAAACAATTTTAAAATCTGCCTATCCTTTATACTAGTATGGGGACTAATACTACTAACCTTGAGTTTACTGTATATAATTATAATATTTTTAACAGGAGAAATTCCAACCTATTTATATTATATATCTATCTTTATATCTGCTTTATTTATTAATCCAATTCTATTAATCTCATATATTGGATTAGGGGATAAATTAGTAAAATAAGCCAAAAACAGGGCTCTCCTTTTTAAATTTTTTTATTGTAATAAACTCGGCGAGAAGATGTTTATTTGGGATAAAGAAGTAGAAGATATATTAAATAAATACACAAGTGTTAGCCAAGGTAAGGAGGATTTTGAAGAGTTAGAACTTGAAAAATTAAAATTAAGACTACTTTTAAAAACAATTGAAAGTTCAAAAACACTTATGGAAGCAGAAGAAAGAGGACAACTAGCAAAGCAAAAAGTAAATGAATTGTGTTATGCTTTTTCTTTTGCTTCATTGCTCGATAGAAAAAAGAGAATAAGAAAAAAAATTGAAAAAACTCAGGTCTTATTACAAAAACTTAATACTATTGATTCAAAAGGAGAATTTTATCAAGAATTACTTAAAAAAACTCATGAACGATTACATCAATATACACAAATTGAATCAAGACCACCAATTAAAAGACACACTATAGAACAAGTAGTATTAGAAGAGATTGAACACAAAATCTCAAAAGCAAAAAAACAGGTGTTATTAAGAGCTATAACTGCTCCACTAAAACCTGGAAAAGAAATAAGGATTTTATTAGATAAAAAAAATTTAATAATATTAAGTGAGTCAACAAAACTTCAATACGAAACAGAAAAATCAAAAAAAGAAATTGAAGAAATATTCAAAATTAAAGAATTGTTTGGAATCCCGATAACTAATTTAAATTCTCCATTAGTTATGGATGTAAAAAAACAAGGAAATAATATTGTTGTTAATATAATAGAAAAAATATTCGAAAAAAACCAAATTAAAACAAAAAACCACTCATTTATCCTCAAAGCATAAGTTTAAAAACATCTATTTACTAATAAATATATCGAGATGTGAGCTTTAAGCTTGAATCGACTAATTCAAGAGGTGAATACCATGGGATTATATACATGGATAAAAAAAAGTTTTCAAAAAGAATACAAAACAAATAGTCCAGAGTATAAAAAAAGAATTCAAGATTGGAGAAAAGAAGGTGTTATTAATTATGTTGGAAAACCAACTAATTTAGCAAGAGCAAGATCATTAGGATATAAAGCAAAAGAAGGATATTTTGTAGTTAGAGTTAAAACTAGAAAAGGAAGAAGAGCAAGAAAAGCCCCAGTTGGGGGTAGAAAACCAAGTAAAAATTATAAATATATTTCTCCTGGAAAATCCTATCAAGCAATTGCAGAAGAAAAATCAGCAAGAAAATATCCAAATAAAGAAGTTTTAAATTCCTATTGGGTTGGTGAAGATGGACAACACAAATATTTTGAGATTATCATGTATGATCCATTGTCTAATTCATTACCAAAAGAATTAATTAATAAAAAAGGTAGAGCATTTAGGGGATTAACAAGTACAGGTAAAAAACACAGAGGAATAAGACATAGAGGAAAAGGCACAGATAGGCCTGTACGATAGGATCTACTATGTATAATATAACTTTAAATAAAATAGAGAAAAAGTTTGATTATGTAGAACTTTTTCTTTATAATTCTTTTTCTATTTTTAAAACAAATAATACTAGAATCGCAGCTTCAAATTGTAAAAAAAATCAGATAATATATTTAGAAACATATGATCCTTCTATGGAGATTATTCAAAAAGCAAAGGAAAAAAAAAGTATATTTTTAATAAATCTATTAGATATTATAAATGAGGAAGGATCAAATAGAAGTAAAACTATAAATAATATAAAATTATTTTTAAGATTATGTATAAAATACAAAGTTGAATTTATAATGTGTTTTTTAGCTTCCAATGAATCAGAATTAAGAACATTAAAAGAAGGAATTGCGTTAGGTACGTTATTAGGTTTAAAACATAAACAAGCTAAAGACGCATTTATAAAAATTAAAGATTTAAAGAAATAATTTTGCTAAATCAAATTCATATAAGAGGATAATATGGGAATTAAACCAACAGTAAGAATGAAAAAAAGATATATTGCTTTTGAACTTATTGGAAAAGATGCAAATAATATAAATGAAACTGAAATCAAATATGCTTTTTATAAAATATTAAATCAATTATATGGAGAAATAGGTTTTGCTGATTTAGGTTTTAGATTAATTGAATTCAAACCAGAAACAAAAAAAGGGATAGTTCGTTTTAGAAGACAAAAATTAAATAAAGGAATTGCTTGTTTTGCTTTTATTAAAAATATTGAAAAGTATGAAACACGTTTAAAACCTTTAAGTACAAGTGGAAGTTTAAAAAAATTAAGAGAAAGAATAAATTAACAACTTTTAATTATTTTTTGTAATAATTTATTTGAACTATCTATTAATTTTGGATCAACATTCTTTATCTCCTTACTTAAATCCAATAAATATATTAACCTCTGTTTTGAAATATATCTTAAGTGTAAATACTTCATTTCTGAGATTAATCTATTTTTGTTGCTTGCTTCTTGAGATTTAATATGATAATAATGAACTATATTGAGAAATCCTTGTAATACTCTATTAAATATTGGTTCTATTTCTTTATGTTGTTTGGTTGTTAATTCTGCATCCTTAATTACTATATTAAATATTTCTAATGCATCCTCCAATACATATGAAGCCACCTTTGGTTTTTTGTAAAAAACAGAATAACTTGCTAAATCTACATTACAATTTAAAAGAAAAATTGTTCTTTCAACATATTCTGTATGTGAACAATTAGAATTTATTGTTAATAATTTTAAGGATCTTCTAGTTAATTCTATGGCTCTTTTGAACTTTTTACATTCTGCTGAATATTTTGCCATTTCAAACAGATGAGTAGATAAACTACATTTCGTCATCTCAGAATTTGAACCTGCTAATTTAGCACTAGTTAATTTTGCTCTTAAAAATATTTGTTTTATTCTATCAACTACTGGAATTGGATAGTAACTAGTAACTACTTTAATACAAGTTGCATCTATAAAATTATTTCTCATTTAATCACCACATTTGAAATTCATATATTGATTTAAGTGCTGTAGTTCGAACTTCTTTTAAATCTTCATCTGATAAAGGTATATCTTTTAAATTATTCATTAACATATTAAACTTTTTTATATTCTTACTTTTTTCTTTAAAATCTATTTTTATATAACATTGTTCAGCAAATAATAACATTTTTTTAGCTAATAATTTTCTTTCAATAGTCGTTGGATCCATTGATAATCTTTCTGCTCTTTTCAAACAAATTCTTGCTGCACTTTTATGTTTTAATAGGGCACTTTTTCTTTTTGCTACTTCGAATCTGTGTTCTGAAAATGAAATATTTCCTTGAAATAAAGAATCAATAAAAATTGTTGCCCTACCTATAAAAGGAATTTCTGATATATTCAATTTTTTTTCATGGTTTAAGTTAATCATTTAATAACCTCCTTTAAAAAAGTATAAATTATACTATAGTTTTCTGTGTTTAAAAAGGTTTTGGTGTGAAAAATTAAAATAAAAACGCCGAGGGAGGGATTTTCATACACCAAGTTTCTTTCTTGGTACAGCTTCTTTCTTTTTCCAAAGAAAGAAGGTGTTTGAACCCCCATGTCCGTGAAGACACACGATTTCTTGTTTTGTTTTCTTTTCTTTGTTTAAACTTTCTCTTCTTTTTCAAAAGAAAAGAAAGGTTATTCCAGTCGTGCGCACTACCAGATTATGCGACCTCGGCATTAATATGACGAGAATTACAAAACGAATGTTTTGTTTGACCTCGGCATCAATGTAATATATGACGAGGGATTTTCATGAAATGAAAACTGACCTCGGCATTAATGTAATATATAACGAGGGATTTTCATGAAATGAAAACTGACCTCGGCATTAATGTAATATATGACGAGGGCTGTAAAAACAAAGTTTTTACTTAACCTCGGCATTACTATCTATATATGTAAAAATTATATAAATAAGACTTTAAAAATTGAATGGTAGGAAAGAATATGAATTCAAAAAAAACCTGGTTCTTCAATCCCAAAATGTTTTTTAAGTTTAGTAATTATTCCTATCGTTTCCCTATTTAGATTTTGTGCTCTTGATGGAGTATATCCATATCTTTCTTCATAAAATGAAGGAACTCTAGAATAAAAGTTAGTTTTTGCTTTATAAATATGTTTAAAAATTTTTTTTGAATAATCTGAAAAATCAGTCATAAAAAGGAACTCTTGTTCTATATAATCATTTAATGCCCATTCTAATCCATAGCCTACTCTTCTTCTTAAAGATTTTTTACCAGTTTTAGTTGTATAAACTCCAGAAACAATATACTCCCATTTAATATCAATTTGTTTTTCATCTAAAATTGGAGCTAATGCAGTTGCTCTTAATGCTCTTTGACCACTACAAAATAAAGAACATCCATCTACTGTTCCAATTGTCATATTTATTTCTGGTTGTGTT